>ERZ1645185.25-NODE-25-length-72326-cov-8.661233_pt1 | contig 72326 bp, 60 predicted proteins | sample MGYA00575351_ERZ1645185 | MGnify/ENA primary metagenome ERZ1645185 (study PRJEB40838, sample SAMN11284767) | freshwater sediment metagenome | isolation source: river sediment | host: Sediment | place: India: Jana village, Kanpur | collected 2015-12-17 ... | reverse complement strand
CCCGTAGTCCCAACTCCCGTAGTCCCAACTCCCGTAGTCCCAACTCCCGCCCCCCAAGCTTCCGCCCTCCGAGCTCCCGCAGTTACGCTGTTTCTCACCCTAACCCTAGCCCTAACAGCCTCCTCCCCCCTCCTCGCCCAGCCCTCTTCTCCCTTCGACGCCATCGCCGATGACGCCGCGCGCGGCGCCATTCGCACCATCATCGCCGATGCTGCCGAGCGGGGGCTGCCCACGGCACCGTTGGTGACGAAGGTGCGCGAAGGACTCGCCAAGAAGGCGTCGCCCGATCGCATTCGCTACGCCACCGCGCAGCTGCTCGATCGGCTCGCCATCGCCTCGGGGGCCATTGCGCCTACCCGCTCCAGCGACGAACTCACCGCGGCCGCCGATGCGCTGCAAGCTGGCATTCCGGTGAGCACACTGCGCGACATGCGTGCGCTGTGGCCGGCACGACCGCTGACGGTGCCACTGGGTGTGCTGTGGGAGATGGTCGCCAACGGGGTATCGCGCGCTGTTGCCACCCGTCGCGTGCGTGAGCTGCTGGTAAAGGGCGCCAACACCACGCAGTTTGCCGCGCTTGGTACCAGCGTGCGCAGTGACATTGCGGCAGGACTCGCGCCGGATGCCGCCATGGAGCTACGCTCCAAGGGTGTGCTCTCGCTCATTGAATCCCAAGCCGCCTTTGGCCTCACCAACGAAGCACCACGACGTCCGCCCGACAGGAACTGACGTCCGCGCGCTCGTACTTACGCGCGTCGTCACGCGCATCGCCACACTCGTGCTCGCCGTGCTCGTACCAACAGCAACGGTGCACGGGCAAGCACCAGCCGCCGCCACGCTGGCATGGTTCGATGTCAGTGGCGCGCGTGTGCAGCAACCCACCAGTGCCCTGCGCTCGGCGCTCAGCGTTGGCGGGGGGCTGTGGCACGCGCGCAAGTCGCTGGCGGTTGCCGCTGAAGGCAACGTGACCGTTGCTACCGACAGCACTGGCGCCGCGCAGTACGTGCTGCGCACCACGTGGCTGCCGGCAGCCTTCGCGCGCACCGATATCGACGTGAGCGCCACCACCAACAGCCTTACGTTGCCAGGGCGGTACGGCAGTCGCGCAGCCGCCGTTCGGCAGAGCATCAACGCGGCATCGTTCCAATTGAGTGTGCTGGCCGGCGCCGGTCGCACATCACGCTTCGCGCTCGACGCCGACGGCCAGCGCATTGGTGCCGCACTCGCGTGGGAACGTCGCTCGTCACGCGGCATCGCGCGCGTGGGTGCCCAGGTTACCCACAACCGCACCAACGACTTCAAGCTCATGGAAGCGTCGGGCATCGTGCTCGAGCGGGTCGTGCCTGCCTACACCATGACCGATCGTCAGCTCGATGCAACCTGGCAGCAGGGCCCGCTCTGGCTGCAAGCCAGTCGGGCATGGCGATACGGCACCGGGGCCACCCTCGGCAAGGTGTCGGCCTTTCACCTGTCGGCCGCGTGGACCGTGCAGCCCAGCACCACGCTCATCGCGCAGGTTGGAGAGCAGCTGGCCGATGTCGTGCGTGGGGTTCCGCAGGCGCGCTATACCACGCTGGGTGTGCGCTGGAATCCCATCCGTCCGTCCACGCTGCGTCGCGATGCACGTGCACTCAGCGACGACCGTGGCGGTACCAACGCCGTCACCACTGTCCCCGATATCCGCGGTGACGAAGTGGTTGTGCAGCGACGCCCCGGGCAGGGCGATCTGGTTATCAGCATTGTGGCACCGGCCGACGCCTCAGTGGACGTCGCCACCAGCGCTACCGAATGGGCACCGGCCCCCGCCGTACGCGAGGGGGAGCGGTTTGTGTATCGGTTGACGCTGCCGAGTGGTGCGCACAAGGTGGCCGTACGGGTGAACGGCGGCAGCTGGCGGGCGCCGCGCGGTCTCGCGGTGGTTGACGATGACTTCGGGGGTCAGGCCGGTGTCGTCGTGATTCCCTGACGGTCCGGACCGGGGCGGCTGCAGGCGTGTCCCTTGACCCCCACCGGCCGCTCCGTCAAGGTACAGAGGTGTCTACGCTGACTGACCTCGGACTCCCCGGCGCGCTCCCCGATCGCGACCGCGTGGCGCTGCGCCGCTGGCTGCTCGCCTCCATCATCGCCGTCTTCTTCGCTGTGGCGGTGGGCGGCATCACGCGCCTCACCGAAAGCGGCCTCTCCATCACCGAGTGGAAACCCGTCTCCGGCGCCCTGCCGCCGTCGAGCGACGCCGCGTGGGCCGCTGAACTCGAGAAGTTCAAACAGATTCCGCAGGCCAGCACCACGCACGCGGGCATCACGCTGGCGCAGTTCAAGTGGATCTACTGGTGGGAGTGGTTTCACCGGAACGTGGCGCGCACCGTGGGATTGGTGTTCGCCATTCCGTACCTCGTGTTTCTGGTGCAGGGGCGCATTCCGCGTGGCCTGCGAGTACGGCTCGCCGCACTGCCGTTTCTCACGCTCGGTCAGGGCGCCCTTGGCTGGTACATGGTACAGAGCGGGCTCGTCGAGCGCATCAGCGTGAGCGCCTATCGACTCACGGCCCATCTCGCCCTCGCCCTCGGCATTCTGGCGGTGGCTGTATGGACATACAGCGAACTGCGCGAACGCTCAGCAGCCGAGCAGCACGAAGGCATACACACGTCGCCACGCTGGCGCGCTGCGCTGCTGAGTGCGGCCACGCTGCTCGGTATTACCGTGCTGTCGGGCGGCTTCGTGGCTGGACTGCGTGGCGGCAAGGTGTTCAACGAGTTCCCGCTCATGGGTGGGCAGGTGGTGCCACCGGGATACGCCACGCTCACGCCGTGGTGGAGCAATGCCTTCGAGAACCCGGCCGCCGCGCAGTTCCATCACCGCATTCTCGCGCTCACCGTAACGGCACTCGTGCTCGTGCTGGCCTGGCGTGCGCGCGAGGCCGCACTGCCGCAGTCGGTGCGACGCGCGGTGATGGCGTTCGCAGCCGTTATTACCGTGCAGCTGGCGCTTGGCATCACCACGTTGCTGCTGGCCGTGCCCATTCCGCTTGGCGTGCTGCATCAGTTCACCGGCGTGCTCGCACTGACGGCTGCGCTCGTGGCAACCCAGCGCGCCAGCGCGTGATCGCGTTCTCACCGGCCCCTGCGCTCACCGACTGGCCGGTTCGCTTTCCCACTCCGTTCGACCGCCGCGCCGTGCATCCGCTCGCGCAGCGTGCTGCAACGGAACTCAGGGAAACGGTGCACGCGCGCTACGCGGCTGCGTGGCGTCTGTACGAGCCCGGCCAGGGGAAGATGTTCGGCGTGCTGGTGGTTGCCGACGCGAACGGCACCATCGGCTATCTGCGCGGCTTCTCCGGCATGATGAACGGGCGCTGGAACGCAGACGGTTGGGTGCCGCCTGCGTTCGATTCGGCGTTGCGCGATATGGTGTGGATACCGGGCGAAGCCGAAATGCTCGATTTCGCCGCCCGACGCGCCGCGTTGCTGGCGAGCATACCTCACGACAACGATGCGCCGGACGCTCGTCGAGTGCTTGCCGCCGTTCGCGCCCTCGATGACACGCGCACCACACGCTCGCGCACGCTGATGGCGCAGATTCAGGACAGCTATCACTTCGCCAACGCGCGCGGCGAGGTGCGTGCCTTGCGCGCGCTCTTTGCGCCAGCAGAGCCACCTGCAGGTGCGGGTGACTGTGCCGCGCCCAAACTGCTCGCGCAGGCGTTTCGTTTGGGGCTGCAACCGCTCGCGTTGGCCGAGTTCTGGATGGGGGCGCCGTCGGCAACGGGCGATCGGCGAGACGGTGTGTTCTACGCCGCCTGTCGCGGCAAATGCTTCCCCATTCTCACGCACATGCTCGAGGGGCTGCCGGCCGATCCGCCACCACTGTTCGGAGCAGCCGCCATCCCTGCGTCCGAACCCGCGGCCGTGTACGAAGACGAGTATCTGCTGGTGGTGAACAAACCCAGCGGACTGCTTACGGTACCCGGACGCAGTGCGGCGCTGCAGGATTGTGTGGTGTCGCGACTGCGGCAGCGCTATCCGGAGGCCACCGGCCCACTGATCGTGCATCGCCTCGATCTCGATACTTCAGGGTTGCTGCTGGTGGCGAAGCAACTCGATACCGCCAAGGCGCTGCAGCGGCTTTTTTCGCTGCGTGAAGTGCACAAGCACTATGTGGCCTGGCTCGATGGCGAGGTGGCGGGTGAACACGGGCGCATTTCACTGCCGCTGCGCCCCGATATCGATGATCGACCGCGCAACATCGTGTGCCACGAGTTCGGCAAACCCGCCGACACCGAATGGCGCGTGCTGGCGCGCGCCGATGGTCGCACGAAGGTGCAGTTCACACCACACACCGGGCGTTCGCATCAATTGCGTGTGCACGCGGCGCACCCGCAGGGGCTCGACGCGCCCATTGTGGGTGATCGTCTCTATGGGCGCGCCGCCCCCGACGACGACGAGCGACTGCTGCTGCACGCCGAGCGGTTGGCCTTTGTGCATCCGGTAACGGGGGCGCAGGTGGTGGCCGAACAGCCGGCGCCGTTCTGACCATGACGACACTGAGTACCGCCGAGTGGCAGGCGCGCAGCGCGAGTCATCTCGCGCGCGTGCAGCGCTATACGCAACCGCGTCGAGAACGCCGAGCGCGTGGCGCCGTGCATCCGGTGTACGATTTTCTGTTTCAGTATTACAGCTACTCGGCCGGGAAGCTCGAAACGTGGCATCCGTTGCCGCACGAAGGCGTGGAAGATTCACCCGCCGCGCGTGAGCGCTTTTGCGCGCCGCTCTATGAGGCGCACGCTGGCATTGTTCGTCGCTCGGCGCACGCGCTTTCGCTCACGGAACGCGAAACGCTGCAGCAGGTGCGGCAGGTGCTGTGTGACACGCGCGAGCGCGCCGCCAACTTCGGTTGTTATGGCCTGCACGAGTGGGCCATGGTGCACGGCGGACACGATGTGCGTCACGCCGGCATCGCGCCGCTGCGGTTGCCGCAGGAGCAGATCGATGCGCTGGTGTTGCAACGGCCAGTGGCGTGCAGTCACTTCGACGCGTTCCGGTTCTTCGCGCCGGCGGCCAAGCCGCTCAACAGACTGCCCTTGGCGTGGGCCACACGGTACGACGCCGAACAGCCCGGGTGCATTCATGCCAACATGGATTTGTACCGCTGGGCCTACACCGCCATGCCGCATATCGGCAGCGACCTGCTCGCCGACTGTTTCGAACTTGCCGTGGAGCTGCGCGAGCTCGACATGCGCGCCAGCCCGTATGATTTGCGCGCCATGGGTTTCGAACCCGTCTGCATCGAAACGCCGGAGGGGCGCGAGGAGTATCAGCAAAGTCAGCGCGCCCTGAGCGCGCGCGCCGCCGTGTTGCGCGACGCGCTGATCGACTCATTGAGTGCGCTGCTGCCTTCGTCAACTGCGCGCTGAATAGGAATTGTCCGACGGATTGGAGCGGCCTGTAACCGATTTACCTTGGCCGAGCGGCGGGGGTTATGGGTGCTGCAAACCGAATTCTCCGTCGCAATCGCCACTCATGCCACTGTGCTTCGGCGAGCGCCCCTAGCCATACAACACCGGCCTGGACGATCTGTTCGTCGGTTCGCCGTCGCGCATTCTCCGCGAGCGCCCAGTACGTGTCGGCTTCCTCAAAGGACGTCGCACCGAGATACCGTTGGTAGTAGTCGCGACCATCGCGCTTCGACGCCTGAGAGGCGTGCAGTCGCTGAGCGACGAGGCCGAACACGGCAATCCCGGCGACCGTACGCCACCGCGATGTGACCTGACCCAGTCCGGGAACCAGGGCGCTGCGCCACGCCGCGTCGGCCGCGCCACGCGCATGGCAACGCGCGGATGGACGGAACCGCTCCAAATGCGCGCTCGCTGATGCCGGCGCGTCACTGGGTAGACGAAGGCACGGTTCGATGGCCAGCAGTTGCCGAGCAAGAGCGCGGCTGGCGAGAGAATCGTTGACGACGCTCATTTGCTGCAGCAAGGTCGCTGCAACTGGGAGTTCGTTCACGGTGAGCGGTGCGGGGTGGCTGATGCTGTCCGCCCAGCTGACATCCACATCGGCTGCGGCGGCGCGAGCCGGCAGTGCCAGTCGCCAGAGCGCATTCACGTCCGCGTTGGTGAGCTCCACGCGCTCCACCTCCGTCGCGCCCAGGCGCGAGATGAGCAGCACGACCGGTCTGGTCGAACCGTCGTGCCCGACGGCGAAGTTCGCGATCGGGAGTGCCAGCTGCGCGGCAAATGTGTTCGCGGTGTCATTTCGCGACCACAATGCCACGTTGCGTATCGAACGTTCGAGTGTCGGCGTGACGGGCTGGCCCGCTACCGCAATTTGCACGCGCGTGATCGGCGCGTGCGGTACCGGCTGTCGCAGTTCGATCGCGGCGGCAGTAAGGTTGGCCACGTCGTCGGGAGAAACGCGACATTCGGCGTTTCGGGCCTGGGTCGTCACAGTGATGAGCACGAGTCCAGGTGGTAAGCCAGGCGGTACGGCCGCACCCAACGCTCTGCCGACTTTCGTCGTGGCCTCGCGAACATCGCTCGCATTGGACGGGCATGCCTTCTGGGCCCTGTTCACAATCCCCTCCCCATCGGGTAACGCGCGGCCGGTGATCGACAATGCCACGGCGCTACGAGCCCGACTGATATGCACGACCCGCTGTCCGCTCGCAGTCACGGGAACAAGCAGGGCAAGTGCGAGGAGCATGACCCCCATGCAGGACACGCGTAGTGTTGGCGTCACGGAACGCGGATTACGCACTGTTGGTTCGCCCGTCCCGTGGGATGCTCCACGACCACACCCAGGAGCCAATCTCCCGATTCGGCGGGGACGAAGGTTCCCCCCGGTAATGATATCGGCGTGAGGGGCGTCCCTGGTTCATACCTCGCGACACTCCACGTGACCGTGACCGGCGACGCCATGGGTGTGCCGGCGGGATCTACTGCGGTGAAGGGCGCACGCACACTGTCGAACTTCGCGACCGTGGGTGGGCATGCCATGTTCACCCCAGCGATGCGCTGTCGCACGGTCCAGCGCAGTGAATCGGCATACCCGAATTGTCGACGGATAACCCACGTCGTTCCGTCGGTTGCACGCGAGCGCAACGTATCGCCGAGCAAGGAGAGGATGGTCGTGTCCCGAACCGCCAACGTCGCGCCCACGCCGAACCTCACCGTATCGTCCTCCAAGCCGTTCAATGCGAGCGGGACCCCGTTGGCATCGAGCAGGTTGGCGAAGCGTGCCGAGTAGATCAGTCGCTTGTGATGAGCGTCGAATTCGCAAACGACGGGGCAGAACATTCGGAACCGAGTGGCGACCTGCCGCAGCGTCACGGTGTCCAGATACTGTTGTGCACCCATCTGCGCGCGCACTTCCCAGAGCGACGGGAGAAGAGAAGGCGAGGCGACCAGTCGACCGGTCGCTTCGTCCACTCGTAGGGATCCAGAAGACAGCGGATCCAGCGGCCGCGCGTACCACTGCCTCGGCACGTTCCGAAATTCCGCGCTCGTCTCGAGGCTCACATGAACTGTATCACCGACAGCGGTGATGGAGTCCGGCAGTCCGATGATGGTGCCTGGAATCGAGAAACGGGTATCGTAGGCATTGCCTCGCTCAAACGGCGCGTCGGCGCATCCCACTAAAGCCGAGTACGCCAGGGCAAGCAATGGTATGAGCACTCGTCGTCGCCACGTTTTGAATGCGGCATTCTTGTAAATCGGTACCACATGAAAGCACATCAGCCGTCGAACCACTGTCAAGCAAGCGATGCCATTGCACTGTCCCCTTGCAGATCGGCCGCGCTGCGAAGCAGTCGCGCCGAGAAGGGAAATCGGGCGCGCTGCGAAGCAGTCGCGCCGAGAAAGAAAATCGGGCGCGCTGCGAAGCAGCCGCGCCCGAAAGTTCCTCCTTATCCCTCCCGTCCCCCGTCTGTGTTTCCTGCCGTCTGCCGTCTGCTGTTGTACCAGCTTACCGATGCATCAAGTATTCCAGCACGTCGAACCGCGTCACGATCCCCTGCACCACGCCGTCCTTTCGCATGAGTACCGCGCGGTTCGACTTCGACAGCAGCTTCGCCACACTCTCCACCGGCGCGTCGCTCTCGACCACCGGGAAGGGCTGGTCCATCACGTCGCTCACCGTCTTGTCGAGCGCCTTCGGGTCGCTCAGTGATTCGGTGGTGAGACGCGATTCGGCTACGCTGCCTACACACACCGTGCCGTCCATCACCGGCACCTGACTCACGTTGTGCAGCGCCATGAGACGAATGGCCTGCCGCACCGTGGCACCGGGCGTGACGCTAACAATGGCGGGCGCACTCGCATCCTTGTTGCCCAACACGTTCTCGATGCTCGTGTGCGGCGAATCGAGCAGTTGGTTTTCGCGCATCCACTCGTCGTTGAACACCTTGCTGAGATAGCGCTCACCGGTGTCGCAGAGGAACGTCACGACGAGCGCGTCGGGATCGTCGAGGCGGCGCGCTACCGTGAGCGCCGCGTGCGCGATCATGCCCGCGCTGCCACCTACGAAGATGCCTTCCTCACGCGTGAGCCGGCGCGCCATGGTGAACGCGTCCTTGTCGCCCACCGAGATGAACTCGTCGATGATGTCCATGTCGAGCGTGGCCGGCACACAGTCCTGCCCCACCCCTTCCACCTTGTACGGCGCGCCGGTGGGATGCCCTTCGCCCTTCGTGCGCCACAGCTCCGCCAGCACACTCCCCTGCGGATCGGCGGCGATGATCTTGATGTTGGGGTTCATCGACTTGAGGTAGCGCGCCACGCCGGAAATCGTGCCGCCCGTGCCAGCGCCAGCCACGAAGTGCGTGATGCGTCCCTCGGTCTGCTCCCACAGTTCGGGCCCCGTCGTGGCCACGTGCGCCGCCGGGTTGGCCGGATTTTCGAACTGCCCCGCCAGCACCGCGCCCGGCGTTTCCCGTACGATGCGCTTGGCCATCTGCACATAGTTCTGCGGGTGGTCAGGCGGCACGGCCGTGGGCGTGATGATTACTTCGGCACCGAACGCTTTGAGCAGCCGGACTTTTTCCTGGCTCATCTTGTCGGGCATCGTGAAGATGCACTTGTACCCCTTGAGTGCGGCCGCGATGGCCAGCCCCACGCCGGTGTTGCCGCTCGTGGCTTCCACGATGACGCCACCCGGCTTGAGCGTGCCCGCCGCCTCGTGCGCCTCGATCATGGGCATACCGATGCGGTCCTTCACACTACCGCCCGGGTTGAAAAAGTCGGCCTTGCCGAACACCGGCGTGCGGATGCCCTTCGCGACGCGTGCCAAACGGATGAGTGGCGTCCAGCCAATCGTCTCGAGCACGCTGTCGTAGGGGCGGCGATGCCGCAGGTGTTCCACAGGGAAACCGGATGCCGCGGTAGGCGCGGTGGACGACACGTCGGTGGGGAGCGAGGTGGCCATCGTGGTGGGTCTCAGAGGGAATCGGCCCGGAGCGGTGGGCCGCCGGGCAATCGGAAATGCACGGGATAGAGCAGTGACACGGGAATGGCGGTGCCACGGCGACGAGCCGGTACGAAACGCAGTTGAGCGGCACCGGCCAAGGCCGCACTGTCGAGCGCGCCGTGTCCGGACGGCTCGACCACCCGCGTGCTGTCTGGCACCACGCGGCCGGCCGCATCGACGAACAACCGCAGCGTCACATTGCCTTGCACCCGCGCCAAGTACTCCGGTACGGGATACTGAAAAGGCAATTGGGCGTTCAGCATCTGGGGACGTTCGTCAGGCATGGCCGACAACGACGCGCTCCCCAGCCAGCCGTCACTCCCTTGCCGGGCTTGTCGCGCGCGCTCGGAACAACCAAGTGTGGCCAACGATACCAGCAGTATCCGTGCAACCGCTCGCATTCCGGAATCTACACCGGACCACCGGTCGTGGCGCCGCGACCATTCGCCCGTGATTCGTCGCGGCATTCACGCCGCTCGACCTCGGCGCCATCTTTCCTCGTCTCCAGATCGCGCCGTGATCGGTCCCCTCTCGCTCCACGCCATGCGTTCGCTCCTGCACCGCCCCCTGCGTTGGCCCGTGTCCGCGACGCGCGCGGCAAAGTCCCGCCGCCCGACATCACCGGTCGCCGTCGCAGCGCTGCTGCTTATGGGCAGCGCCCTGGGCGCCTGTCGCTCCAGCGACGGTACCGGCCCCAGTGCGACGCCAACGGCGGTGCAGACACAAACGGGGAATCTGCAGACCGGAGTGGCGGGTTCGGCGCTCCCCGTGACGCTCAGCGTGCTGGTAACCGACAAGGACAACAAACCCGTATCAGGCCGCCGCGTCGATTGGGACGCCGGCGCCGGCTCGGGAACGGTAGCCCCCACCAGCAGCACCACCGATTCGCGCGGTATCGCCATCACGTCGTGGACGCTGGGCACCAGCGCCGGTACCGCCCGGGTCAACGCGCAGGTGAACGGCGTGAACCCGGCCTCGTTCACCGCCACCGTGCTCCCTGGGCCCGCGGCCAGTATGGTAGCAACCCCCGACGAAGCGTTCCTGGGCGTGGGTGACACCCTGCGGGTGCGGGGCTCGTTGCGTGATCAGTTCGGTAACGAAATATCCGGGCAGGCCATCACGTTCACCTCGCTCGACGATACGCGCGCCACGGTAAACACCGCCGGGCTCGTCACCGCCGTGGCGCAGGGCACCGCCCGCATTGTCGCCACCGCCGCCGCGCGCGCCGATACCTTGCCGATCACCGTGGGCCCGCCGGGCTCGGGCGCCTGTGGCACCACGCCGGCGCAGCTCCTGGCGGTGGGGAACGTCATCAACCCCACTGCCGGCACCAGCAGTCTGTCGGCGTGCCTCGAAGCCCCGGTCGGCAGCCTCAGCGCCGAATACGCGCTCACGCTTATCTCCACGGCCACATCGTTCGGCAGCTCCACCGTGGCCGACGTCATCGCCGTCGGCACCCGCGCCCCGGTGTCGGCCGCACTGGTGGCCCCGCTCCCCATCGGCAACAGCATTGCCATGCCAGCGGGCACCTTCACTTCCAATCTCACGTCGCCGGCTGAAGCGTTCGAACGCCAGCTGCGCACCCTCGAACAGCAGGCGCTGCCGCCGCTCGTGGCCGATGCGCAGGAAGCGCTCGCGGTACCGCGTTCAGTGGCTTCGCAAACCACTGTCAGCGTGGGCAGTGAAATCAAGCTCAACGCCAACGCCAGTCAGGCCTGCACCAACCCCGATACGCGCACGGGACGGGTGGCGGCGGTGGGTTCGCGCGTGATCGTGCTGAGCGATAAGGAAAACCCCACCGGCGGTTATACCGACGCCGAGTACGCCAGCATTGCGGCCACCTTCGACACGCTCGTGTTCCCGATGGACACGGCGGCGTTCGGTGCGCCGTCCAACATCTCGCAGTACGGCAAGATCATCCTGTTCTACACGCGCGCAGTGAACCAGCTCACACCGCAAGGCGCCGGCTTCACCATTGGCGGCTTCTTCTTCGCGCGCGATCTGTATCCCAAGACGGCCCGCAACGGCTTGCCGTCGTGCTCAAGCTCCAACGAGCAGGAGATGTTCTACCTGCTCGTGCCCGATCCCGATGGCGCCATCAACGGCAATCGTCGTACCAAGGACGCCGTCACGCGGCTCAACCTCACCACCATCGCGCACGAGCTGCAGCATCTCATCAATGCGTCGCGCCGGCTGTACGTGAACGGCAGCGGCACCACCACCGAAACGGTGTGGCTCGATGAGGGGCTCTCGCATCTGGCGGAGGAGCTGCTCTACTTCCGCGTAAGCGGCTACTCCACGCGCAGCAATCTCGCTCTCACCGACGTGAACGGTGTGCGCGCCGACAACTTCTCCACCTACGCGTCGCAGAACTTCTCGCGCTTCTACAGCTTCCTGGTGTCGCCCGAGACCAACTCGCCGTACGCTCCCAACGATTCGCTCGCCACGCGCGGCGCAATCTGGAACTTTCTGCGCTTCGCCGCCGCGCGGCAGGGCGCCAACGGTGAAGCACAGTTCCTGCGGCAGCTGGTGAACTCCACCTCCACCGGTGTGAACAACCTGCAGCAGGTGCTCTCCGGCGGCGCCTTCGCCGACTACCTGCGCGACTGGACCATCGCCCTCATCGCCGACGACTACTCCAGCACCGTCACCTCCGCGCTGGGCCCGCAGTACACCAACCCGGCCTGGAGCTTCCGCAGCATCTACCCGGGGCTGCGCATCTCCGGCGGCACCGCACTTGGCGTGTATCCCATCGCCACGCGCTCGCTGGTGAGCAATGTGCCGCAACGTATCGTGCTCGCCGGCGGCACCAGCAGTTACCTGCGCTTCAGCGTGCAGCCGGGACAAAAAGCGCTCATTCGCCTCTCCAGCAACGGCGCGTTGCCAGCCAATACGCTGCGATATGGAATCGTGCGGCTGCGCTAACGCGGCTTGAGCCGGATTTCATACAGCTTGGGCCACAGCTTGCCGGTCACGTGGATCTTGTCGGTGGCCGCGTCGTAGGCAATGCCGTTCAACACGTCTTCCTTGCCCGTGCGATCGAGCTGCGGCAGGATGCCGGTGAGATCAATCCACCCCGTCACGTTGCCCGTGACGGGATCGATGCGGGCGATTGAATCCTTCTGCCAGATATTGGCCCAGATCTCGCCCTTCACCCACTCGAGCTCGTTGAGCTGCGAAACGATGTTGCCCTGATCATTCACCTCGAGGGCCTTCGTGGCCGCAAAGGTCTTGGGATCGCGATAAATGAGCACATTGCTGCCGTTGCTCATGATGAGCGATGTACCATCGGTGGTGAGCCCCCACCCCTGGCCATCGTAGCTGAACTCACCGGTGCGCTTGAAGCTCTGCCAGTCGTACGTGAAGGCCTTGCCGCTTTCCCACGTGATCTGGTACAGCGTGTTGCCCATGATCACGATGCCTTCGCCAAAGTGCGGCTCTTCGAGCGGCTGCTGCCGTACCACCTTGCCCGAGGCCAACGTGACTTCGCGAATGTTCGATTTGCCCACGGTGCCCGTGCTTTCGAACAGCCGGCCTTCGTGCCACAGCAGCCCCTGCGTGAAGGCCGCCGTATCGTGCGGATACTCGGCCACTACCTCGAACGTGAAACCCGGTGTGCGTGGTCCGCTGGGCGTGGCCCCACTGTCGGCTTCGGCCACCGCAGGTTGATCACCATCGCTGCACGCGCCGAAGGCGCCGGTGGTACCAACGAACGCGAGCGCGGACAGGGCCATCATCGCGGCTGAGGCGCGCGAGCGGCGACGGCGTGAGGTTTGATCGTTCGACATGGATGCCGGAGGCAGAAGACGTCGGAAAGCGTCGGAAGACTTACGATGGCGGCGACTGTTCGACCCACTCGCGCAGTGCACGCAGCAGCGCGATGAGATCGGACAATTGGTGATTGGCGTTGAGCCCGCTCGGACTGGGGAGCGCCCAGAGCCGGCTCGCACCGAGCACGTGGTCCTGCAACCCCAGTTGCGCCTTGGGGCGGGCGAACGCGGAACGGTACGCCCCAATGCCAAGGAAGGCCACTACGCGCGGCCGGTAGGTATCGACCAGTCGCGCTAACCGCAGCCCTCCCTCGATGTACTCACTCGGGTGCAACTCCGAGGCGGCGGCCGTGGTGCGCGGCACCATGTTGGTGATGCCGTACCCTAGTGGCAGCAGTTCGTGCTCGTCCCACGGCTTGAACAGACGTGGCGTGAAACCGGCGCCGTGCAACGCCGGCCAGAACCGGTTGCCGGGACGACCGAAATGATGACCGAGCGCTGCCGTGTACAACCCCGGGTTGATGCCGCAGAACAGCACCTTGAGATTCGGCGCCACCAAATCCGGCACGGTCTTGTGCACGGCAGCCGCAAGCTCGGCTTTGGTGGGCTTCGCCGGCGGGGTGCTCACGAGGTCGCCGCCCCCTTCTTGAGCGCCGCCAACGTCGTGAGTGCTTCCAGCGGGGTCATGCTGTCGGTGTCGAGCGCCGACACGGCCGCCTTGAGGCGCGTGGCGGCCTCGTCGGCGGGCGCCACCGGTTCGGCGAAGAAGCCCAACTGGTCGACGTGCAACTGGTGCTTGAGACGCGGGCCGCGCCGCTTCGTGCTGACCGGCGCCTGCATACCGTCGGCGGTCAGGCGCGCGGCCATCTGTTCACCCTCGCCTTCCAACAGCGCCAGCACTTCCTTGGCGCGCGTGATCACGGCTGAAGGCAACCCGGCGAGACGACCCACTTCGATACCATACGAGCGGTCGGCGCCGCCGGGAATGAGTCGGTGCAGGAACAGCACCTGATCGCCGACTTCGCGCACCGCCACCGTGAAGTTGCGCACCCCGCCCAGTTCGTTCGCCAGTTGCGTAAGCTCGTGATAGTGCGTGGCGAACACCGTTTTGCAGCCGATGGCATCATGCAGATGTTCGCTCACACTCCACGCGATGCTCACACCGTCGTACGTACTGGTGCCGCGACCGATTTCGTCGAGCAACACCAGCGACCGCTTGGTAGCCGTGTGCAGAATGGCGCTCGTTTCACTCATCTCCACCATGAAGGTGGACTGCCCGCGCACGAGGTTGTCGCTGGCGCCCACCCGCGTGAAGAGCCGATCGGCAATGGGCAGACGCGCCTTGCGCGCGGGCACGTACGCGCCCACCTGCGCCAACAGCTGGATGAGTCCGATCTGTCGCAGAATGGTACTCTTACCGGCCATGTTGGGGCCGGTGAGTACGATGAGCTGCGCGTCTTCGGTGAGCGTGAGATCGTTGGGGATGAACTTCTCACGCGCCATCATGCGCTCGACCACCGGGTGACGGCCGGCGAGAATTTCCAAATCGAACCCGTCGTGCAACTCGGGGCGCACATACTGCTCGCGTTCGGCAACGTCGGCAAAGCTCGCGAGCACATCGATGGTGGCGACGCGACGCGCTACCGACTGCCAGCGCACGATCGCCGCGCCCGCCTCCCGACGAAGCGCCTCGAACAATTCGCGTTCCCGCGACTCGATGCGTTCGGCGGCGCTCAACACCTTCTCTTCGTATTCCTTGAGCGCCGGCGTGACGTAGCGTTCGGCGCCGGTAAGCGTCTGCCGACGCTGATAGTCGTCGGGCACCAGGTGCTTGTTGGCATTCGAGATTTCGAGGAAATACCCGAACACCTTGTTGTAGCCAACCTTGAGGCTCGTGATGCCCGTACGCGCGCGCTCCTGCTGCTGAATGGTGGCAATGGCGTCCTTGCCCCCATCGCGCAGCGCGCGCAGCTCGTCGAGATCGGCATCGACACCGGGCGCGATGGTGTCTTCATCGCCGATCATGAGTGGTGGGCGCGCCACCAGCATGCGCGTGAGCGTCGCGGCGCAGTCGGCGCCGTCGTCCCAGTCGTGCAGCATGGCGGCCAGCTCGCCGCCCTGCGTACCACCCTGATTGGCGTGCGACAACACGTCGCGCACCGCGCGCGCCACCTGCGGCAATCGCGCCAGCGAATCGCCGAGTGCGCGCATCTCACGCGGGGTGGCTCTCCCGGCGGCCGCTTTGCTGGCCAACCGCTCGACATCGCGCACACCGTCGAGCGCCTCACGAAGGGCGCTGCGGCCCACCGGATCGCGCACGAGTGCCGTGACGGCATCGAGACGACGCTCGATCTGATCACGTTCGAGCAGCGGCGCCAGCAACCACTGCCGCAGCAAACGCTGCCCCATGGGCGTCGTCGTGCGATCGAGCACACTGAGCAGCGTGCCCGCCTGCTCACCCCCACGCAGCGATTCCACGAGCTCGAGGTTGCGGCGCGTCATTTCGTCCAGCGGCATCACACCGCCGGGACGTTCCACGATGGGACGCGCCAAATGCGGCAACCCGCCCGGCTGCAGTTCGCGCAGATAGCGCAGCAAGGCACCGGCGGCACCCACGGCCGCCGCATCGTCGAGTCCCAGGCCAAAGCCTTCGAGACTGCTGATGGCGAACTGGCGCGTGAGTTCGTCAGCCGCCAACTGCGCATCGAACTCCCACCCTTCGCGTTCCGTCACGAGCGCATGATCGACCACCCGCAGCGCGGCATCGAGCGCGGCGTGGGCCGCATCACCCTGCGTGTTGCGCACCAGCAGCAGTTCGCGCGGCGACAAACGCGCCAGCACCGCCGGCGCATCGGCAGGCGTGACTACGAACAGGCGCAGTTCACCGGTAGACAAATCGGCGGCCGCCACGCCGATCTGCTCGCGCACACCGTCGCGCGCGGCCTGCTTGCCCACGGTGTCTCGCCCCATGGCCACAGCGCACACGTAGTTCGCGCGCGCGCCGTCGAGCAGATCGTCGGCGAAGACCGCACCGGGCGTGATGGTTTCCACCACTTCCCGCTTCACGATGCCCTTGGCGAGCTTGGGGTCTTCGACCTGCTCGCAGATGGCCACGCGATGACCCTGCCCAACGAGCCGCCGCAGATACTCGGCCGCGGCTTTTACCGGGATGCCCGCCAGCGGCACTTCCGCGGCGCCGCCGTTGTTGCGCGAGGTGAGCGTGAGACCGATCGCCCGCGACGCCACCTCGGCGTCTTCGTAGAACATCTCGTAGAAGTCGCCCATGCGGAAGAACAGGATCGCGTCCTGATGACGCGCCTTGATCTCCCGGTACTGCTGCATGAGCGGTGTTGCGGTGCCTCCACCACTCACTTCGCGATCTCCGCCACGAAGCCGGTCTGCCCGCCCTGCTTCAGCTTGGCCAGCGCCGCGTTGGCCTGCGCGCGCGTGGCGTAGTAGCCGGTGCGCACGCGGAACGGCTTCACCTCGCCATCCACGCGTGCGTCGATGCTGCGCGCACCCAGCCGCTTCACCAACTGCTCGGCTTCCTGCTTGGTATCGAACGCGGCGAGCTGCACGCTGTAGCGCGCCGAAGCGGGAGCGGGCGTGGTCGCAGCCGGAGCGCTGGCTGGTGCAGGGGTCGGTGCCGTCGGTGCTGCAGTCGGCGCTGCCGCCGGCACTGCAACAGCCGACGATGACGTAGGCGCGCTCTCTGCCGCCGCCTTCGCGATGAGCTTCTTGTCGACCGTCGCGCACTGCCGGCCCATCTCTTCGGCCTGCAGACGCAGTTCGCCTTCCGGGATACCGCTGGCCGATGCTTCGGCCAACACCACGCACGCGCGCGGCATGTCACGCTGTGCCGACCAGCTTTTCGCCACCCACAGCTGCGCGCGTGACGTGACGCTGCCCGTGGGATACTCACGCACCACACGCGCAAAGTATGTGCGCGCATCGGCGGGATGTCCGCGCAGCATCTCGAGCTCGCCCAGTCGCAGCAACGCATCCGATGCGCGTGGTGCGAGCGGCACGTCGATGACCAGGCGCTTCCAGTCGCGTTCAGCGTCGCCCAGCCGTTCGGCCAGCGTGGCGCGCCAGAACAGCGCTTCGGCCAGATCGTTGCTGGCCGCCGGAGCGGCATTCACGAGCGAGTCGAGTACCGCGCGCGCATCTTCGCCGTTGCCGTTGTCCACCGCCGCGCGCGCGCGCGCGATGGCGCGGTCCATGGCCGGTGAAATGGTTGCGGCCTGCGCGCTCAGCATGGCTGGCGCCAGACACAGCCCACCCGCCAGCATCCATAGGCGCACCGTATACCGGCGGCCGCTGTTGTTGCCCGACACCATCGCTCCCTCGTTCTTGTTCATCGGCTTGTGCGTCGCGGTTCGCGGCACAGCGTCGTGGCGTGCCGCACGGTCATTCACGGCGCCGCTTCCTGTCTTGGCCCGTTGCACACAACGCGAGCACCAGTGACATCAACACCTGCTCTTCATTGGACACTCGCGTTTCTTTGAGCGCCATATCGGTTTCGAGCAGCAACGACAGCGCGCGCTCACACGCGGCGGCGCTCCACTGATCGGTATGCTTCGTCCACGCCGAGGCCGCCTCGCCCCACGGACGTCCAGGATACCCACCTGTTTCCTTGAGAAACGCGAAGTATTCCTGCGGCAGGCGATTCGTGGGCACACCGGCATCGCGGCGCGCCCGGCCGAAGCTCAAGGCGAACGCCTGCGTGCTCAACATCATCACCACCTGCACGGCGGTGACCTTCGGCTGGCTGAGCACATGCCCCACCAGGGTCACGGCAGTGCGAGCATCGTGCTGTGCCACCGCATCGAGCAGGTCGGTAACGGTTTCGCCGCGACGCACCCCAACCACCGCTGACACCGCATCAACGTCGATGCTCGCGCGCGCCGCCGTCGCGTCGCCCACCTGTTCGTGCGCCCCCAACACATAGCTTGCACACTTGTCGAGTTCGGCCGCCAACAGTTGCAGGTCGTTCCCCACCGCCTGCTGCAGCAGCTGCGACGCGTCGTCGGCAATGTCCACCTGCAGCACGGTGGTAGCATGATGTGTAATCCAACGCCGTACGCGCTCGGGCGTGAGCGGCGCGAAGTCGAGCGACACGCTGGCGTTGGCAAGCGCGCTGTCGGCCTTGGTGCCGGCCGGACTCACCAGCACGAGCAGGGTGTCGCTGGCCGGACGTTGCAGATATTTGTCGAGCTGAGCCCGCGGCGCCTTCTTGAGGCCAGTGACGTCGCGCAGTACCACCGCTCGTCGCTCGGCGAGCATTGGCGGGGTTGTGAGCAGGCTGGCTACCGATTCGGCGTCGAGGTCGGCGCCGCGCCGATGCTCGAGGTTGAAATCGCGCGTAGACGGGTCGATGGCCGCGTCGAGCAGGTCGCGTACGGCCCCGTCTTTCAGGAAGTCATCGTCGCCGTGTAGGTAGTACACCGGGGCGAACTGCCGCGACTGCACCGCCGCCTGCACAACACGCAGGGGCGACGCTTCCTTGGCGGGTGTCGCAGATGACTTCGGGGGCATGGGTGCAAGATAATGACCACCGTGGTGAGGCCGACGCGGAGGCCGCCAGATATCAGTCGGCGCTCGCGATCGTCCTACGGTTGGCCTTGCGGAGGAAGGCAGCGGGGAGATAGGTTAGTAATAACTTACTAACTTAAGACCATGCCCTCTGCCATCATCGCCGCCAAAGCGCTCCCCGCACAGGAGCGACGGGCTTCCATCGTCGCCTCGGTCGTGGAGCTCGCCGCGACCCGCAATCCCGCCGAGATCAGCACCACCGCGATTGCGCAGCAGCTGGGGCTCACGCAGGGCGCGCTCTTCAAACACTTCGCGTCCAAGGACGCGCTGCTGGTTGCCGTCATTGAGTGGGTCGAGCAGACACTCAACGACCGCCTCGATGCGGCCGAGTTGAACGCCGAGTCTCCGCTTCAGGCGCTGGAGCGTGTCTTCCACGCCCATGTGCAGTTCGTCACCGAATTTCCTGGCGCGCCACGCATTGTATTCAGCGAACTGCAGCGCGGCGGAGGGAGTCTCCCCAGGCAGGCGGTTCGGACTCTGCAGGCGCGCTACGGCGGGCGCATTCGACGATTGCTCACCGCAGCGCAGGCGCAGCAACAACTTGCCGTCGACCTCGATGTCGGGGCCGCCACCACTCTCTTCGTAGGCAGCATTCAGGGACTTGTGGTCCAAGCGCTCCTGCAGGATGACTTTTCACACCCGGCACGGCAAGCGACGGGACTCTTCGCGCTCTACCGCGCCGCAGTGGAGGGCAACCGATGATCACCCGGCTCACTTCCCGACTCTCCCGTCTCAGTCGGCGCACCATCATCCTGCTGGCGGCGGCGATGGTTCTGGTCGGACTCTTCGCATTGGTCGCCGTGCGCACCGGGCCGTTCGCCCCCGTACCAATTACTGTCATTACGGTCGAAACCCAGGCGCTTCGCCCGCGGCTTTTCGGGCTCGGCACCGTCGACGCACACCGAACGGCGCATGTGGGCCCCACGACAGCCGGGCGACTGCGCCGGGTGCTCGTCGATGTCGGAGACACCGTGGCGATGGGACAACTGGTAGCGGAACTCGAGCCCGTCGACCTCGACGCCAAAGTGCAGGCGCAGGACGAATCGGTGGCAAGAGCCCGGACGCTCTGGCACGATGCCCGTGATCGGCGTGAGCATGCCGCCAACGAAGCGCGTCGCCACGAAGCGTTGCTCGACGCGGGCTCGAGTACCGCCGAAATCGTGGCGAGCCGCGCGCTCGAAGCGCGTAGCGCCGAGCGCGCGGAGGCGGCAGCGCTCGCCGATCTCCGACGTCTTGAGGCCGAGCAGCGTGCCTCGCGCACACAACGCGCGCACTTGCGGCTGTTTGCTTCGAGTGGTGGCATCGTCAGTGCGCGGTTCGCCGATCCCGGCAGCACGATCGTTCCAGGTCAGTCCGTACTGGACATCGTAGACCCCGACTCGCTTTGGGTTACCGTTCGCTTCGACCAGCAACAGGCCGCGGGGCTCACGAGCGGCCTCGAGGCCACCGTGCATCGTCGCGCCGTGTTGGATACCACGCTGCGTGGACGTGTCGCCCGCCTCGAGCCGAAGGCCGATGTCGTGACCGAGGAATTGCTGGCCCGCGTGGCGTTTTCGGCACCGCCGCGGCCGTCGCCTGCCGTTGGTGAACTCGTCGAAGTCACCGTGCAGCTGCCGGCGGTCGCGGCCTCGCCTGTCGTACCCAATGCCGCCATTCATCGACGCGATGGCGTGCACGGTGTGTGGACGCTGACCAACGGCTCGCTGCACTTTGTACCGGTGCGACTTGGCGTGGCCGATCTCGATGGTCACGTGCAGGTCCTCGAGGGACTCGCCCCCGGAGACGCTGTCGTCGTCCATAGTCGACGCCCGCTGACCGAGCGCAGTCGTGTGTCGGTGCAAACCACACTCGCTGGTGGTGTGCCGTGATCAGCCTCGCCGGTCGTGACATCCTGCATCAGGGCGGCAAGTTCGCCTTTACTGGTGTCGGGCTCGGTCTGTTGATCGGCGTGACCCTCACCATGGCTGGGGTCTATCGCGGCATGATTGATGACGGTCGCGCGCTGCTCGACAACAGTGGGGCTGAACTTTGGGTGGTACAACAGCAGACGCTGGGCCCGTACGCGGAACCGTCGAGCATTCCCGACGATCTGTATCGCGGTTTGCGCAGCGTTGGCGGTGTGCAGGAAGCCGTCAACGTCACGTATCTCACAATGGAAGTACGTGAGCAGCGCGACGGACGCGAGTCACGCGTGATGCTGGTTGGCGTTTCACCGGGAGGGCCGGGTACCTCCGGCTGGCCGCCCCATCTCATCGCCGGACGCCACCTCACCCGATCGCATTTCGAAGCCGTCGCCGATGTGTCCACCGGGTTCCGCCTTGGTGATCAGATTCGCATTCGGCACCATTTGCACACCGTCGTGGGTCTCACGCAGCGCATGGTTTCGTCAGCTGGCGATCCCATGGTGTTCATTCCGCTGCGTGATGCGCAAGCGGCACAGTTCCAGAAGGACGACGCCGCTGTTCGGCAAGCAAGGCGCCGAACAGAGCTGTCCCCCGCGCTCAATCCTCCCGGTTCGCCGGCTGTACTCGCGGGTGTACTCGCCGCTCAGGAGACGAGTCACTTCGTCAACGCCGTCTTGGTTCGTCTCGCACCGTCGACCGATCCGGCGGTGGTCGCCACCAACATCTCGCGCTGGCGTGGCCTGACGGTGTTTACGCGAACGCAGATGGAGGCGTTGCTCGTAGGCAAGCTCATTGCCACATCAGCGCGGCAGATCGGCCTGTTTCTCGTGATACTCTCCGTTGTCAGTGCCGCCATCGTGGCGTTCATCATTTACACGATGACACTCGGCAAGATGCGGGAAATTGCCGTGCTCAAGCTGATCGGTACCCGCAATCGCACCATCAGCGGCATGATCCTGCAGCAGTCAGTGGCGCTTGGCGTCATCGGATTCGCCGTCGGGAAGATCGCGGCATCCATTTGGGCGCCCGTCTTCCCGAAGTACGTCCTGCTCGTGACGCGAGATGCAGTAGCCGGATTTGCCGCCGTCCTGCTCATCTGCGTGGTGGCGAGTCTCATCGCCATCAACGCCGCACTTCGGATCGACCCCGCCGACGCCATTGGAGGCTGACGATGTCCGACAGACATGGCATTCACATCGAAGGGCTCACCAAGCGCTACGGTCACGGTGAAACCGCCGTCGATGCGCTCAAGGGCGTGGACCTCTCGGTCGCGCCGGGGGAGGTCGTCGGGCTCATCGGTCCGTCGGGATCGGGAAAGAGTACCCTGCTCAAATGTCTGGGCGCCGTCATCGAGCCGACGGCAGGGCGGATGGCAATCGGTGCGCAGGTCATCTACGACAACGGCTGGCGCCTCGATGATTTGCGCGCGCTGCGACGCGACCGCATCGGCTTCGTGTTTCAGGCCCCGTATCTCATACCATTCCTCGATGTGACCGACAACGTGGCGCTCATGCCGATGCTCGCGGGGGTGTCCGATCGTGAGGCTCGACAGCGGGCGCGTGAGCTGCTCGACGTGTTGGAAGTGGGGCATCGTGCTCGCGCCATGCCGACGCAGCTCTCCGGCGGCGAACAGCAACGCGTTTCCATCGCGCGGGCTCTCGTGAATCATCCGCCGGTCATCCTGGCCGACGAGCCAACGGCGCCCCTCGACAGTGCCCGCGCCCTCACGGTCATCGGCATTCTCAATGACATGGCCGTTCGCTACAACACCGCCGTCATCGTGGTCACCCACGACGAAAAGATCATCCCCACGTTCAAGCGGCTGTATCACATCCGCGACGGACGCACACATGAGGAGGCGGGAGAAGGTCTGTTGCTCACGCCGCCGGAGGTGCCTGTTCATGCGTAGGTATTCACTCGGTCCTCGCGGCCTGAACGCGATGGCGACGACGGGACTGGTACTACTCTCGACGGCATGCGCGGCTCCCTCGTTGCCTGGTGTTGTGGCGGCACCGGCACCGCTGCCTTCTCCCTCAGTCGCCACGGTCTCGTCAGACGGCGCGCCGTCGCACGATGGCTGGGCCTTTCTCGGATCCGCACGCCTCGATTCGGTGATCGCCCACGCATGGCAACGACACCCATCGATCGACGCGGCCACCGCAGCCGTTCGACAGGCGGAGGAGTCAGCCGCGGCACGACTTGGTGCCACACAGTGGCCGCAGGCGGATGTGGGGCTTGGCACGCAACGCCAGCGATTCAATCCAGCGGTGTTAGGTCAGAACACACCTCCCCGCGAGTTTTCGCTGGTCAGCGCGTCGGTAAACGTGCGCTATACCTTCGATCTCTTCGGTGGCGATCGTGCCGTTGGGCAGTCACTGCGACATCGCGCCGATGGGCGACGGTTCGAACTCGAAGGCGCACGCGCCGCCCTCGGTGCCGCGATTTCCAACGCCGCCGTGAACCAGGCGTGGCAGCGTGCCTTGCTCGATACATGGATCCGATTGGAACAACTCGAGACGGAGCGGCTCACCATGCTGCGCTCGCAGCAGGCGTTAGGTACGGCCTCCGCGGACGCGGTAGCCACGCAGGAGCGCGCGCAACACGATGTCAGTGTGACCCGTTCACGACAGGCCCTCGTGCTCGCGGAAGCAGGAAATCGGCTCGCCATGTTGACCGGCGCCACCGCCGCCGATCAAAACGATGTGAGTTTTGTGCTGCGCGATTTTGCCGTGACGTCGCGAGTGGCGGACAGCATCGCGTCTTCGCTGGTACTCACGAGGCCCGACGTGCGCGCGGCCGATGCGTACATGCGTGCTACTCACGCTGAGTATGCGGCGGCTGTGGTGCGGGCCTACCCACGTCTTCAGTTGACGGCATCAACCGCATCGCAAGTGCTGGCGGGTGGCTCGCTTTTTGGTCCGGGATCGGCTGTGTATTCGCTGCTGTCACAGCTGACGCAGCCGCTCTTCCAGCGTGGTCAGGCGGCCGAGCGACGCGCAGCACTGGCGGGATTCGAGGGCGCGTTTGCACAGTACGAATACGTTGTGCTCGACGCGTGGCGCAGCGTGCGCGATCTGCTCGCGGCCCAGGCACAACATGCCCATGCGATCGAGTCACTCACCCTGCGCGAAGCGTCGGCACGAGCAGCTTTCGAGCGCGTTGCTCGCCAGGTGGCGTTGGGTGGTGCCAGCCGTTGGCAGCTGCTCAACGCCGAATACGCGCGGGAGTCGGCAACTTTGGCGCTCCGGCAGGAGCAGCTGCACCAGATCACCGATCGCATTGCCTGGTATCAGGCAGTGCCGGGCGCCTACTCGGCGGGTTTCTAGAACACGACCGGCACCGGTCAATGCGCCGGTTGCGGCCGATCAGCGCATTTCCGCGAAGCGATATTCGGTGTTTACAAAACCCACCGGCGCCTCTTCCACGATGAGGGCGGCCGGCCACACAGGATTGCCGGTCGACATGGCCTGCACGAGCGCCGGACTGATGTAGGGCGCCGGGCTCACCGGAGCCGGTGGCGTGGCGAGTACCGGCTGCATGGCCAACGTGGGAGCAGCCTCATCGCGGAGCGCGTCGAAGGCCATAGTACCGATGACTGCGCTGGCGGCCATGGCCAGAACGGTGCGGGCCGGTGACACCCTGCGGCTCGGCGCGGCGACGGACTGTCGCTCAGCCCGACACTCGGCCAAACGCGCCTGCAGTCGCGACTGGAACGCTGCGCTCGGTTCAATCACCGGCATGCTGCGCACCACCATGAGCGAACGCCGAACCAGCGTGTCGTGCGCCGCGCAGGGGTCGCACGCCAGTACATGACGTTGCGCCTGCGCCATCAGGTCACCCGGCAGCGTATCGTCGAGATACGCGAGGTGGTTTTTGCGGAAGAAGTGGCAGTCCATCGGAGCAGTACGGGAACCAGCGGGAAGGTCGTGCTGGCCAAGGTACCCACGGGAAGCAGGGCAGTTCCGGGGGGTTCCCTGACGTCCCACTCAACCGGACTCGGCAGCACCAGCATCCGAAATACGACCGACTGGCACCAGACGCAATGGGGCCGACGCGATGCGCCGGCCCCATTGCGTCCTTCCCCGCCCTCGCGGGCGAGCCCCGTTACCTCACCAGCGGCGCGATCATATCCGCAAACGCCGTCCGCGCCCGGTTGAGCCGGCTCTTCACGGTACCGAGGTTCACCCCCGTGATGTCGGCGATCTCTTCGTAGCTCTTGCCTTCGAGCTCGCGCAGCACGAACACCTCGCGGTGATGCACCGGCAGCTGGCCCACCGTCTGCTCCACCATCTCCCGCAGATGCCGCTTGCGGAACAGGTCGTCTGGGCGCGACGTGGTGTCTTCAAACTGGAGCGGACGCTCCTCGTCCTCGAACTTGGCCTTGATGGTTTGGAACAGAACCAATGGGTTGCGCGAGCGATTGCGCAGCTCGTTCTTCGCCAGGTTCGAGGCGATCGTATAAATCCACGTGCTGAACTTCTTCGAGCGATCGAAGCGCCCGATGTGCCGGTACACGCGGATGAACACCTCCTGCACCAAGTCCTCGGCCCGGTCCCGGTCACCGATCGTGCGGTACACGAAGTTCAGGAGACGGCCCTGATAGCGGTCGACGAGCTCTTCGAACGCCCGTTCCTCTCCCGCGAGGAACGCCGACACCACATCACCATCCTCGAGCGTACGCAAATGTTCGCGCACCGGCACGGCGGGGGTGGAATGAGACGTCAGTTTCGTGCGAGCCAGTTCGGCCATGTGTCGAGCCCTCCTGCCTGAGGCTATCTGCCTGCGGCGTTTCGCCTGCGGTGACGCGAGTCCAAGACCCGCGGCGCGTCAACCAGATGGCCGGACGATCCGGCAGACCATGTTGGCGCACACTAGGTGGTATAGCACGGGGCGTGCCGAAAGGAACTTTTCGGAACCTTTCTCACCAACACGTTACGCCACAAGCACTTAGCGTTCTGTGTCCCGCATCACCAGGTCACCGGGTGTCCGCTTCGCCGTCCATTTCCGAAGACGTTTGTCCCCAAAAGTGGACGGCGGTTGCGACAATTCGGCTCAGTTCAGGCGAAATCCTGCCGCATACAGCAGGGCCAGCGCCGTTTTGGCGTCCTGGATTTCCCCGCGTTCGATCATGGCCAGTGCCTGGGACATTTTCGTCGGCACCAACTCCATGAACTCATCGGCTTCACGATGCGCCTGCCCAGCCACGAGCCCGGTTGCCACGAAAAGGTGGATCTTTTCGTCGGTAAAACCGGGCGTCGTGTACATGGTGAACAGCTGTTCGACACGCGCCGCCGTATAACCGGTTTCCTCGTGTAGCTCCCGCCGAGCGCATTCGGCCGGCGTTTCGCCGGGATCGAGCCGCCCCGCCGGGATCTCGTAGAGGTACTGGTCTGCCGCATATCGGTACTGTCGGATGAGCAGTACCTCGGGATCGTCCGTCTGGTCACCGAGCAGGGGCACCACCGCGCTTGCCCCCGGGTGACGAATCATTTCCAGCGTGCCAATCGAACCGTCGGGAAACCGCACCTCGTCGAGATCCACCGAGATGATGCGCCCCTGATACACGCGGGTGCCCCCGATCTTGCCGGTCCCGCTCGACGGCGTTTCGCTCACCGCGATCTCGTCGCGTGCCGTTCGGCCACGTGCGGATGCAGCACATGGTGGTCGGCGGCCTTCTTGGCCGGGCGCTTCTTGGCTGGTTTGCGCGGCTTCTTCACATCGTTGCCGGCCAGCCACTCCCGCACGGTCTTCCGCAGGTACACCGGCACCCTCAAAATCGTCCCGCGACACTTCTTCGAGCCGCACCGGCAGGCGTAGTAGCGGATGTCCTCCGGCTCGTACTCATCCTGCCAGTCGAACCGATAGTCGTACGTGAGCTCGGTTTCCGGCGCGATCGGCTTGGTGGCTTTGATGTAGATGTGGCCATCCTCGATTTCCGTCTCGCAGTTCGGCTCGCACGAATGATTGATGAACCGCGCGTCGTTGCCGCCGAAACGCGCATCCAGCACCGTGTCGTCGTCGAGCACGAACAGAAACGTGTGGTGGCGCCCTTCGTTGTCATCGTAGCGCCGGTCCGCCTCTTCGTGCGTAATGCGCTGGCCCCAATACTCGTCGATGATCTGCCCGGTGCGGATGGGCTTGATCGCAAAGGCACCGCGCCCCTGAATGCGCGACCGGCGCACTTCGTACAGCTCCGACTTGGGTGGCTTCACCAGCTTCGGTGCCGCCACCTTTCTCGCGACTTTTTTCGTGGCCTTCTTCGCTGCTTTCTTCGCGACTTTCTTCGCGACTTTCTTCGCGGACTTCGTACTGGACTTCGACGGGGACTTCCGGGCTGGCGTCACGAGCGGGGGCTGAAGAGAGCAGGGTGGCGAACGAAGGACACACGAAACTCAGACGGCGTCGACTTTGTCGTCGTCGAGGGGATCATACACCGTGATGGGCCCGAGCCCTAGTGCTGCGACGGGCTCGCGGATGGCATCGGCGTCGCCGACCACCACCACCTGCAGGCGCGCCGGATCGAGATGCGTGCGCGCCACGCGCAGCACATCGTCGGCCGTGACGGCCGCCACCCGCTCGCGATACGTATCGAAATAGTTGCTGGGCAACCGGAAGATCTCCACGTTCGCGAGACCGCCAGCTACCTCGGCCGTGGTTTCGAAGCGGATGGGGAACACCCCCACCAGGTACGACACCGCCAGCGACAGCTCCGCCTCGGTGACCGGGGCTTCACGGATGCGCGTGAACTCCGCCACGATTTCGCGCAGTGCGTCGGCGGTGACCGCCGTCTCCACGGCCGTGCTGATTTCGAATGGACTCGCCGCCCGACGCCAGTCGAACGCGCTATGCGCGCCGTACGTGTAGGCGTGCTGCTCGCGCAGGTTGAGGTTGAGCCGCGAGGAGAACAGCCCGCCCAGAATGGCGTTCATCACCACCACCGGGAAGTAATCCGGATGGAATCGCGGGATGGCCACATGCCCAACGCGCACTTCGCTCTGCGGTGCGTCAGCCTTGTGCACCAGATGCACCTGCGCCGTGGCGTGACGCTGCGCGGCCGGTGGTTCAGTCACCGGCGGCGCCTTGCCGCTCCAGTCACCAAAGTGCGCGCTGGCAATGCGCACCGCCGTATCCACATCGATGTCGCCCACCAGCATCAGCGCCGTGGAATCGGGCCGGTAGTACGTAGCGTGATAGTTCACGACATCGTCGCGCGTGATGCGTTCGATGCTCCGTTCGTCGCCACCCGCCAACCGGGCGAATCGTGACGACGGTTGGTACAGCAGGCGCGAGAAGAACACGTCGCTCAACCCGCGCGGCTCGGTGCGCAGCTGCGCGAGATCGGCACGACGTTCAGCGCGCAAGCGCTCCAATTCGTGCTCAGGGAACGCCGGATACCGCAGCACCTCTGCCAGTACCGCCAGCGCATCCTCCACGCGCGACGACAACGCGGTGAGCTGCACGATAGCCGAATCCCAGTCGGCCCCGGTGTCGAGCGTGGTGCCCAGCATTTCGAGACGTGTGGTGAGCTCGAGCGCGTTCATGTTGCGCGTGCCCTCGCTCAACCCGCGCGTCACGAGCTGTGCCATCCCTTCATAGTCGCGCGGATCGCGCGTGGCGCCGGCTTCTACCACCGCCAAGGTGGTCACCACAGGATACGCCGGAACGCGGGCCACCATCACGCGCAGTCCGTTCGACAGAATGCGCGTTTCGAAATTCGGGAAGCGGTACGGTCGCGGGGCGCCTGGCCCCGGACGTGGTGGAGCCACCGGCATGGTGGCGGTCATGGTGCTGGTGCTCACGCCATGGCCTCCGCAAGCGTTGCTTCGGCTTCAGCGGGGGGCTCGTCCATGGGCACGTACACCAGCAGCACGCGGTTGTCAGCACCAAGTCGTTCGCGGGCCAGCCGCGACACATCAGCGGCCGTGGTGGCGGCATAGCGTGCCACCTGGGTATTCACCAACGTCGGGTCTCCAAAATAGGTCGCAAAGCGCGAGAGCTGATCGGCACGTTCGGCTGCCGACTGCAAGCTCATCACGAAACTCGTTTCAATCAGCGCGCGGGCGCGCGTGACTTCGTTTTCCGTGACGCCGTTGGCGGCCATGTCATCGAGCTCGGCCAACACCGCCGCTTCCAGCTGCTCCACGCTCACACCAGGGTGCGCCGTCGCGTCGACCACCAACAGGTCGCTTCCCTTGGCCAGATCATACGTGAAGGCACTCGCCTGCGACGCCACGCGCTGACGACGGACGAGCGACTGCTCGAGTCGGCAGCCGGTGCGCATCCCCAACACGGCCCCGGCCAAACTCGCCGCGTAGTAACCGTCGGTGCCGAAGACCGGGGTGCGGCAGGCCACGAACACGCGCGGCAACGCGACGGCATCGGGTACGACCTCGCGTCGCGTGTTGCCGAAGGTGGCAGGCACACGCATGTCGCGCAGCGGTGGACGCGGCGCGCCCCGCGGAATGTCGCCGTAATACTGTTCGATCAGACGCATGGCTTCGGTCCGGTCGAAATCACCCGCCACCGTGAGCACCGCGTTGTCCGGTGTGTAGTACGTGCGGAAGAAGTCCGCGACGTCTTCCAACGACGCGTCGGTCAGGTGCTCCATCGATCCGATCAACGAATGATGGAACGGGTGCAATTCCGGAAACGCCAGCGCCGGCAACCGCTCCCACCAGGTACCGTATGGCTGGTTGTCCACCGACCAGCGCCGCTCGTTTTTTACCACGTCGCGTTGCGTGTCGAGTTTCTGTTGCGTCATCGCCGGGAGCATGCGCCCCATGCGATCGGCTTCCAGCCAGAGCGCCAACGACAGCTGGTGCGACGGCAGCGTCTCGTAATAGTTGGTGCGATCGAGCCAGGTGGAACCGTTCAGAGTACCACCGGCTCGCTGTACCAGTTCGAAGTGTTCGTTCGCCTCCACATTCGCCGATCCCTGAAAGAGCATGTGCTCAAACAGGTGGGCGAAGCCGGTACGATCCAGTCGCTCGTTGGCCGAGCCGACATGGTACCACAAATTCACTGCCACGATGGGGGCCGTATGATCCTCGGAGAGAACCACGTGCAGGCCATTCGGGAGGTGATAGCTCTCGACAGGGATGTGCATAGGTCAATATTCGGGCGTGTACCAGCAACTCGAAACCCCGTCGTCGTGCAATCGCGTTAACCTGTGACGTCAGGTCGATGAGCATGGTCGGCCACGTCACTCCTTTTCTCTCGTGTCCGCTTCGTTATGTCCAGTCGGTCCTATTGCGCTCGTGCGGTCCCTGTGCTTGCGGCGCTGTTGCTTGCGGCGTGCGGTGACGATCCCCAGGTGCCTTCCGCCAGTGCGCCCGTGTCGAACGCCACCTTTGTTGGCCGGGTGAGTGTGGTGCTGCAGCAGGCGCCGAGCGTGCGCATCACCGATCAGAAGGGGAAGAATATCAAGGGGCTGCTCGTGCGGTGGCGCGTCACCAGCGGCGGTGGACGCGTATCCAGCGACACCGTGCGTACCGATGTCAACGGCGTGGCCTCGTCGGGCGGGTGGGTACTCGGCACGACCTCTGGCACGCAAACGCTCGAAGCGGCCGTCGATGGGCTATCGCCCACCGTGTTCACCGCCACGGCCACGCCAGGGCCGCTGGCGCAGGTCACGCTGACCAGCGCGAACAACCAGGTGGCGGAGGTGAACACCGACGTCCCGGTTCCGCCCGCCGTGCGCGCCGCTGATCAGTACGGCAACCCCATTGCCGGCCTGCCCACTACCTTTGCCGTCACGCAGGGCACCGGAAGCGTTACGGGTGCCAATCAGGTCACGAACGCCCAGGGCATCGCCACCGTTACCGGCTGGCGCCTCGGCACCGTGGCCGGCACGCAGCGCGTGCGCGCGGTCGTCATCGATGAAGGTGTCGGTACGTCAGCTTCCGCCGACGTGTCCGCCGTGGCGCAGCCCGCGGCCGCCTTCAATCTCATCAAGCTCACCGGCGACAATCAGGTGGGGAATTTCGGCAACGCCGCGCCGGTCCCGCCCGGTGTGCGCATCGTCGACGTTTGGGGCAACGGCGTGGGCAACATCCCGGTGACCTTCACGCCCGGTGTTGGCTCTGGTACGGTGTCGTCAGGGCAGGTTTCCTCCGATCCGGCCAACGGCTCGGCCTTCGTGGGCGCATGGAACCTCGGCCCCACGGAAACCACGCAAACGCTGGTGGCAACCAGTTCTGCGCTTCCCGGCAAATCGGCCACCTTCACGGCGTCGGTGGGGTCATCGCAGTTCGACATCGATGTGCGATTTATCGGTACGGTCACCAATCCGGCGGTGCGCCAGGCGTTCCTCACCGCCGCCGCCAAGTGGAAAACCGTTATCGTGGGTGATCTGCAGCGCACCATCGTGAACAACGTGGCTGGTGCCTGTGACTCGTGGATTCCGGCCATCAACGAAACCATCAACGATGTGGTGATTTTCGCGCGTGTGGCCGCCATCGACGGCGCTGGCGATTCCACGGGCAACATTCTCGGTCAGGCCGGTCCGTGTGCCGTAAACCCCGGCACGCGACTCACCAGCTACGGTCTCATGGAGTTCGACGAGTTCGATCTCAACCAGCTCGTGGCCGACGGCTCGCTGGTCGATGTCATCATCCACGAGATGGGGCATGTGCTGGGTATTGGCACCCTGTGGAACTTCGGGGGGCGCTCGTTGCTCGTGGGAGCAGGCACCAACGAGCCGTATTTCCAGGGTTCCGCCGCGCGGACGCAATTCACGGCGCTCAACAACGCAACGTATTCGGGCATTCCGGTACCGGTTGAAAACAGCGGTGGCGGCGGTACGCGCGATTCACATTGGCGAGAAGGCGTGTTGCGCAACGAACTCATGACCGGCTTCCTCAACTTCGGCAGCAATCCGCTCAGCCGCATTTCCGTTGGCTCGCTGCAGGACCTGGGGTATACGGTGAACGTGGCAGCAGCCGACGGCTATTCGTTCACGGCGTCGTTGTACCGCTTTCCCGTGAGCGGCGTCTTCTCGCGCCGCATGCACGCCGACGTGAAGACGTTGCCGCTGTTTACGACCGACGCCCAGGGTCGCCCCATTCGCGTGCGATAGCGCGACACGGTGTGCCCGGTGCCACCAATGTGACAGTGGTGCGCGGCACAAAACAGGCGAACGCTCGCGGGCCCCGTGTTCATGCGCACGGGGCCCGTTTTCGTTGCGTGCGCAGGCGCGGTGCGTCGCCTGTAGAGAGCCACGGCGACGCTGCCTGTTCGTTTCGCGTCCTTCGACGCCCCCTGCGTCACGCCGTTCATGTCTGCTTTCCCGCGTGCTTTCCTCACCACCGCCTGGGTGGCGCTGGGGTTGGCTGTGCTCGCTGCCTGCGGTTCCGGTGATACGCCCACCGCGCCCGCCGCGAACGTCGCACCGCCAACCGTACCGGTATCGTCGGTGGCCTTCGATATCCAGTTCCGATTCGTTGGCACCGGAGCGTCGCCAGCTGTGCGCGAATCGTTTTTGCGCGCGGCGGCCCGTTGGCGCGAGGTCATTGTGGCCGACATCGGCACGACGCGCCTCAACACCGCGGCCGGCGCCTGTCGTGACTGGATGCCGGCCGTGAATGAATCGGTCAACGATCTGCTGGTGTTCGTGTATGTGGCCCCGTTCGACGGCCCCGATCGCCTCGTCGCGCAAGCCAGTCCCTGCTTGGTGAACGCGCAGTCGAAGCTGCCACTGGTGGGGTACGTGGAGCTCGATGCGCACGACGCCGATTCGTTGCTTGCTCGACGCGTGCTCGACGACGTCGTGCTGCACGAAGTCGGTCATGTGCTCGGCATTGGCACACTCTGGAATCACAGGCGGTCGTTGCTGGAAGGCGCGGGGAGCGACAATCCGTATTTCACGGGTGCCAATGCCCGCGCGGCGTTCGATGCGGTCGGCGGCGCGTTGTTCGCGGGCTCGGTGGTGCCGGTAGAGAACAGTGGGCAGTCCGGCACTCGCGACGTGCATTGGCGCCACAGCGTCTTTGGGGCGGAACTCATGCAGGGGTTCGTGGAACCCGGTGGCATGCCACTCAGCCGCGTCACGATCGCGTCGCTTGCCGACCTGGGTTACACGGTGTCGTTTGCCCACGCCGACTCGTTCTCACTCATGGCCGCCCTGCGTGTGGGCAGTGCCTACACGGCGCGACCCACGGATCTCGGCCACGACGTCGGCGTGGGGCCGATCATCGAAGTTGGCGGCGTGACGCGGTAACAGCGCTGCGCCTTGGTGGCCAAGGCACGACGACCGTTATGCTCCGTCGAGCTCCCGGCCGCTCACCTTGAGCCACAGGATGAGCGCCAAGTCGGTTGGCAGAGCCACCGATTCGCGCAGCATGTATTCCAGCACCGCACGGTTCGCGGAAATGGGGCTCGTGCGTGTGGGCGATGGCAACGGGGTGAGCCCATGCAACCGGGCCAGGATTTCAAGCCGCAGCATGTGAAACGGATCGCTCACCAGCAACACGCGTGGCTTGGCCACTGTTGCGGTGTCGCCGCGCTGCGCCGCCAGCGAGTCGCGCCGCGCCACCAACAATTCGGCAGCACCGTACACCGACGCCAGTGAGGTGCGTCCAGCCGGTTCGAGCAGCATGGCCTCGTTGGGGATGCCACGTCGCACCAGGTAGCGCCGTCCGGCCGCCGCCTCGCTGATGAGATCCCCCGGACGTCGGCCACCCGTGAGCACCACCTGCGGCGCCCGGCGTTCGTTGAACAGCGCCAAGGCGTGGTCGAGTCGGGACTTCAGCACCGGCGACGGTCGCCCACCATACTGCGCGGCCCCCAGCACTACGATGGCATCGGCGGTGTCCGCCGAAGAGCGACGCGACCATCCCGCGATACACAGGAGTACCACAAGCCACGCCGTCCCCAGCACAACCAACGTGCGGGTTACGAACTTGATGGAGCGGGGGCGGGGGATCTTTGGGGCCGAACGAGCCATAGACTCCGCCAAACTACGCAAGGACCAAGCTCGGCGGCACCACGGCGCCGCGACAATTCGGCGAAAGGGCCGACTAGATCGTGACCGTGGTGCCAGGTGAAGGGATCTCCACGCGGAATCCGTCGCCACGCAGCTGCTCGGCAAACGCATCCTGCGCTTCGGCTTCGCCGTGCACCAGATGAACGGTGGGATGATTGCGCCCTTCCGCGGCACCACCCTGGCGCACGGCGCGCAACCACGCCTGCAGCTCCGTGCGATCGGCGTGGGCGCTGTAGCCCAGCAGCACCTCCACCGATGCCGCCAGCGGAACCTCTTCGCCGAAGATACGCAACACCGAACGCTGCTCCACAATGCGCCGACCCAGCGTGTGTTCGGCCATGAAACCCACCACCAGAATGGTGTTGCGCGGGTCGCTGGCGCCGTAGCGCAAGTGGTGGAGAATGCGCCCTGACTCCGCCATCCCCGAAGCCGCAATCACGATCATCGGCCCGTGCATGCTGTTCAGCTTCTTCGACTCGCTCACGTCACGCGTGAACTTCACCATGGGAAAGTCGAAGAGGTTGGGCGTGTTGCGCACCAGCTCTTCGTTGTGGTCGAAGGTCTCGGGGTGCATGGCGAATACGGCCGTTGCGTCGGTGGCCAGCGGCGAATCGATGAAGATGGGAATCTCCGGAATCTTGCCGTCGCGGCGCAACGCGTGGAGATCGTACACGAGCTCCTGCGTACGCCCCACCGCGAACGCCGGAATGAGCACACGTCCGCCACGCGCCGCCGTCGTACGCACCACCTCGGCCAGCTGTTCACGGGCGCCTTCTACCGACTCGTGATCGCGATTGCCGTAGGTGCTTTCGCAAATGATCACATCGGCCCCGTGTTCCGGCGGATGTGGATCGCGGATGATGGGCAGGTTGCTTCGCCCTACGTCTCCGGAGAAAACCAGGCGTCGGAACTGATCGCCTTCGCGCAACTCCAGCACCACGGAGGCACTGCCAAGAATGTGGCCGGCCTCGGTGAAGCTGGCCCGCACGCCATCGGTGACTTCGAACCACTTGTTGTACGGCATGCCGATCATGTGCTCGAGCGTGCGCGTCGTGTCTTCGATGCGATAGAGCGGTTCGATGAACTCGTCGCGGTGCTTCGCGAGAAACTCGGCGTCCTTCTCCTGGATATGCGCCGAGTCGGCGAGCATGATGGCGCAGAGGTCGCGCGTGGCGGCGGTGGCCCAGATGGAGCCCTTGTAGCCCTGCGCGACCAGATAGGGCAGACGGCCGGCGTGGTCGATGTGGGCGTGGCTCAGAATGATGCCATCGATCTCGTCGACCGGGAGCGGCAGCTGGCGGTTCTTTTCGCGCGATTCGGCGCGCCGCCCCTGAAAGAGGCCGCAGTCGAGCAGCACGGTGCGCTGCTTGCTGCCACTGCCGACGCGCAGGATATGGCAGGAGCCGGTGACTTCACGGGCCGCGCCGGAGAACTCGATCTGCATGGCAATGATCCTGTTGAGGACACCAGAAATGTGACCGTCAGACGTGTGTCAGACACCGTCACCCTGAAGTGCAATCCTTTCAACGACTTGGCAAGTCACTTGGCGCAAACACCATCCTTACCGGAGGCCGAAAGTGACAGAACCAGTGACAAACCCGCTCTGGCGGCGGACTCAGGAAGGCATGATCGGCTGAAGACACCAGCGATGGTCGCAGCACAGTCTGAACTTGAACTTCACCCTGTTCAGTAGAGCCGGTGGAGTTGGATGTTTAAGCCGCCACGCATTGCACGGCGTGTGCCTGCTCGAAGGCTCGCGGCGACCGCTGACCGAGCTCATAAGCGTCAATCGCCTGCGTGAGCATCATTGGTCCTCGTTCGTAAGTGCGCCGCGTGCCCCGGAGCTCACTTCTGCCGGATTCGACCAACATGCGTTGCCGCTCGAGCGACGGCGAACGCTCGCGTTGGAGAGTTCACAATCGCGCCGCGATGAGCCCCGAGGCCGATTACGGCCTGTTTGGACCGTTGGCGGCGCCGCCCAGGAACAGCGCCACTTCTAACGTCGTGGCACATCCGGATGCGCCATGGCTTTCGACGTCGCATTCGGTCCACCCCCTCTTCTCCCCCGGATCACCGATGGCAAACTCCTCACGTTTTGACCGCGTGGCCACGGCCACGCTCGTTGTCTGCGCACTCGTCGTGAGCGGCCTGACGCTCCGCCGCGAGCTGCAGGCCTCTCCGCAACCGGAGGGGATGCCGAAAACGGTGGCCTCGTGGCGCGACCTGGCCCGAGGCTCGCGCATCGGCCCTGCCATCGCCCCCGTGACGATCACCGAGTTTTCGGACTTTCAGTGCCCGTTCTGCAAAGTGTTGAGTGAGCGGTTGGCCGAAGTCAGTGCGCGCTACCCGGGGAAGGTGCGCGTATTCTATCGCCACTTCCCGCTAGACCAACACAAGTCCGCGCGGCGCGCGGCCCACGCCTCCATTTGCGCGGGCGATCAGGGGCGCTTTGCCGAGTACCACGATCTACTGTTCGCCCAGCAAGATTCGATTGGCCTCGTGCCGTGGACCACTCTGGCGCTGCGCGCCGGTGTCACCGATACCACCCAGTTCACGCGGTGCATGGATGGTCCGTTCGTCAGTGGTATCGTCAAGCTCGACTCCACCGCCGGCGCGAGCATCGGGCTTCGCGGCACCCCGCTCATGCTGATCAACGACCGACTCATCGCCGGCGCCCCTGAACCGGCACAATTGGATTCCCTGATTCGCGCCGCGATGCAGGACAAGCTGAACCGATAGATCGGCGCGTGCCCGTGGGGCCCGCTCGCGAAGTCGATCTGTCTCTTTCCTTGGTACTGAATATGTCGTCACGAATTTTCCTGCGCTTCGGCGCGATGGTCGCCCTCCTCGTGAGCGCAGCCATGACCCCCGCCACCTCACACGCCACCACGTTCGATGACGAGAGCGGGTGTCAAAATGGAGGCCCTGGGTCGCCGTCGTGTTCGGTGGGAAGTCCTCCCATCAACACGAGCTGCAGTGTCACGTGCCAAGCGGGCTACTACGCCTGCTGCACGTTCGCTGGCTGCAATTGTGTGCAGAACAACCCCACTTAACCTCCCCTCCCAGACCATGACTCTCTCATCCCGATTTGCGCTTCGTGGCCTCTCGCTACTCGCCATGGCGCTGGCGCTCACCGCCTCTCCGCAGACTTCGCGTGCCGAAACGTTCACCGATGATGCTTATTGCTTCAGCGGCGGCCCCGGGTCGACGTCGTGTAGTATCGCGGTCGGCGTGCTCGACTGCTCGGTGACCTGCAACGCGCCGTTCTACGCGTGCTGCACCATTGGCCCGAACTGCAACTGCGTCTACAACGCGGTGAACTAGCGCGCCACCGCGCCGACCTTCGGCGTGTTGGTTGGTTCCCATCTTCGCGAGTGGGCCACACGGGCACGGTGCCCGAGCGCCACGCGGCTTCCGGCCTCGTGGCGCTCCTTTTTTCTCCTGCTCGCCTTCCCTTGGCGTGGAGTGCATATGTTCGTGTCCGTCTGTGCTGTCCTCGTGGTTGCCGGCGCCGTGCTGCGCCCGCTGCCGGTCCGTCCATCCCCCGCGCCTCCGCCGCCTCCTCGTGCCCTGAGTCACCGCCCCGCATGGGCGGCACCCGACGCACGCTCCGCCACTCCGCCTCGCCGGAGGGTCGCCCGGGTCCGCACGATAGCGTCGTGGCCCTTGCCTCCACGCGCGCACGCGACCGCCCTGGCCACCGCCCCCGACGGCGCGGTCGCGATGAGCGTGTGGCCGCTCGGCGCGGGGTATCTGCTTGTCGTCGACGCCCTCGGAGATCGCCTGGTGGTGTTGGATGCCCGTGGGCGCGTGCGCCAGCAGTGGCTCGGCATGCGCGGGCCCGAGGCGACGGTCTCCACTCCCATCGGCGCGCTCCCTCAGTCGGATGGGACCATCTGGGTGCAGAATGCCGGGCATGGGCGGATCGCGATCTTTCGGATGAGCAGCGATACGCTGGCGTTTCAGCGCCTCTTGCGGGCGGGGCCGAAGCCGGTGGGCTTCCGGGAGGGATGGGCCGTCGCCCCGGGCGAGCAGGTGGTCTTCCTCGCGCAGCCGCAGGCGACGTGGTTCGCATCGGACCCCACGCCCGGCGTCGCCGCGCTGCCGATGCCGGACCTCGTGCGGGTGGACCGAACGGGGCGTGAACTGTCCCGCACGCGCTTGGCGCCACCCGAGGGCGAGCTCGTGGTATTCTCGCACAAAACGCCGGTGGCCGGCGGAGAGCGGACGAGCCTCTTGACCCAACCCTTCAGCCCCGCCCCGTTGAGCGCGGTCGGGCCGAGCGGCCAGATGGCCGTCGCGTTTAGCGCTTCGTATCGCATTCGGTGGCACCAGAGCGAAGACGCGGCCGTGACGCTCGAGCACCCGACGGCCACGCGAGTGCCGCTCACCGGACGCGAGCGCGACAGCGTCGAGGCCATCATCGCATCCTGGGCGCGGAGGCAAGGCCTCGAGCGTCATTTGGTCCCCTTCAGTGCACCCACCCATAAGCCACTCCTGCGGCGGCTGAGCTTTGACCGCGACGGCCGCCTGTGGGTGGAGCGTGATGGGCCCGACGGCGTGCTCTTCGATGTGTATCGACCGGCGCAGCGCGCCCCCGAACGCATCGCGAGTCCCGCCGGCGTGACGTTGCTCCCGGAGACGGCACAGGGCGACACCCTGTTCGCGGTGGAGCGGAAGGGCGCGACGCGATGGGTATTGCGTGTCGTCACCCGCTAGGCGACGTACGGATGTGACCACGCGTCCGGCACATGGATGGTGCCGGACGCGTGGTGTTTATCGCAACCCAATCGCCACGCCGCCTTCACCGCGCGTGCCCTCCTCGCGGTGACCGCCGGCGAACCTCCCGTCGGTCACGGGGGCGGCGCACCTGGCGCGGCGCGCGGAAAGAGGTCCACGAGATGCCCAAATCCGAAAAAGGCATTCGGACGTCGAGCGGGCGGCGTCGCGAGCATTTGGTCGAGAATGGGCAAGAGCTGACGCTGACTCGGGGTCAGAATCGTCGCCATGTGTTCGACGGCCCGCCAGAACTGCTGTTGATAACCTGCCTCAGTAGCTTTGACCGTGTCGAGGGCGGCGGGGCCGACGGCTTTTGCTGACCGGCCGGCCAGATAGTGTCCAAGCGGGACGTATCGGCTGCGGGCCTCGGCGGTGTACGCCGCGCTCGCCGTTCGTAGCGCGGCAATCTGCGTCGGCGTCAGAAACAGGCTGTCGCTTTCGGCTAGGACGAATTGGAAGAGATTCCCGACTCGGCGTCGTACGAGGAACGTCGCCAGCGAGTCTGCAGTGCGCGTCCCCGCCTTGCCGCGGACGGGAGGCTCAAGCGCCCGACGCAGCGTCTGTACCGCGAAGGGCACGGACAGGTCAATTGACATCTCGACCGCGACGCGAAACGGGCGCACGAGCCCGCTGGTAACGCCGCGGGTGCTTCCAAATCGCGGATTGACCGCGTACGCGAAGCGCGCCGTGGACGGGTCAAACGCGCGCGGCACGAGGAGTACCGGGTCCGGCAGGCGCGGCCCACCCCAGCCTCGGAGCGCGCCGCTGCCGTGGAGGAGCTGGTCAAGGCCGCCCAGTGGGTTCTCAAAGTAGACACTCGCGCCAAGAGATCGGCCCCAGAGTGTCGTCTTGAGCGGCGGCATCCACTGCACGCTCAGGCTTGGGGCCCACGGCCCCCGACACGACCCACGGCCCGCGACCTGACCGGCCGACCGGAGCACACATGACTGCGCGTAGCTCGGAAAGCCCGACACAGCGGCCGCCATGGCGGCACGCACCGCAGGATCGTCCGTCCCCCCTGGCCCCGACACGCGGGGGATATAGGCCGGATCATTCGCGAGTCCATCACCGGTGATGTCGCCTTGGACCATCGGCGTGAACGGGGCTCCAGATTGCGCCCTCAGAAAGACCGTCCATGCGCCGATCCGCTGCCCGGTGATCCCGCCCTGCATCACAACGACGTGTCGCACATCCGCGAAGGATGGCGCCCAGATCCGCTCAGTGGGGGCGGCGCGACTAGGGGCATCGAACCCTCGCAGGGATTCGCGCGCCCCCTGCAGCGTATAGGACAGCGAACCAAAGACCGGGAGGCCCGGACGAAAGGCCGGCGTGTGCGGCGCGACGGTCAGCGTCAGCGCGCCCGCGTGCGCCGCGAGATCGCTGACGCGCGTGAACGCGAGCCCCGTGGCCAGATCGCGGCGGCTCCCGCGCAGACTCACCGCTCCCGAGCGCGGGTCAATGCCCGCCAGGGGCACGTGGACGACCCGCGCACCTTCACTGGGTAGCACAAAACCAGTGCCGGCCTGCCAGTTCTCGTCGAGCATCCCGGGACGGTGGGTGCCCCACGAGGCCAATCCGTCGACGCGCAGCGCCACTCGACGAAGCGCCGTGGACCAGTTCGCCGACGCCCGCCATGTCGCCGGGGCGGCGAAGTCTGGAGCGATTCGCAACGGGGCGACGCTCTGTTGGGCCAACGCTGGATGCCCGGCCAGACAGCTCGTCGGGGGCGGGGCCTGCAGGTTTACCCCAGGACTCGAGTCGCCGATGCATTGCAGCAGGATGGGCGCGCTGCCGGTTTCGCCCCCGACCATCCCCGGCCGCAGGAGGTCCTGAAACCGTCCGACGCCGCCACGAATCACGCCGAGCTGCCCGCGGGTAAAGCGCCCTGCCGGATTCAAGGCGCTCGTCACGCCGTCGGCCGGCCTCGTGCTATAGACATAGGTGAAGCCGAACCGCGGCGACAGGGTCCAGCGCGGAGTGAGCCTTGACGGAGTGGGGGTCCCACCCAACGTCCCGGCGCCATCTACACGAAGTCCCGCCGAGAGCGTGAGGCGCCGCGACTGACTCCACTCATCGTTGATCGCCAGCGCCCCGTTCCACACCTGTCCCGACCAGTGCCGCGCGGAAAGCTGTCGCTGAAATGTGGCGGGGGTGTTGGCGGTGAAGGCGTCGACGCTCGGGAAGAGAAACGACCCGGCGGCATTCGGCGCGGCGGTGCTTCGGAGCGTTTCCGTGCGCGCGCCCACGAGGGCATGCCAGCGGTGGGTGCGTCCGCGAGCGTTCCAGTACACGTCCTGCACGCCTTCGAGCAACACGCGGCGGTCCGTCATGCCCCCGCGCGACGAGCCGCCGACCGAGAAGTGGGTCGCCGCTGGCGTTGACTCCGCGGTCGCGTCATAGGGGCTGACGCGAATCTCCGGTACGGTGGTCCACTCGGGCTTACTCGAGGTCGTCGTGACCGAAAGGCCCACCCGCTGCTGTGTCAAGACCCGACGTCCGGGGCCGACATAGTTGTTCCGGCTCAGGTGCACCGCCGACGCGTCGTCGACCGCCCGGAAGGCCATCCGCGGCGTGCCGGTCGCCGTCACACCGGCATTCGCCTGCGACGTGCGATTCCACAGCGTCGTGAGCGTCACGCTGGCGAGCGAATCCGTGAGCCAGTCCAGACGACTCAACGCCGACACGCTGGCGGTCGTCGGGGCGTCCGCGTCGCCGAGGGGCAACCCCAACGCGGCCGCGCGTGCCGCCATGCGCTCCAGCGTCGCTATGGGAATGGCGGACTCCCGCGCCAGCGACGCGGCGGCGAGCGGCCATGACGTCGGCGCTCGCGTCGCCTGCTGCGCGTCGAGTGCCACATTGTAGAGCACGCGGCCGCGGACAAGTTCCCCGTCCGCACCGAGGCTACCTCGGCCCGCGCGCGAGGAGGCCTCCTGCAGCGCGCGCGACGGGCGAGCGCCGACGCGGCCGGGCTGCGCGGAGACATACAGCGTGCGGCGCTGCACGTTGCGGTCGCCGGGGGCAAGCCGCACATCCAGATTGGCCCCGGAGAAGCCACCGCGCGTGGCATCGAACGTCGTCGAGGCGAGGCGCACTTCGGTGCGGACACTGCGCGGGAGGGTCCCGGTCGTCAGCTCAAGGCCGTTGAGCGTCGTCAGCGTGGACGTGGGCGCGGCGCCCGCGACGGAGAGCCCACCGGGGGTCACGACGGTGCCTGGCAGCGTGGCCGCCGTGGCACTGAGATCCCCCGCCTGTAATGGTGAAACCTGGCCATTGGCGCCATCGACCCACCGCTCGTGGGCACCGACCCCGGGATCACCAACGGGCACCGTGGCCGTAGAACGGGTGGGACGAACCGCTTGGACACGCACTGTCGCTAACACGGGGGCAGGTCGCATCTGCATCGCCACGAGGGGCACCCGCCCGGATTCGTCAGCTGACACACGGCGGCGCTCAGGGAGCCATCCCGCGCTCGCGACATGCACGAGGTAATCCCCGGTGCCAGGCACGAAGATCACGCGGAACCGCCCGCTCGCGTCCGTCGAATCCCGCAGCACCGCCCGGTCCGGTCCCCGGGTTACCGACACGAGGGCGCCGTTCAGCGGGACGCCATCGGCGGTGCGCACCGTTCCGGTGATCGTATCCGTCCGCTGCGCAGCGGTGCCCTGTGCCCTGAGGAGGGCGGGGGCCACCAACGCCACCCCCACTGCGCCAACTCGCCAGACATTCCGAAACTTCTTCATGCCGCAATGCGCTCCATTCCGGTGGTCTTCCAGCCCGTACGCGGGCACCTCGATCGACAGTATGGGCGGGTTTTTCACGGCACAACCGGCGGGGAGGTCGTAATCGGCCTCCCCGACCGTGCCCTTACCACCAGACGAGCAAGTCAAACCCTGGTGGACACGTCCCATTCGCTGACGGGGGGACTACTGTGGGGGGCTCCTCTGTTGACCCACTTGCGACGCACATCATGGTCCCGTTGAGACGGGGTGCACGCGCCTCAGGGGCCGTGGCCGGGCTGTCGGCACACGCCGACATGAGGCCGAGGACAAGAACCAGGGCGGGCATGGCACGGATTTCATGAAGACGACGCATTGGCTGAGCTCCAGGGAGTGAGAGGAGCGGCAATGGTGATTTGGGGGACCCGGAGCGCCCAGCACGCGGCTGCTCGAAAGCCGCCGTAATCGGCCTATTGCGTCCACAGGGCCTCGCGTAGATTCCCGGTCCGTGAAAAGCGACAGGACAACTAGACTCGTCAGGAGGGTGGCCATGACCGCGCTAGACAATCGGCTCCCATGCACGGTCGCCCAATGGCTGCAGACGGCGACGGCACGCGCTGGCGAAGACGCCCTCCTGCTGGCCTTGGAGTTAGAGCAGGCCGACGCGGTGTACTTCCCGACGCCGTCGCGATGGGCGGCCCTGGGTCCGGCACTGCAGAGGGTCCCGCCACAATACGTCGTGGCCCCGGAGCACGCCGGAGATCCGTTCTGGGCATGGCTGGACATCGCCGCCCTCGTGGAATTCGAGGAGGCGCCGGGGCTCGCGCATCTCATGATTCAGCGGTTGCTCGCGCACACCCTGCGCGCCGAAGCGACGGAGGACGCTGTGCGCGCACTCCATGCGGGACTGTGCTGCGCTCGGTTGGGCCGTATCGCCCGGACTGTTGGGCATGGCGAGGATGCGCGCGCGTGGTATGCGGATGCAATGCAGTGGGGCACGCGGGCGGCGTCGCCCGACCCGACCTATCAAGGCATGCTGGGGCTCGCCGTCACGGCCGTGGCGCACGGGAACATTCCCGCAGCGACGCGGTGGTTGCGGGGGTTGGTGGATGGCACAGCGCCGGCGCCCGCCGCCTACCGTCTGCCGGCGCACCAGCAGCTCGCGATGCTCGCGCGCAAGCGCGGCCAACTCATTGACGCCTTACTGCACTGCTGGGCGGCGTACGACCTCCTCGAACGCCCCGATCCTCGCGAGGCGAGCCTTCGAGTCACGATGGCAGAGATTGCGTGCGAAGCGGGCGCGTATATGGAAGCGGTGCACGCGATCCGCGACGTCCTCACCACGACCAGCCACACGCGTGTGCTCGCCCCAGCCTACGTGGTCGCGTTGCAGTGTCTGCGGCATTCGCCGTCCACGGAGGCCCTGTGGCGCGCCGACGGCAGGGACCCGATGGCCGAAGCGGCGGCGCTCCTTTCGGGAGAAATGGCCCCCTCCGACTCCGTGGCGCTCCGCCTCGCGCTAGGTGACAGCTTGTTGGCGGCCGGCAAGACCGCCCGGGCGGTCGAGCTATGGTCCATCGCCCTCGATGCCGCGAGGCGCCACCATCTACACGAGCGGGTCTTCGGGCTCGAACAGCGGATCGAGACCGACCGGCATACTGTGGCAGCCGCCACGGCAGATGCGCCGGCGGATCGTGGGGCCAGGCCGAGCGCACGCCGGGCGCGCGCCGCGGTCGCGCAACGGCACCCCGCCGTGCGGCGCCTGTTGCAATTGTGACGCGGTCGCATGCTGACTGGAAGAGCTCTCTCAGGGCGCCGCACCACGCCCTTGCCGTCCGACGTGGTCTTTGCCGGACTCCCAACGGGATTGGCCGAGCGCCTGCACCGACTACTCGCCGAAACGGTCCGGTGCCATAGGGTCACCGAGTTGCACATGGTGTCGCAGCATCTCGCGTCGTTCCGCACCGGGTGCTGTCTTGTGCCGGTCCCGAGTGACGAGCACCCCGCACTCCTGTCGATGCTGCAGCATGTGCGGAGCGATTTCCCGCATGCCGGCGTGATTGCCGTGTTCTCCCCCGGACGCTCGTCGCACCAGCAACTCCTGCAAATCGGCGCGATTGGGGTGTCCGATGTGTTGGTGGTGGAAGGCGAGCTCTCGGCAGACTATATCCGCACCCGACTGGGCCGCGCCGCTGCGCACAGTGTCGCCAATCGAATCGGCAACGCGCTCGCCGATCATCTGCCGGATGCGTGGGTAACCCTGTTCAAGGTCGCCTTGCGGTTGGCGCAACGGCCGGTGATGCTGCCGGATTTCGCCGTCGCGGCGGGCATGCACGAGCGCACCCTCCGAAAACACTGTAGTCGCGCGGGGCTGCTGAGTCCCCAGTGGGTCCTCGGCTGGGCGCGGGTCCTGACCGCAGCGTACTATCTGGATGAACCCGGCCGCACGGTGGTCGCCGTCGCGAATCTATTGGGCTTTCCCAGCCCGAGCGCGCTGCAAAATCTCTTGCGGCGATATACCGGTGTGGCGCCCCGGACGCTGCGACAGGACGGTACCAGCGCGGCGGTGATGACGGCGCTTTTCAAGGCGGTGAGCGCGCACGAAGCGGACGCTTCACGCGCGAACGTCAGCGCGCGGCATCCATTAAGTTCAGCCTCAGCGGAGATCGCGGGCTCCTGATCTTCTGCAGCCCCAGGTATTCATCGCGCAATGGTGTGGCGACGCGAGCGGCACGGGTGAGGGGTCGCCCGCCACGCGGCCGGCGCCAGCGAACTCTCTTATGACCCCACAACGGCGCTGTACGGCTGTGCGTGGAAAACAGATCGAACGGGGGGCCGTGCAACGCCGATGCGGCTTACGACCCGCCGTTCTTGGTCCAGAAGCAATTGTTCACGTTCGCAAGTTCGTCGGGCTGTGCGTGCAGTGGAGGAATTGAGGCTGTGGCTCGTCCGCACCAACAAGCGCGTGGGCTTTCGCGTGTGGCCATCGAGAACGCGCACCGGTGGTTCCCTTCAAGCGATATATGCCCGGCACCATCTTGACCTGCCATTTCTGGCGAAGTGAAGATGTACACGACGGCGAATTGTACCGCAGCCGGTAATGACAAAATCGGTGACAAACCTCGAGGCGATCATTGCTAGATTATTGTCGCTTATGGTCCGCTGATGACAGCATCACTGATGTGCGCGTGGCTCAGAATGATGCCATCGATCTCGTCGACCGGGAGCGGCAGCTGGCGGTTCTTTTCGCGCGATTCGGCGCGCCGCCCCTGAAAGAGGCCGCAGTCGAGCAGCACGGTGCGCTGCTTGCTGCCACTGCCGACGCGCAGGATATGGCAGGAGCCGGTGACTTCACGGGCCGCGCCGGAGAACTCGATCTGCATGGCAATACACCTGTGTTGGAGCCTCATCGCCGATAGCGTCGCCCGCCTCACCGCCGGTGCGACCTGTGCAATCTACGCCAGCAGCAGGGCAGGTCGCTGCCGGGCCAGCCGTGCAAATGTCCACGTGCCGACCACCACTGATGCCAGTAGGCCCGGCACAGCGCCCTGCACCAGCGCCGCCACCACCGACGCCACCGACAACGGCGTCACGTCCAGCAGCACGGGCAACTGGGAAATCACCGCCACCGCTGCCACGGCACCCGCGCACACGCCGGCCAGGCCCATCGCACTACCGATTACGGCGCCCTGCACGGCCACCACCACGCGCGTGGCGCCCAGCGCCCGCGCCACGCCAACCGCACGCCGGTGTGCACGGGCAATGGTGACCATGAGCGCCGACACGGCGACCAGCCCCGACAGCGTGAGCACCAGCGACAGTCCGGCCACTCCGCGCGTGAGCGCCTGGTCCATGGTGGCGAGCTCGCCCAACTGATCGGCCGTGGTAACGACACCCAACCTTCTGGCCATTTGCGGTCGCTGCCGCTCGAATACATGCAACGCGTCGAGCAGCGATGAGCTGCCGAAATCGCCACTGGCTCCCGCCACGATAGCGGCTGGTATGTGCGGCGCCGATGGCTGTACCCGCGCATAGAGCAGCCGTGGCACGAGCACCGCATGATCTACCTGTACCGCTGCCACCGTACCGGATGTCACCACACCGATGATGTCCAGCCACATGGAGCCGACGCGCAACTGCGCACGCAGTGGTCGACGAGTTCGCCCCCCCGCGGTGGGCCGTGCACGTGTGAGCGAATCGAACAGTATGCGTCCCACCACCACCACCGGCCGCCCACTCCGCTCCTCGGCCTCGGTCCAGAGGCGACCTTCGCGTAGCGCAATCGGCTGCAGACGGAACAGGGCGGCATCGGCACCAATGAGCTCCGCACGTCGTGAGTTACCCCCGAAGCCAACGCCGGTGGCGCTGCGCCACAGGGTGGCGACATCACGACTGGACGGCGCTGGAGCAACCTGACGCTGAAACGCGTCCATGGCGCGCGCCCCCTGCTCCGCCCCCGACGAGCATTCGGTCGCCTCCAGTCGGCATGGGTGCTGTTCACTTCGCACCTGCACCATGACGACATCACCCTCTTGCGTGGCCAATTCGGTGCGCAAGGTGAGAGACAACGCGGCCACGCCGGCGTACAGCACCGACGAAACCGCGCTCGTGAACGCGAGGCAGCCCACCGCCACCGCCGCCAGCCATCCCTGACCCTGTACGGCACGTCGAAGATCGGTGGCCATGAACACGTGCGCCCATGGTGCACGCCACTCGGCAGACCGCGGCGACATCATTGATCGCCACGCCCTTCGAGGCTGGCAATGGAGGACGCACGCATCGCCGACACACCGGGGAGCAGCAGGCCGACGGTGCACAGCGGCAGTGCCACGGCTGCCGCCATGGTCAACAGCTGCCAACTCTCTGCCCAGTTGGTGCCAAGGAGGCCGGCTGCGGCAAGGCACCCGCCGGCAAGGGCAATACCCGCAACGCCCACGAGCAGCGATTCAAGCAACAATTGCCCCAGCAGCGCCTGCCGTGTCGCGCCAACGGCGCGCCGCACGCCGAACTCGTGTACACGGGCCGTACTGGCGAGCGCTTGCACGCTGAATATCCCGGCGCCGCACAGCACCGCGATGGTGAGCGGCACCGCCAGTATCCAGAGGCGAAAGCGGGAAACGATGCGCGCGACCAGCACGGCGAACCGATCGGTGGTGCCCACGTACCACGGCAGAGTCTGCGCCGGGCGCAGCCCGTGTTGTGTTCGCAGTTCATCGACAACCTGCGACACGCGATACCTGAGCCCCACGGAATCGCTCGCGACGGCGGCCCATTGCGCTCGACCACGATCGCACAGCTCGCGAAACGGCGCCTGCCACGGCACCACAATAGCCGCGTTCTCTCCCGCGTTATCGGCCAACAGGGAGCGTGCGTGCATCACGCCGCCCACACGCCACACGCCGGCCGATGTATGCACGAACGTCTCAGCCGCAGCGGAACGACGCACCGGCGCGAGATCAGCGCCCAGAAGCACCACGGGTGGGTTGGAGGGTTCACCCCATGCACGGCGCGCCGCCGCCGAGACCCACGACACCCCCGCTACCGCGCGCTCTGGTGGCACACAGCGTACCGGAATGGGTCGCCGACGCGTGCTGGTGTTACCGATGCGATGCACCGCAATGGTGGTGGCCGACGTCACGTGCACCAACTGCTGCAAAATCGAAGACGATGCACGCATGCGGGCACAGTGTGCACAGCGGCTGATGTCGATGGTTGCACGGTATGTCACGCCACCATCGGCAAGCCGACTCACTACGCTGGCAAGACGTGCGAACGCCCGCTCCGCCCCCACCACCAACAGCACGCTCGTGGCGACCAGCGCCACCGAGAGCATGGTGCTCGACCGCGAGGCCAGGAGTGCCCCGCCGGCGAGATGACTGTACGTGCGGAGCGACACCACCGCGTTCGTTATCCATCGGCGCACTCATGCCTCCGGTGGATCTCCGACATAGCTCGTCATGTAGTGGCCAATGCGGCCCCACGACCACCGCAACGCGCCCGCCGCCGCCCCCCACAGCAAGATCGAGGCAACCGGCACGAGCAGTTCGCTACGCAGCATCGCCGCGAACTGCTGCGGAAACCATTCGGCGAGCTGCGACCCCCCGCCAAGCACGGCAATGAGTACGGCGAACCCCATGGTGAAATAGGCGATGGCCGTATTGGGGGGTACGCGCAGCTGCACCACGACCAGAATCATGACCATGGCCACAGCAAACACCATAGCCGCCAAGGCCATGACGACGGCCTCCACCACATTGAAGTCGATGGGCCCGAAATAGGCCGACATGGCTACGGCGATTCCCAAAGGCAGCGAGAGCAACGCACACGCCGATACCCAGCTTCGCGCGTGGCTATTGCGCGACACGGGCAAGCTGGCGAGAAAAGCGAGCGACCCGTCGGCTTTGCATTTACCCACAACACCACCAAGCGCCATGGGCAGCATGGCGGCCATGAGGATGATGTTCGCGAAGACCTCGCCCAGATCGAACCGCGACTTCCAGGCGAAGAGCAGGGTAAGCGGCCCGACGCTGAGAGTGATCGCGATCAGGGCGCGCCGCGTGCGTGCGATATACAACTGCGCGAGGGTAACCCAGTGCGTGGCGCTGACCTGGCTCATGCCGGCACCTCGGCGTTCGCACGGCGACCGGCCCGCATCATGAGTTCGGTCATGGTGGTCACATCGAAGTCGTTGCTGTCGCTGCGCGAATACTCCCGCATGGCCCCGTCGGAGAGCACCAGCAACCGTTCGGGCGCAAACGCCTTGAGTTCATCGAGCAGATGGGTGGCATACACCACCGTGGTGTTCACCTGTTGCTCGAGAAACAGCTCGAGTTCGCGCAGCATGTCGACTCTGGCGACGGGATCGAGCCCCGCCGTTGGTTCGTCGAGCAACAGGACGCTCGCTTCCTGCGCCCACCCGGCGCAGAGATTGAGTTTCACCAGATTGCCGCGTGAGAGTGTCCCCGTGGCCGCATCGAGGTCGAGTCGCAACGCCCGCGCGAGATCCATGGCCCGCGCCGAGTTCCAGCGCTCGTGAATGCGTTGCAGGAAATCGAAGTGCTGCCGCACTTTGTACCACGGTAACGCCTGTAGCGCGGCCCCAACGTACGCCACCGATTGCCGCAGCAGCAGTCGCTCGTCGGATTCGTGGCGCGCGTGCACGTCGGACACGGACGACGCGGGGCGCCACGATACCTGGCCCGCATCGGCGTGGCGTTGTCCGGCCATGAGCGCCAGCAACGTACTCTTGCCGGCGCCGTTCCGACCCAGGAGGGTAACCCGTTCGCCCGCCTGCAATTGAAGAGACACCGGACCAAGCGTGAACCGGGGATAGCGCACCACGATCTCGTCGACGATCAGCATCCGGAGAGAGGTAAGGGAAGAAACAGGGACAGCGGTGACGATTCAGCCACCGCTCATTGGCGTAACAGCGGGAGCACGATGAGCACGACCGACGCCGCAATCGCTGCGGGGACAGCCACGGCGGAGCCGCGCGCGAGGCTATGACTCATGCGACGCGCCACCAGGACGGTGAACACCACCTGCACCACGTTGAGCCCTTGCGCGAGCATCCGAATGCCCACGCTCGCCTCGGTGGTGAAGATCTCGAGGCCGAGTGGTACGTGGCTGCTGGCCCAGCTGTTCTCCGGTGTGAGTAGCATGCGCACGGCGTCGATGAGGGCGGGCACTTCGAGCAGCGGCAGATACATCAGCACGGCTGCCGCCACCGTGCGCATGGTGGCGCGCTCGTTGAGCGCGCCGATGACCAGCCATGCCGTGAGCGCAGCAACAAGGGCTCGGAACGCCACGATGAGCGGCGCCACGAGCATACCGAGCCGAGTGAGCGGCAACAGCCCTTCGACATGGCCGGTGAGATCGAAGGGGATGGAACGCCGAGCGGCGACGTACACCGCAAAGGCGGAGCATGCTGTGCAGGCGACGGCGACCAGATAGGGCGCGAGCAGGGCCGCTGGTCGTGGTGGGATGAGCGCTGGCGCTGGCGCACCACCCGGCACCGGCTGCTGTTGAACGAGGGTGGTGGTCATGGCCGTATGGTGAGGGCGGGACGAGGTGGAGTGAGTACTGCAGCCACGGCTGGCACGCCCACCACCAGGGTGTCGCTGTCGAGCGCCACCGGCGTGATGCCAATGCGTGCGGTGAGGTTTGGTACTTCCGCGAGCACGCTGTGTGCGGTCTCGTGCACGAGCGAGTCGAGTGTTGGCCATCGGCGGTCGACGAACACGGTGAGCGGAACGAGGGGGAATCCGTGCCGTTGCCGTAAACGCAGCACACGAACCACGGCGTGTGACGCCGGGCACGTGACGCAAAGCGCGAGCGCGGCGGTTCTCGCTGCGGCGGTTCGCACATCTGCACCGCGCACATCGCCCAGTGTGGTGTGCTCGCGCCGAACGTCGAGCAGCGTGAGGTACGTCTGCTGTAACGCAGGCGTTGGCGGCAGCGCCTTCGACGACGCGGCCCTCGCCGTGCGAACGGCCGAACTGGTGCGCAATGGCAGCGATCGGGCTGGCTGAGCCAGGAGCATGGCCGTGCCGATGGCACATGCTCCCAGCGCAGCGACCGAGGCGTGTTGGCGACGCACCTCAGTCTTCCCGGCTCATTTCAACATCTCCGTGATGACGGATTTGCACGCTGTGAGGCAGGCGGCCGTGAGCGTTCCCACCACCTCGGGATTGGCCAGCATGACCGGCAGCATGGTGATACCGCCGCTGAAGAGCGCGTAGGCGGCAACACCGACGCATCCAGCGCAGAGGATCTCGTTCCAGCCGCCACCGGTTTCGTTTGTAGAGTCGAACACGGTTTCCAACGCCGCTGGCGAGGGCGTTGACGCGGTGGCTGCACCGAGGGCGACTGCTGAGCCGGATGTGGTAGCCGTCGACCGCACGCTGGTGGCGTGGACCGGTGCGCCGCGGTCGAGCGCAACGGCCCGCAGCGGGGTGGCAACCATGAGCGCGGCCGTGGCGAGCGCCCAGGTGAAGTGCATGAATGCCTCTCGCATGGTGCCTACTCCTGGGAGAAGTAGGTGGCGCAGGCGGCGGTGCAGCCGGCCACCGTAGCGCCCGCTCCAACGGCGGTCGCGCCCCCGAGCATGAACGTCCAGTAGATGCCGCTCCACCCCCAGGTGGCGAGCGTCACTACGCCGGCCGCCACGCAACCGAGGCAGGTCGTGCCGGGCCCGCCACCCGTTTCGTCGAGCTGTTGCGGCGCGGGCGGGGCCACCGGTCCGGCGGCAGCCGCCAGGTACTGCGGGGTGCTGTTGATGCCAAGAGTGGCGGCGAGCGCCAGCGCGGACACTGTATGTCGAAGCAACATGGAATCCTCCGTTGCGTTGGGAGGTGAAGTGATGCGGGTACCGTCGCCGGAACTGGCGCCGATGCCCTGGTGTCAGTTGTCCCCTGCGGACAACTGCACGCCTTTGCCGGTCCAGCGCGCCACGAACTGCGGCGGCGACTCTCGGACCTGGCCAACCAGGGGGTCGAAGTACTCCACGTGCGACGGCGTCTGCCGAGTGAGGAGTACGAAGTGTCCCGGCCGCATGAGCGCCACAGCGGGGACACGCAGCGGGACGGGCGGGGCTTGGCCGCTCGCAAGCACGGCGGGGGTACGGCGCACCGTTGCCGGCCACCCCAGCGTGCGCAGCCCGAACGCGAGCCGCTCGAGGGTGGCGCCACGCGGGCCCACGTGGAGAAGCGTCGCCAACTGCGCCCGAGGCGGTACGGCGCGGCCGTGCAGTCGGAGCAGCCGCTCGACCACGACGGGACCGCAATCGTTGGTGGACTGCTGGAGCTGTGCCGGAGGAGCGGCCCTTACGGTTGCGCCCGCCACCCGCAACTCGAGCCGACGCAGGGTGCGCACTCCGCGCAACGGGTCGGCGCCGGCCGCGGCGAGCACACCGCCCGCCGCCTCACGAGGCGCGAGCAGCCCCCCAAGGATGAGCGCCAGCAGCAGCAGCGCCGACACGAACGCGCCACGGCGCCCCAGTGGCGACACCCAGCGCCGGGCTAGGCCGACCAGGCGAATATGTGCGGACACGCCGCCTCCCCCGCTCTGTTGTTGACCGGAATTCGCCCCGGCTGGCAGGCTGACCGCCACCAAGGCGACCACCTGCACGACAACATGAGAAGGGGTGTGAGCGCGGTGTCATCTCGATCGTCGCCATGACACCGCGCGCGGTCTGATCAGCCTGGGTGTTCCCCGGCGTCGTCCCGCCGCATGGCTGCGAGGTCCACCCGCTGGCACATGAGATCGCACAGTTTTACCACGTATCGGTCCGCAATCGCATAGTGCACGTACAGGCCGCTCTTCCGGCGCGTCACGAAGCCATGGGTGTGCAGCACCTGCAGATGCTTGGACACATTCGCCTGTCCGAGCTTCGTATGCTCGACCAGTTCGTTGACGGTGTGCTCTCTGAGCATGAGCACCCGCAACAGATGCAGACGCGCCGGCTCCGACAACGCCCGAAAGCGCTCGGCCACCAGCGGAATCACATCGTCGGACATCACTTTCCGACCCATCATAGGCCTCGCAGAGAATCACATTGACCGCCCGCGGGCGGAGCGCCGTGCGACAGACACAGCGATCTCACAATTTACATTTTCGTTTTGAGGAATGCAGGGGGCACCCCGTGCACGGTGTCAGCCCCCCGCCGTGACCATTACCGCCAGCTGCGCAGCGCCGAGTCCCCGAGCCAGGACGACACTCCACGGTGGTCGTCGTACCACAGCCAGCATCGTGTATACCACCGGCGAATTGTGCGCATAGTCCGTCTCCTGCATGTCGTCGAACCTTCCCGGCTTTGCGCGCCGCGCCTCATGCAGCTCCAGCGCGGCGGCTACCGTCGTGTCGAACGAACAGTGCACAGCAGTACATGAGCGGCGCCGTGATGCTCAACACGCGCGCTCGACATTTCTTTCAACGCTCTGCGATCTCCATCACGACCGATGGTCGCCGCGGTGCGGTGCGTCACGCTTGGCCGAAACGCGACATCGATGTCGGTTGCTCGCGCATATCACGGCGGGCCAGCAGCTTCTGCAGCGATTGGCGATGCAGACCAAGCGCCCGCGCGGTACGCGCAATGTTGCCGTCGTGACGCGCGAGCGCCGCCCCGAGGTACGCCCGATCGAATTCCCGCAAGGCATGTTCGCGTGCCTCGGCGAACGGCAGAGCAATGGCACACTCGGCGAGGCTCATCGACACCGACGTGAACAGTGCCTCCACGGTCGACGTGCTGCCGGTGCGGTTCGCGATACTCGCCGGCAAATCGCACACCGCGATCTCGGCGCCATCACACAACACGATCGCCCCTTCGATGACATTGCGCAGTTCGCGCACGTTGCCGGGCCAGTCGTACTGCATGAGCAACGCACTCGCCTCATCGCTGATGCTCCGCATCGGCAGGCCGTGACGACCGGCGAACAGCTGCAAGAAGTACTGAGCCAGCAACGGCACATCCTCGATCCGCTCGCGCAGCGGCGGCAACACCAGCGGAATGACGTTCAGGCGATACAGCAGATCTTCGCGGAAGCGTCCGTCGCTCACCATGACTTCGAGCGGTCGGTTGGTGGCAGCAATCACCCGCACATCAACCCGGGTCGAGCGAGTACCACCAACGCGCATCACTTCGCCGCTCTCGAGGGCCCGCAGCACCTTCGCCTGCGCCAGCGGACCGAGGTCACCGATTTCGTCGAGAAACAGCGTGCCACCGTGCGCGGCTTCGAACAGTCCACCCCGATCTTTCACGGCACCCGTGAATGCGCCACGTGTGTGCCCGAAGAGCTCACTTTCCACCAACTCTGACGGCAGCGCCGAGCAATTGAGTGCCACGAACGGCTTGCCACGACGCGCGCTCTCCTCGTGCAACGCCCGCGCCACCAGTTCCTTGCCCGTGCCGCTCTCGCCGCGTACCAGCACCGTCACGTCGGTACGGCCGACTCGACAGATCACCCGAAACAGTTCGTGCATGGCCGTCGTGTTCCCGTACATCCCGTGGAACGCCGGCCATGGCTCGTCGATGGACGCCGCAGCCACCGCCGCGTCGGTTGACGGCGGCGTGATGCGCAGATGCCGATCGCGCAGGCCGGAGGAGCGTGCCGGAACCGATACACCTCGCTCCGGTGGAAACGAGGTGACCATCTCGTTGCCGAACAGTGCGACGTTGCTCATGGGGTGACCTGGTGGAATGTCGGCGCCGTCGCCGACATCGGATGAGAAAGGCACATCTTGCCGCGGGAAAACGAAAAGGCGCGACGCCCTGCTCGTGTGAGCGGGGCTTCGCGCCTTCGACTGACCGGGTCCGGTGTCCCGTCCGTCAAGGTTGGATCGTTCGAGCGATCCGTATGTCGTGTTGCTGCCGGCCAGTCCAACCCGCTGACGCGAAACTCGAGTGGCCTCGCGTCAACTCAAACCGGACAAGCAACTTCGTCCATACCCGGAGAGGCCGCAAGAGTGCCATACCGCTGGAACCGTCACAGAACGCGCACACCGTCGGTCACGGCGACGCATATCACGAAACACAGTCCTGTTGGTGGGCACCGTCACACGTGTTTCCGCAGCAACTCCAGGCGCTGGCGAAGGTCTCCCAACGTCTTCGACTTGAAGGCCCCCTTGGTTTCCTCCAGCACCGCAATCGTTTCCTCCACGGCCGCCTGCAATTGGGCGCCGCGCGGACAGTTGAGCAGTTGGCAAGGGTGCCCATCGGGTGCGCGCTGCCCGGCGAGCGCACGTCCCAGCTGCTCGAGGTCGGTGAGCGAGCCCATCACGTTACGCAGGGTGAGCGCAAGAAAGGTGTCCACCTCCGTGCGTGAGTCACCAGACGGAGGCAGCGCGGCCCGTGCCGGTTCGATCCCGTCCTGATACTCGCGCAGACGCGCCTCGGCGCGCTGCATGGCCTGATATGAGCGAAAGCGCGCCACCGCACTGGTGACCCGCTTGAGCAGGTCGGGGAAGTGCACCGGCTTCACCAGGTATGCCGCCACCGGCAGCTCGATCGACGCCACCGCCGAACGCACGCTGGGGAAGCCGGTGATGATGATGATCGGGAGCCCGCCGCTCACATGCGCCACCTGCTGCACGAGGTCGAGATCGGCATTGCCTGGCATCTCGAGATCCGTGATCAGCAGATCGTAGGCCGCCACCATGATGGCCTGCAACGCCTGCTCGGCATTCTCCACGGTGTCCACGTGATATCCCTCGCGACGCAGCAACTCGGCCGTCGACGACAGGAAGGTGGGCTCGTCATCAGCTATCAGAATTCGGCCGCGGCTCATCGCAGCGCTCCAGTATCCAGAGGGGTCATCGGTAAACACACTTCGATGGCTGTCCCGCCACCGGGACGGTCGTGCACGCTGATGCGCCCACCAACGGCCAGCACCGACTGTCGCACCAGCGCCAGCCCGATGCCCATACCGCCGGTCTTCGTACTTCGGTCCTTGGTGCTGAAGAACGGATCGAAGATCCGCTCGCGGATGGCCAGTGGAACGCCGGGGCCTTCGTCAGCCACGCGCAAGATGCACTGGTTTTCCACGACAACCGCCGTCACCGTCACCGTGCCACCCGGCGGCGAAACATCAACCGCATTCTGCACGAGGTTGTACAGCGTCTGTCGCAGCAGCGCATCGGGAACCGGCACCAGCGACGGGGCCCGCGACATGTCGGTCACGATCTGCACCTGGCGACCTCGATTCACCTGCTCGAGAAAGCTCACGGCGTCGCTTACGGCAAGAATCACCGACGACTGATTCGCCAGCAGGTGGTCGGGCCGATATGTCTCGTACAACTGTCTGGTGACGGCGGCAATTCGCGCGATTTCGCGCTCGATGGCACCCACGAAGCGATAGTGGGGATGATCTTCGGGAATGGCTCCTCGCACAAGGAGAAACGCATTCTGAATGCCCGCGAGGGGATTGTTGATCTCGTGCGCCACTCGCGCGGCCAGCTGCCCCATGGTCGTCAGCGCACTGATCTCGCGCAACGATTGTTCGGCGCGCTTGCGGATGGTCAGGTCGCGTCCTTCGGCGATGATCCGCGTTGCGCCCTGCGATGCATCACGCAGCGGTTTGAGTGAGAAGTCTACCGTGACCGGATGATCGCGCCCGTGTGCGAGCTCCACTTCGAAGCGTTGCGTTTCGCCTGCGCGCGCCCGGGCGAACCGTTCCTGTACCCGCTCACCGGTGAGTGCATCATCGGCCCACCAGGAGACACGCCAGAAGGGTACACCGAGCAGATGCTCCGGTGACTGGTCGGCAAGTTCGCCGGCCGCGCGATTGGCTTCGAGCACCACACCGTCGGCATCGAGCAGGAGTTGCACCTGAAAGGCGGTGTCAAACACGGCGCGGAACCGCTGACCTTCCTCGTAGGCCTGCAACCAGATACGCCGCTGCAGCCACAACGTGGTTGCCAGCAACAACGATGCGGCAAGACCGAGGACCAGCACCACATCCGGGAGCGGCGAACGCGGGGCACGGCGTTGCTCTGCCACATCCAGCCACAGCGGCTGGGCACCGAGTCTGAGTGGGGCCGTGAAACGCGACGCGTTGCCATTCGGGGCGCCCACTTCCACCAGGGTGGAGTCGTTGGCCCGCACGCGTACCCACATGTCGCGCGCTACGTCTTCGGCGAACGGGCGAATCACGGCGGCCGCGTCCACCACGCCAATCAGCACCGAAGCCCCGCGCCCGGGCTGCGTAACCGGCACCCAAACAGCCAGTCGCCACGATCCGGCGGCAACAGCGATGCTCTGCGGCTTCGTATTCTCGCTGCGTACCGAACGCGCGCTCCACACCTGTGCAAACAGCTGGGCAAGCGCCGCGGCCGAGGTTGAAGCGGACGACGTCGAGCGGAGCAGGACGCCCGTGGAATCAAACCAGAACACGTGCTGCAGGCCGTCGGTTTCTTCCACCATGCGGGGAAGGCCCGTGCTCCACAGCGCGTCGTCCACCACGCGCGCTTCCTTCAAGAAGGCCGCGCTGCGCCCCAACGAACGCTCCACCGTGCGATACTGGCGCTGTACGGCGCGGTCGATGGCATCGGCGTTGATTTGATTTCGCGCGCGCTGTTGCGCCATTTCGCGGGCCACCAGCGCCTGCCAGAGCACCGTAACCACCAGCGCCGCGCTCACCCCCGCCAAAATGGGAGCCCAGCGAGGCGGCGCGGCCGCGTTCTCCTCGCGACGCGTCAGCCGGTCGAGCAACGCCGTTCCCAACGCCAGCGCCGCGAGCAGGCTGTGGAGTGGCGCCCGCAACGGCTGGACGCTCGTGCCTTCCAGAAGCCCGGCCAGCTGCGCGAGAAACAAAACGCCAGCGAGCGCCACCTGCGAAGACGCGAGCCCACCGACCACCAGCAGCGTGTGCTCGCTCTGGCGTCGCTGCAGCAACAGGAGCAAGCCGCTGGCATACATGAGATACAACAAGCCGATCGACAGCGGCATGCTGTACGTGTCGCCTGCGGTATCCGGAGGCAGCCGGCGTCGCACGATTTCCTCGAGCGGCAGGCGCGCCTCGCTTAGGGCCAGCCCGATTCCCAGCAATGATACCAGCAGGCTGGCAACGGCCAGTCGCTGCGCCAATTCGCGCCGCCCCGCCAGCTTCATCAGCAGCGCCAACGCCGCCAGCGGCATGAGCGCTACCCCACCGGCACGAGCAGGCGCGAACGTCGACAGCGGTTGCACGAGCCACGGTACGCCGGCAAGCCAACCGATGATGCCAGGTACTACCAGCAGCATGGCCGCGAGTGCCAGCGCTTTCGCGGGAAACACCCCCGGCTGCCCGGTGAGTTTCCACCCATTCGTACGAGGCGACGTCATGGCATCGATACTCGGCATTTGCCAGCAGCGTCGCTAGGTGCAGCCATATGGCTGCGTTGGCGTGTTCGCGCGCGTGCGCGTGCCTTCAGGTCTCGCGCAGGCGCAGCCAGCGGCGCACCGGCGGCGCACCGAAATTCGAGAGCCGATCGAGCAGCGTGGCGGCATCGTTTTCACGTATGAGCCACTCGCGCGGCGTACCGCGCAGAAAGCCCTCGCCTTCGAGCCGGTCGAGCAATAACAGCAACGGCGACCAGAAGTCCTCGCAGTCGAGCAACCCGATCGGCTTGCGATGCACCCCGAGTGTGGCCCACGTCCACGTCTCGAAAAACTCCTCGAGCGTGCCGATGCCCCCGGGCATGGTGATGAACGCATCGGCCAGCTCGGCAATCATGGCCTTCCGTTCGTGCATCGAGTCGACCACCTGCAGCGACGTGATGCCTTTGTGCGCCACCTCACGCTCCACCAGCCCGTGGGGAATCACTCCGATAACCTCGCCGCCCGCCGCCATGGCCGCGTCCGCGAGGGCACCCATGAGTCCTGTACGTCCGCCGCCGTATACCACGGTGATGCCGCGCTGCGCGAGCAACGTGCCGAGCGCCTGAGCGGTGGCCACGTACGCGGGTTTCGCACCGTCGTTGGAGGCGCAATACACCGCCACTCGGCGGAGTTCGGAGATGGCGGGCATCGCCGAGAAGGGGGTGAGTTCGCGGGGGTTGTCGGCAGAGGTCATGGTGGGAATTGTAGCGCCGTCACCGACGGACGCGCGCGGGCGAGTGTGCGATAGCGGCGTGCCGCGCCCCAGAGTACAGCCGCCGCCGCAGCGGGAGCGACGCAGGCCACGAGCACAATCGCCAGGTCGAGCCGCGTATGCTGGGCCGGGAGGTTCCACCGGATGGCCTGGAGCGCCGTCAGCAGCGCGTCGACTGATACGGCCATGGCGACACCGGTGGCCATGCGCGCGGTGCCCTGTCTGGCCACTTCACCATGATGTTCGCCCATTCGGCGCACATGCCGGAGTGCCAGCAGCAAAGCCCCGTCGAACGCCACCCACGCGGCGTGTACCCAAACCGCGGGGAACCACGGACTGGTGGGTGCGAGCGCCAGCATGATGGTCCACGGGATGAGCAGCCACTCGAGCACGCGCAGCAGCGTGACGGGCCCACGCAGCACCGTGCGAGCGCCGAATCGCCACAGCGAACCGCCGGCGAAGGCGCGCAGTCCATCAAGCAGTGCGCGCATACCGTGGCCGGTCGCTGGCCAAGCCAGATAGATAGGCTCCCAGGCCAACGGCCGCAGTTTGCGCTTGAATGCAGACAGCCCTTCGAAGTTGAACAGCGGTGTGGACCAGCGACGAATACGGCGCAGCCACGGAGCCACCTCGCCGTGCAGTGGTGCGAGCCCCAGCGTGGCCCACGACACTCCATCACTGGCCAGCGCACGCATGGTGTGGTCCACCAGCAACTCCAGTGTCCCGTTCGGAGCGTCCGGGTCGCGAAGCAGGTGTTCGAATACCCAGCCTCCGCGTGCCGGCACGGGCGCCAGCGACAGCAAGGCCGCCAGCCGCCCCTGGTGCCATGCCACGACATGGCGGCGTTCCGCACCGGCGCTCGTGAGATCAACCGTAACGAGGAAGCGCATGGCCGCCATGCTGCGTGTGGCACGCCATCGCGCGAGCAACACGGCCACGGCCTCGCGCATGGAGGGCTGCTCGAGTGCGTCATGCGTGAGATGCTGTGCCACCACGCCTTTCGCACGCGCGCGCCGCACCTGCTCTCGCAGCGACCGATGGTTCGCCATGTGCGTGGTCCACTCCTGCGGGTTCCACACAGGCTGTTCACCAATCAACCAGCGCCGCAGCCGAGACGATTGCCCGAGTCGGCCCTCGGTGGCGAAGAAACTCGCCCGTCGGCCCGCCTGCGCTGCGTAGTCGAGAAATGCCTCGGTCGCTGGCACGAGGTCGTGGGACGCCGCGATCGGTTCGCCGGCCACCACGAGGGCGCCTGTCGGCGTGGCATAGCCCACCACCGCGTCCATGCCGGGCGGCACCCAGTGCACGAGATCGGGGCCAATCGCGCGGAAGGCGATGGCCGTGCGTCCGAATCGCCGGAAAAACGCCAGCGCCAGGGCCGTAACCGCTTTTGAACCCGTTTCCGTGGCAGCGGCCTCAGCGGCGTCAGCTGCTGCCCGCTCGCGCTGCGCCTCGCTTCCGCTCATAATCGGGTATGGCTCACTCGCACGATGGAACCGACCTCCCCACGCTCAGCATCGTAGATCACCCGCTGGTGCGTCACAAGCTCACACTGCTTCGCGATCGCGCCACCCCCACCAAACAGTTCAAGGAACTGGTCGACGAAATCGCGATGCTCATGGCCTACGAGGCCACACGCGATCTGGCGCTTGAACCGGCAACGGTAGATACGCCACTGGAATCGACGAGTGGTTGGGCGGTGCGGGGCAAAAAGCTCACCCTGGTGCCCATTCTCCGCGCCGGCCTGGGGATGGTCGAGGGCATCCTGCGACTCATCCCATCGGCGCGCGTCGGGCACATTGGACTCTACCGCGACCACGATACACTCGAGCCCGTCGACTACTATTTCAAAGTGCCGGGTGATGTGTCGGAGCGCGACTTTCTGCTGCTCGACCCCATGCTCGCCACCGGTGGCAGCGCCGCCGCCGCCGTGAGCTCGCTCAAGCGCGCCGGAGCCACCCGCATTCGCTTTTTGTGCCTCGTCGCCGCACCTGAGGGCGTAAAGCGCCTCGCCGCCGCACACCCCGACGTACCCGTGCTCACGGCCTCACTCGATCGCGAACTCAACGAGCACGGCTACATCCTGCCCGGACTGGGAGACGCGGGGGATAGGCTGTTTGGTACGCGGTAGGGAGTCCGTCAACAACAGACCGCAGACGGCAGCAAACAAAGTTTGGCCGTCCGCAGGAACAAGGAAATCGGGGGCGCCGCAAAGCGGCCGCCCCCGTTCTGTCCTTCCTTATCCCTGCCGTACTGCCGTCTGTAGTTCCTGCCGTCCGCCGTCTGCTGTTGACCAAACCCGCGGTCACACCAACGCCCGCCTCACGTGAACCACTCGCGCGGTTCGGCCTTCTGCTGCGCCGCCACTTCGAGCACCCAGCTTTGGGCCGCCGGTTCGGTCACTTCGTCCGCCACCCGATCGAACCACTCCTCGGCCTGCGCATCGTCACCAATCCGTCGCCACAATTCGCCGATCAGATACGTGATCACCGCGCGCTCGTCTTCCGGCACACCATCGTACTCCGACAGCGCCACGGCGAAAGCCCACGCCGCGTGGCGACGGAAGTAGCGCTCGGCTTCCGTGTCCCCTTCATCCACGCAGCACCAGGCGGCTCGCAGGTAGAGGTCCGCCAGATACCGCGCGTCGCTCCCCTGCCATGCGGCGACTTTCGCGGCATGTTCGTATTTGAGCGACCCACTCGGCAGTGACGCGCGCAGTGCGGGCGCGAGTTCCGTCCAGACCTGCTCCTTGAGCAGGTCGCTGGGGTCCACATCCTTGCCGAAATCGCGGGTCACGCCGGCGTAGCCACAGTGGGCACACAGATGCACGAAGTAGGGGAGCGGCTGCATGCCCGCGGCCCGTTCGTGAAAGTCCGTACGCTTGCCGCCGAAGCCGTTGGTGGCCACGACGGTCTGCGAGCTGAATTCGCTCTCGCAGACGGGGCAGGTGAGTTCGATGAGATGAAGTGTGGTCATGGCGAAGCCGGGAGACGCAGGGTTGCCGATGAGTCTCGGCACAGACCGTCACCGAGTTGAACCGCGTCCGCCGGGTTCTCCACATTCCATGTCGATTGTCTCTTGTTGTGACTTTCTCGCGGGGCTAACTTGCCGCGTCTCACTAATCACGTGGTTGCCATTCCCCACCGCGTCTCGTTCGGCGAGCGGTACGTGTCCCACGTCGGGAACTCCCGACATGTGGCACCCTGTCACGATCGCGCCGGCTTCCCGTCCCCGGGTCGTTGATGTTGATCAATCTCGTTCCTGATTTCCTCGCCGTTCTCGAAGCTGAAGACCGCTTCGCGGCGTATCTCGAGTATTTCGAGCGGCACCGCGAGCTGCTCACCGCGTACTGGGACAACTACGTCCTCGAGCCGTCGGGCCCGCACTTCGAGGAAGTCATCCGCAACACCGTGGCCGCCGACCGCAGCGATTTGTACGCGCTGCTCGGTAGCGCCGATCTGGTGAGTCTCGCGAAGCAGACCGAGGACAAGGTCCGGGTGCTGCTCGATGTCGACGTGCCGTACGACATCGTGCTCATGGTCGGCGTCGGCGCCGCCAATGCGGGCGAGCTCGTGGTCAACGGCCGCGGCGTCGCGTTCGTGTGCCTCGAGCACTTCACCGGGGTCATGAACCCCGATACGCAGGGTCTCGGGCTCGATCCCGAACTGCTGCCGCTCTGGTTGGCGCACGAAATCACGCACGTCATTCGCTACACGTCGCCGGCCAGCCGCAGCAGCATGCGCGACCTCGTCCGTGACGCCGGTGGATACTACTCCTACTGGGAAACGGGCCGTCAGGCGGTGCTGCGCGAGCTGTTGGTGAACGAAGGGCTGGCCGTACAGGTCTCACGCGCCGTGAGTCCCGGCCATGCGGCGTGGGAGTACTTCGGTTTTGCCCGACGTCAGTACGCACGCATTCGCGAAGTCGAGCCCATTCTCACGCGCGCCGCCGGGCACGATTTCGAACGCGCCGCCCTTGGCCTCCGCCTGCGCTATCTCTCGGGGGGCATGAGCGACGAAGCCCGCACCGTCGAGCGCACGGTGCTGCCAGAGCGTGCCGGCTATTTCCTCGGGGCACGCATGGTTGAAGCCGCCATCAACACGCGTGGATTCGCGTGGTCGGTACGTGCGAGTGCGCACGAAATCGCAGCGGCGGCGGAACCAGTAGCTGAACGACCCCGCCTGACAGTTGTAAGCTGAGATCTGAGCTCTCGGCTCTCCGATCTCAGCCGTCACTTCCCGATGCAGAAATCGCGGAAGACTCGGTCCAGTACGTCCTCGGTATCCACGCTCCCGATCAGGTCCGCGATCGCTTCGCGCGCGGCCAGCAGATGCACGGCGGCAACAGGCGCAGGTAGTGCGCCGGTGTCCCACGCGCGCGAGAACGCGGCCACCTCATCGCGCGCCACCGTGAGGCCGGCACGATGACGCTCGCGCGTGATGATCACGCTGTCGTGGGGTGAGGCGGGCACGGCCTCGTGGGCCGCCGCATCAATGTGCGCGAGCAGGTCGGCCAAGCCCGCGCCGCTCTCGGCGCTCACCTCGATACCGGCGGCGTCAGCGGCGTCGCCCGACTGCCGCAGGTCGCATTTCGTGTGCACCGGAACAACCGTGGCGGTGGTATGCGCTCGTACCACCTCGCAGGTATGCGCCACATCTTCGGGCAATGCGCCGCACGCCAGCACCACCTGCGCTTGCGCGAGGTAGCGGCTGCTGACTTCGATGCCGAGCTTTTCCACTTCGTCGTCGGTGTCACGCAGTCCGGCGGTGTCGACCAACCGTAGTGGCAGCGCACCGCCGCGATCGAGCAACGCTTCGATCGCATCGCGCGTGGTACCGGCAACGGGCGTGACGATCGCGCGCGATTCACCGAGCAGCGCATTGAACAGACTCGACTTGCCGGCGTTGGGCGGCCCGGCAATCACTACCAACACACCGTCGCGCACCATGGCGCCGCGTGGCGCCGTCAGCAGGAGCGCGTTCAACGCATCCAGCAGGGTGTGTGCAGCGCGTGCAATACGTGCCGGCGCAATGGGACCGTCGTCTTCCTCGGGAAAGTCGATGTCGTATGCCAACAGCGCTTCGAGGTGAATGACCTCGTTACGCAGTGCGAGCAAACGGCGGGAGAGTCCCCCGTCGAGTTGCGCGAGCGCTTCGCGCTGCATGGCGCGTGTGCGCGCATCGACCAGGTCGGCCACCGCTTCGGCCTGCAGCAAATCCATGCGCCCATTCAGCACGGCCCGTCGCGTGAACTCGCCGGGGGCTGCTGGCCGCGCACCGGCGGCCACGCACGCGGCCATCACCAGCGCGCACGAGACGGCACCGCCATGCGTCGCGAATTCCACGACATCGTCGCCCGTGTACGAACGCGGCGCCACGAACGCGGTAACCAGCGCCTGATCAAGCCGGTAGCCGTGTTCCGGATCACGCAGTGTCGCCAGATGCGTGCGACGCGGCTCGACCGCGTCGGCCGGCATGGCGCCAAACGCACCGAGGGCGCGCGCGATCGAAATCGCGCGCGCCCCCGAGAGACGTACCAGTGCCACTGCGCCGCGTCCCGGCGCCGTTGCCACAGCCACGATGGTATCCTCGTCGCCGGGCAACACCCCCGTCGTCATCCCTTGATGACCGGCTTGCTCCGCTCGCGCGCAATGAGCCACTGCTGCGGCAGCGAGGCAAGATTCTGGATGAAGTAGTACAGGTTGAGCCCCGAGGCCATGCTGAAGAAGAACACCAGCATCATGCCCGGCATGAGGTACATCATCATCTTCTGCTGGTCACCCACCTTGGTGCCGCGCATACCGATCCACGACATGAGCAGGGTGGTCGCCGCCACCAGAATGGGGATGATGTAGTACGGGTCCTTCACCGAGATATCGGGGAACCAGAGAAACGGGACGCCGCGGAACTCGATGGTGTTCTGGAACACGAAGAACAGCGCGAAGAACACGGGGAGCGGAATCAGCATGGGCAGACATCCCGACAACGAGCTGAAGGGGCTCATGCCATGCTCCTTGTACAGCTCCATCATCGCGGCCTGCAGCTTCTGCGGGTCGCTCTTGTAGCGAGTCTGAATGGCCTGCATTTCGGGCTGAATGCGCTGCATCTGCATGCTGCTGCGCATGGCCTTCTGATTCAGCGGCCAGAGCACGATGCGGATGGTGACGCCGAAGATCACGAGGATCCAGCCGTACGACACGCCGAGCGTGGTCTTCATCCAGAGCAGCAGCTTGATGACCATCGTGGCGAAGGGCTGCACGATGCCCTGAATCCAGCCGCCGTACGGATTCGACGTTTCGAACTCCCGACCGAGCGCCACGAGGCGCTTGAACTCCTGCGGCCCGACGTACACTTCGAAGGCCGCGTTGCCGGCCTTGAGCGGCGTGACCAGCGTGGCGTGTCCGCGCACCGCTTCGTCGTTGATGCGGTCGCCGCCCGTGACGTTGATTTCGGCGAACTGCGTACCGCCCTTGGGCGCGAGCACACCGAGAATGAAGTACTTGTTTTTGGCGACACCCCACGTGATGGGGCCCGCCTCGATTTCGCGCTCGCCCGGATCGAGTGAGCGGAAGGCGATGCCTTCAGCGCCGGAAAGCTCCGGCTTGTAGGCGTACGCGAGATGCGAGTGATCTTCGGTGGTGTCCGACTCCGAGCTGCGAAAGCCCGGGGGCAGGTCGACCAGCAGGTAGCTGTTCTCCGGCACGCCGGCGACGGCGGCGGAGACATCGACGCGGTAGCTGTCGGGGCGGAACGAGTAGCTGATGGAGACCGTCTTGCCGGCGAGGTCGGCGTCGTACTGCACGACGGTGTTGGCCCCGTCCTGCGACTGCGCCGACCGGAACACCTGACGGGTAAGGTCGATCGTGTCACCCGGCACCACGAGTCGGAAGCCAAGCATGCGCTCGTTCGGCAGGCCGAGTTCGACGGTGCCGCTACGGGTGCGTCCGCCGTTCGACAGCGCCTGGAACTGCGTAAGCGAGGCTCCGATGAGTGCGGCGCCCTTGTTGGTGGTGCGGTAGTCGGCCACCGTGGTCGACACGACGGCTGTGTCGATCGGCACGAGTACCGGCGCCGCGGCCGCAGCAATCGGCGCGCCGGTGCTGTCGGTGGCGGCCCCCATCGTCGGCGTGGACGCGGTCGCGGCGCTGGAGACTCCCGTCGTCAGGGAGTCTGCGGTGGGCTTCTTCGCCACGGGCGCTTTCTGCGTCGTGGGAAAGATGTAGGGCGTAACCAGCAACACGGCGGCCATCAGTACGACGGCCAGAACGATACGACGTGGTTCCATGAGATTATGAGAGAAACGCTGGGGTGGCCGTTCGCCGCGTGCTCGAGCCGGGCATGTCGTTCAGGAGAGGCGGGCGCGTGACCACGTCAGGGCACAGGATCGAATCCGCCTGACCGGAAGGGATGACAGCGGCCGATGCGGCGCATCGCCATCCAGCCTCCGCGCCAGGCACCATGTTTTTCGAGCGCTTCGATCGCGTACGCCGAGCACGAAGGATAATACCGGCACGCGCCGCCGAAGATGGGCGAGAGCACGATTTGGTACGCCCGCACGCCGAGGATGAGCGCGGTGCGCGGCAGCTGCCGCCACCGAGATCCGTGGTCACCGGACACAGCTCACCCGAGTCGTCGGAGGAGCTGCTGCACGGCCTGCTCCATTTCTGCGTGCAGCGCCGCGTACTCCCGGCCGTACGCCGACGGGAAGACCCGCACGACGAGGTCGAATGGCGGGTGCGGCTGCATGAGGGCGAGCATGTGAAGGCGTACGATCTCGCGGAGGCGGCGTTTCACGAGGTTCCGCTCGACGCCGGTGTGCTTGTATTTCGGGACCACGAAGCCGACCCGGGGAAACGCCTGAAGGGAAGCGGTGGCGCGCACGTCCAGTGACGCGGTGCGCACTCGCTTCCCTTCGTGACGGACTCGTTCGAGTTCGGTCCCGCGCGTCAGCCGCTGCTGGTGCGGGAAGGCTCGCGACTCAGGCGCCAGTGTACTTCGTCGGAATCTGAACGGTCAACACCTTGCGCCCCTTCTTGCGGCGGCGAGCGAGGACGGCGCGGCCCCACTTCGTTTCCATGCGCGCACGGAAACCGTGCTTGCGGACGCGACGCGTGTTGCGCGGACGATACGTGGGCTTGCCCATGGCGAACTCTACGAAGATCGAGTGAAAACGACAGTGAACTCGGCGCCGACTGGCAGCGCGAAGCGACGCGAATGCTGAAAGCCTGCTGAACACCTACAGAATATCGGACAGGCTGCAGCCAGCGGCGCGCAATCCCGTCGAGCCTCGGAATCTACCCGCCCCCCTCATCACGGTCAAGGGGCCGAGCCCGTCCGATGCCGTGGCTAAACCATCGCCAGACAACGAGTTGAGCTTCCACATTTCCACTTGCTTGCCAACACGTATTCGCGCCGGGCAGCCTCCACCAAACGCGAACAACTCACGACCATTCAACCAATTGACTTATCCACATTGATCGGGGTACCTTCGCCGCCCCGCCTCGCTTCCGCTAGCCACCGCTCGAGCCGCCAATGTCGCTTTCGCCTGCAGAAACCTGGGACCGCCTGCGCCAACGTGCGCGACAGGTGCTGCCGGAGCAGACGTACCGCACCTGGCTCGAACCCACCGACGCCATCGCCCTCGAAGGTGACACCCTCGTCGTCGGGTCCCCGGACCAGTTTTCGGTAGACTGGAACGAGTCCAAGCACGCCGACCTCATCGCGACCTTCGCCCCGGTGGCCCTCGGCCACCCCATGAAGATCCGCTTCAAGGTCCACGAGGAACGGGTCGGTCGTGTACAGATGGACATGTTCGTTGCGCCACCTCCAGCGCCCATCATGGCGCCACCAGTGACGCAGCAACCGCGCATGTCTACCCAGCTCAACCCGTTGTACACCTTCGACCGCTTCGTCATCGGCAAGTCCAACGACGTCGCGGCCGCCGCCGCCCAGGCGGCCGCGCAGGCCCCCGGCAAGGTCTACAACCCCCTCTTCATCTACGGGGACACCGGGCTCGGCAAAACACATCTCATGCAGAGCATCGCGCACGAACTCGTGCGCCGGACACCCACGCTCCGCATTGCGTACGTCGGCACCGAGCAGTTCACCAACGAGTTCATCGGCGCCATTCAGACCGGCCAGATGGGCGACTTCAGGCGCCGGTTCCGCGAAATCGACCTGCTCCTCGTCGACGACGTGCAGTTTCTGAAGGGGAAGGAGAGCACGCAGGAAGAGTTCTTCCACACCTTCAACGCCATCTATGAAGCCGGGCGTCAGATCGTGCTCAACTCCGATCGGCCGCCCCGCGAAATCCCCGGCCTCGAAGCCCGCCTCGTGTCGCGCTTCGAATGGGGCATGGTGGCCAACGTCGACTCCCCGGATCTCGAACACCGTATCGCGATCCTCAAGAAGAAGGCGAACCTCGATCACCTCGACCTCACCATCCCCGACGAGGTCATCGAGTTCATTGCCCAGCACGTGAAGTCGTCGGTGCGCGAACTCGAGGGGTCGATCATCAAGTTGCTCGCCTACGCCAGCTTCAAGCATCGCGACATCTCGGTCGATCTCGCCCGCGAGGCGCTGCGCGACAAGTTGCGCGGCGCCAGCGCCGCCGATTTCCCTGACGTGCCACCCACCACCATCACGGTGGCCACCATTCAACAGGTCGTCGCGCGCGAGTGGGGGGTGACCCCCGACGGCTTGCGCTCGAAAACCCGCACCAAGCAGCTCACCGTGCCGCGTCAGGTGGCCATGTACCTCTGCCGCGAGCTACTGGCGCTGCAGCTGGTCGAAATCGGTAACGCCTTTGGCGGACGCGACCATTCGACGGTCATTCATTCTCTCGAGCGCGTGGCCGAAGATATGGCGGGGGAGCCTGGTTTTGCCGAGCGGGTGTTGAAGGTCCGGAGCATGTTGGAAACTCTGCGGACAACCGGCCAGCTCGGCTCCTGAATCCCCGCTGGTCCACACGGGTCCACACAAACCCACCCCCCTACTGTGCACCGCTGGGGAGTGGCCGCGATACCCCACAGGAAGTCCACATGAGGTGGTATGGCGGAAGTCGTTAAGAACGCGTAGCTTGCAGCGTTTGTAAACAAGCCCACATCCCCTGCTGCTACTACTGTTTTTATCTCTTAGTCTGTTTGTAAACAGCAGGCATCAGCAGTCCTTCCACAATTCCGGGCATGAAGTTCACGATCTCGCGAGAAAAGCTGCAGGAAGGCCTCCAGGCCGTCACCGCTGCCGTACCGGCCAAAACCACCCTGCCGGTGCTGGCCAACTTACTCGTCGAGACCACGGATCGTGGTATCCGCTTCTCGGCGACCGACCTCGATATCGCGGTCAGCACGGAGGTCAGTGCTGATGTCGAGACCCCTGGTGCCATCACCATTCCCGCCAAGAAGCTCAGCGAGATTGCCCGCGAGCTGCCCCCGTCCCCGGTCAAGATCGCGGCCAGCGGCGAACAGCGCGTGACACTCGAGTGCGGCCGTTCCAAGTTCAAACTCCTTGGACTGCCACGCGATGAGTTCCCCTCGTTCCCCAGCGTCCGCTTCAACGACTCGTGGCGGGTCAAGTCGGGCGAGCTCCAGAAGCTCATTTCGCACACGGCCTTTGCAGTAAGCACCGAAGAATCACGCCCCATTCTCAACGGCGTGCTCTGGGAGCTGCGCGAGGAGCGCATGCGCATGGTGGCCACCAACGGTCACCGCCTGGCCAAGATGGAGCTGCCCGTCGAGGCCAGCTCGGCCCCGCCGGGCGACCTCATCGTGCCCCCCAAGGCGCTCGAGCAAATCCGCCGGCTCTTCCCGGCCGAAGAAGAGCTCGAAATCGCACGCGGCGACAACCACCTCGGTTTCCGCTCGCCGTTCACGTCGGTGTTCACGCGCCTCGTCGAGGGGCCGTACCCCAACTACGAACAGGTCATCCCGAAGGACAACGACCGGTACGCCATCGCCGACAAGGCGTCGCTCACCCAGGCGCTCAAGCGCATGAGCGTCATTGCCAGCGATCAGACGCACCGCATCAAGATGTCGTTCAACACGGGTATGCTGAAATTCAGCGTCACCACGCCCGACCTGGGCGAAGCCAGCGACGAGCTGCCGGTGAACTACACTGGCGACCAGCTCGACATCGGCTTCAACGCCACGTATCTGCTGGAAATCCTGCGGTTCATGCCCACGGAGCAGGTGCGGCTCACGTTCAAGGCCCCGGAGCGCGCGGCCACGATCGAGCCCGAAGGCTGGGACGATCCGGCCAAGTACCTCTGCCTGGTCATGCCGCTGCGCTTGATGGACTGACGGCTGCACGGCGCGTGGTCAGACGGTAAGGGGCATGGCGATCTCAATCGTCAGGCCCCTTCGTCGTTTCTGTGCGCGTTTTTGGGATCGTGTGGTCGTCCCGGTCTCAGCGCCGCACCGCCGAGAATTCCGTGCGCTGTACGATCTGCTGGGTGCGGGCCGGACTTCCTGGCAGCCGCTCGGTGGCCATGAGGGTCACCGTCCCCGACCCCTCCAGCCGCTCCACAGCGCCACGCTGAGCCGATATCTCCACCCGCTGCACACCGGAGCCTGTCCCGGTCAGTTCGAGGCCTCTGAAGGCCGTTCCGCCCTTTCCCTCGAAACGAGAGGAAATCTCGCGGCGAACGATCAGCCGATCGGCATCCATGGACTCGAGCCGTGAAACCACGGTAGTGTACGCCGTCATCGGGACACCATTGCGGCAGATAAGCGTTACTGAGCTGTCTTGCCACCGATCTCCACGCATAACGCCGTCTGGCACTCGCACGAGCAGCTCGCGCGCGAGGGCAGCTGCCCCGGCCTCCGGGCGGTCACACTCGTTGGCCAACGGCGGCTTGGTGGCCACCCGCACCACGGTGCTGTCGAGCACCGCTTCCAGCAAAATCATGGCCGGCGTGCTGGGAAGTTGGGTACTGCGCTGGTTGTCGAAGCTGGTGCGTACCGTGAACGAGTCGACCTGCCCTGCAGCCCGCACGGCACCTGAGGGCTGACGTTCGGCCGACCAGGACACCAGCGCGTTCGATTGCACGCGTTGCTCGGGACTGGCGGCCGTGCCCCCGCCGCTGACGCGCAACGTGGCGGCCGACTGCACGCGCCACGTGGTGCTGGGGACCCGCAGCGGCAAGGTCAGCCGCGCGGCGGGCGGTGCCGAGGCGGGTGGTGACGCCGGGACTGGCGTGGGCGGGAGCACCGTTGGCGACAGCGCCGGACCGCCACAGGCGGCGAGCAGCAGCGCCGGGACTACCGCCGGAACAAGCGCCCCGAGCTGGCGGCGCGTGATGGCGTTGGACTCAGAACCCACGACTCAAAACCCGGAACAGATGAAGGAAACGGATATCGCCGGCCTATAAGCCGGGTTCTGTCGGTACACCGAGGTGCACCGGACGGTCATTCCTCTCGGCGTGCAGTCACCCACACGCTCCAGCAGCCTACCCGCGGTTCACCGAGTCTGCCCGAAGACAGGTCGATGTGGTCGAGACGAGCCGTCTCTCACCGCCTATTTGGCCTTGCTCCGGCCGGGGTTTGCCGTGCCACGACTGTTGCCAGCCGCGCGGTGGGCTCTTACCCCACCCTTTCACCCTTACCGCCTTCTCGCGAAGACGGCGGTTTGCTTTCTGTTGCACTGTCCGTCACGTGCCGCTCGCGCTGCCCGTGCCCAGGCGTTACCTGGCGACCTGCCCTGTGGAGCCCGGACTTTCCTCGGAACCGGGGCGTGGCCACGAGTGCCCGTCCCCCGATTTCGCGACCGTCCGGCCGACGATATCCGTTGCGCGCAATATAGCCACACCATTTCACCGCCACCCCTCCCGATTTCTCGCGGCTGAGTGACAAGCCGATGACGCCCCGTCATAGCGTGGGCGCCATCCATCATGCCCGCACCGGGAGGATCGTCATGTTCACCAGCACCCAAAGTCAGGCGCGCGGCGCGTCGGCAGTCGTCACCTTCGTGACACCGTCGGAGCGACAGCGGGTCGATGCCCTCACCAATGGCCGCTGTGTGGCCGTGCATCGGGAGAATCTCGAGCAGGTGTTGCGTGATCTGCGCACCAATCGCGTCGCAGCCGTCATCGTGTCGGTGTCGCGCTATCAGCAGCAGTATGCGCCGTCGGTGGCTCGTATGGTGCGTGAGTTTCCGCAGGTACCGGCGGTGGCGCTGCTCACCGCGTCGGAAACGCGCACGCCCGCGGCGCTGCTTTCGCTCGGAGAACACGGCGTGCGCACATTGGTCGACGCACGGGATCCGGCCGGATGGCGTACCCTCCGCACCCTCGTGTCCAACGAAACACCAAAGGACATCGAAGCGCTCGCCATCAGCACGTTGCGGCAAGATCTCGATGGGGCATCGGCGGCCAGTGTGCGCTTCTTCGACACGCTCTTCACCGTGCCGCGCACCATGACCACGGTGCAGCAACTCGCGCGCCATATCGGTGTCGTGCCGACAACGCTCATGAGCCGCTTTCTGCGGCACGGTGTCCCCACTCCCAAGCGCTATCTTGCCGCCGCCCGACTGGTGCGCGCGGCACACCTGCTCGAAAATCCCG
>ERZ1645185.24-NODE-24-length-72972-cov-7.962053_pt1 | contig 72972 bp, 64 predicted proteins | sample MGYA00575351_ERZ1645185 | MGnify/ENA primary metagenome ERZ1645185 (study PRJEB40838, sample SAMN11284767) | freshwater sediment metagenome | isolation source: river sediment | host: Sediment | place: India: Jana village, Kanpur | collected 2015-12-17 ... | reverse complement strand
TGACGCACAACTTTTCCACACCGCCCGCGATTCCTACCTGATCAGAGTTTCCTTAGCGCAGGCATTCGAGCCAGAGTTGCTGTTTGAGGCACAAGAGCTACACCAGGGGCGGGAGCCTCATTTTATCGTCGAGTCGTTCGATGGAACCATCCAGATTGGTTACTTGCTGTCGTACTACTATGATGGCGGCGCCTACTCGCACAATGGCGACTCTGAACTCATCATCGTTAGAGTCAAAGGACGTATCCACGACTGGGAGCTGAAGAACATTACTACCACGGCCCACTACGGCGTACCGTGGTGGGGGCTAGACGAGACCCGGACCTTTACGTGGGACAAGTACCAATTCGTCGCAACGCCGACACGTGCGCGTATATTTGTGTCGAGGTCACATCACGGGAACTACGATTCGCATGGCCGCTGCAATAACCGATTCGGCGACGTGTGTTCTACTGGCCCGCATGACGGTGGCTTTTTGCAGCCTGCGGGACGTTCTTATGGCGGCACGACGGGTCTGAGACACGACAACAACATTGGCAATGCTCGCGTCAAACTCGCGATAGATCCGCTGCTTAGATTCGGCTCGACGTCCGGCCTGATGAGTGACTGTACTTACGCGACGAATCCGTGGATGCCAGGATTCGAATGCTACATCTGGGAAGGAGGCGGATACTCTAGCGGCGGAACGGTTGCGCCATGGGCAAACAGCTTCGCCGGCTGGCATGGGACCGGCGGTACCACGTCTTACCCAGACATTCTGCAGAGTTTCGGATTTCTGTTTCTGTAGCAGTTGCTCACTGCACGTGATGGATTCAACGCTAGGGAATCTCTGATCAAGTAGTGCGCCTAGACGGAGAATTCGCAATATTGGCGCGCGCGACGTTCCCCCTGGTCGGAGCCACCGGATGGCTGAGCAGCGCACGTTCGCGGACGCGGTTCTCGCGAACAAGCGGCGCACGACGCGCCGCGAGCAGTTCCTGTTCGAGATGGACCAAGTGATTCGGTGGGCGACGGTCGAGGCGCTGGTGGAACCGCACTATCCGAAAGCCGGGCGCGGCCGACGCCCGCTGCCGATGGCGACCATGCTCCGGATCTACTTTCTCCAGCAGTGGTTGAACCTCTCGGACCTGGAGGCCGAAGACATGCTGTACGACTCGGAGTCGATGCGCCGATTCGCCCGCATCGATCTGCTGCACGACACCGTGCCCAACGAGACGACGATCTGCAAGTTCCGGCATCTGCTCGAGGCGCACCAACTCACTGTGCGGATGTTCGACGCGGTGAAGGCCCTGCTCAAGGAGCGAAAGCTGCTGCTGAAGGCGGGCACCATCGTCGATGCCAACATCGGCGCGCCCAGCTCGACGAAGAACGCGACGCAGACGCGTGATCCGGACATGCGGCAGACGCGGAAGGGGAATCAGTGGTACTTCGGCATGGAGGTGCACGTGGGCACGGATCGGCGCGGCGTGATTCACACGATCACCACGACGGACGCGGCCACCGCCGACATCACGCAGCTGCCGCACCTGCTGCATGGCCAAGAGACGATGCTGCACGGCGACAAGGCGTACGACAAGGCCGAGGATATGCTGCAGTGGGAGCTCAGCGGAGGATGGTACCTCGTCAACAAGTGCGGTAAGCGCACGGCCTACTGGGATGCGATCAACCGCACCCGGTCGCGGATTCGCGCGATGGTCGAGCATCCGTTTCACACCATGAAGCGGCAGTGGGGCCTCACGAAGGTGCGGTATCGCGGGCTGGCGAAGAACACGGTGCGAGTGTTCGCACTTGGCCTGCTCGCGAACCTCTATCGACCGCGGCACCGACTCGTGCCGCTGGGCACGTAGTGTCGGCGCGCGTGCCGATTTCGGCCGATCCGGGCCGATCCGGCTCGCGGCGGCAAGCACCGCGAGCGGCGTACACGGTCCGATCAGTATCTCTCGGCGCTCCCTGACGCGCATTTTATCCACACCGACGCAATTCCTACCTGATCTTAGTTTCACTCGGTCGGCTTCCATCGCTCAGCGCGTTCTCCCTTCTGCCAAGAATTTGCCGATACAACTCGAACGGGCCGTTCATAGTCCGCGATACCGCCCGCAACACGCGATGGTTCACGCATCGACCCGCTGCTACATTCCACCGCAGTGTGGAACGCACCGTTGCTGGAGCGCTAGCGATCCGGCAATCGGGTGTCGACGCGGACTCAGATGGCAGCAGGCGCCATCGCGGCCAAGGGCCGACGTCCTCCGCGGACGGCACAAGGAAGCGCCGAGTCCATTGGACTCGGCGCTTCCTGTCTTATAGCGGAGCGCACGACGCGATCCGTGCCCATCCGTTGCCTCGGTTGCTATCCGTGGTCCCACCGCACCCCACGATACGTCAACGCTGGCCCACCGAGTGGCGAAGCATGGCACCCGCATTTCGCTGGGTCCCACTCGCCGCAAAGCCCTCCACGCCCACACCGAATACGTCGCCGAAGCGCCGCTCGGCCGATTTCGCGTGAAGCCAGCATAGAGCGCGCCAAGATGCGCGCAATGCTCGCGCCAATGCCGCCGACCGCGCAAACGGACACGGAATCGCGCGAGAATTGCGCTGGCTGTCCGGAGGCCGCGATGGGCGTACCCAACACAAGCGCCACGAGCAGGCCGCGCAAAGGAAGTCGTTGCGTCGTCATGCCCCCAACTACTGACGCCTCGCGCGCACGTGCATCGGGCAAAATCCGCACAAAAGCGCCGTGCCGATACTCCATGCACGCTGCCTCATTCGGCAGCGCGCGCCCATATTGCAGCCATGCGAGATCACGCCGCCGACATTCGCGCCCTGCGCAAGCAATCAAACGCCGCCATCGCGTCACTCGACGCGCAGTATGTCACCAGCTTCATGAGCGAGCACGTCGAAGTTGCCGTCGCGGGCGGGGTCGTGCTACGCGGCAAGGCGGCCAACATCGATGCCTGGGAGGCGCAGATGCGGGCCCCGGGATTTGGCGGCTACGTGCGCACGCCCGAACAGGTAACCGTCGATCTCGCGGCAAAGACGGCGCACGAGGCGGGACACTGGATCGGGCGTTGGCGCGTGAAAGGGCGCGCGCACGAACAGGAGGGGCGTTACACCGCTGAGTGGACGCTGGGGGCGATGGGGTGGGAAATTGCCCGCGAGGTGTTCACCGAGGCCGCCGACTGACCATCGCGCGGGTACGCCGCAGCGCGCGTCCCGCCTGCGCACCGGTGACCTTCCCATCGCGCAACGCGAATACGCCGTTCACCAGCACCTGCTCGATGCCATCCGACACGCGGGTCGGCTCGGCATAGGTGGCGTGATCGATCACAGTGGCGCTGTCGAACACCACGAGATCGGCACGATAGCCGGCTGCCACGCGCCCACGATCGGTGAGTCCCATGAGTGCGGCGGGCAGCCATGTCATCTTGCGAATGGCGGCGCTCCAGCTGGTCACACGCTGTTCCCGAACATAGCGGCCGAGCACGCGCGGAAACGTACCGAAGTAGCGCGGGTGTGAAATGCGCGCCGCCGGCGTCGCGTCGCAGTCGCACGCAATGGCAAGATCCGGGTCGGCAATGAGCTGCACGAGATCGGCCTCGGCGCCGAACCCGAGAATCGCGCCGGGCATGCGACTTTCGAGCACGTGCACCACGGCCTCCCCGGGTGTAGAAAGTTGCTGACGATCCATGACCTGCTGCAGCGTGGTGCCGTCGTCGTTGAGCAGGATGCCGGCCGCTCCGGTGAAGCGTGCCGCAATGGCGTCGTTGGCTTCGGCAACAATGCGCGCGCGAAGCACCGGGTCGCGAAAGCGCTCGCGCATGGCGTCGATACCGCCATCTTGAGCCCATCCGGGCACGATGAGCGCCGCGAGGGCGGTCTGCCCCGACAGATAGGGATACACGTCGCCAGCCACCCAACGGCCTCGGCGCGTCTCCGTACGCATGCTATCGAGCATGCGCGCCGCACCACCCTGCTCACGCCCCTGCAACTTCATGTGCGTGAGTACGGGAACCATGCCGGTGGCGAAGGCAATGCGCATGGTTTCGTACATGCCCGCTTTCGAGCTGTATCCGGTTTCCGGCGTGACGCGGTCGTGGTTGGTGAAGAACGTATTCCACGACTTCGCCACCGCGAGCACGTCGATCACTTCCTGCGTGGTGGCGAAGTAGGCGGGTTTGTAATCGAGTCCGGCGGAGATGCCGAAGGCACCGGCCTTGAGTCCCGCCACGATCAGCTCCTGCATGCGCGTCGTTTGCGCCGGCGAGGGGCGAACATCGCGCAAACCAATTACGGAACTCCAGATGCTGTTGAACGGCACCGCAGCGGCGATGTTGAGGGCGAGCCCGCGGGCGGAGAGCGAGTCCAGTTCGGCGCCAACGGCAATGGGCCCTGCACCATCGGCGTTCATGAGCACCGTGGTTACGCCCTGCGTGAGCATGTTGGTGGCCGAGGCGAGCCCGCCGCGATCGGCATGGCTGTGCACGTTGATGAATCCCGGCGCGATCATCTTGCCGGTCACGTTCACGTCGGTACGTGCGCGCGCATTGCGCACGTTGCCGATGGCCACGATGCGATCACCACGAATGGCCACATCGGCGCGCCGTGGCGCGGCGCCGGTGCCGTCGAGCACCGTGCCGCCGCGCAGGATCACATCGTAGGTGACCGGCTGCGCCGCACCATGGGTTGCCGGCACGAGCCAGGCCGCGATGATCATCGCAATGCCGCTACGGCATGTCACGCGCATGTGTACTCCCGAGTCAGGGTAACCGCGTATAAGTGGCGAACGTGACGCCGGTCGTGCGTCCAGTGGCGTCCTCCCGCATGTACATCACGCCGATCGTATTGCCATCGGGCGAGAGTACGTTGGTGAGCCGCTGGGTGATCTGCCCGTCCTTCTTGTTCAGAATTTCGTTCACCAGCGGCGACAGCACGCGCACTGCGGCGTGTGTCTGGCCGGCGTTGCCGGTGACCGGCATGTCGCGGCCCTCGAAATCGGTGGTGTACCACCAGCGCGTGGTGTCGCCCTTGGCGTTCACCGATTGAATGGTGACCTTCATGCCCTTCGCGCCGAAGGGCTCGTAGGTCATGATGTTGCTGACCGGTGCCGCCGCGTCGCTCTTGAGCAGCCAGCGACCGAAGCGGGGGTTGGTCTGCGCCGCCAGTGAGTGCGCAGGAGTCGCAATGACCAGCGCGAGAAACGGAACTACAAGGCCACGCATACGCATACGCACCTGGAGTTGGAGGTGTGCGAATGTATCGTGCGTCAGCCCCGTTCGCTCATGCCCCCTTCGCCCCCGGCTGCTTTACCAGCAGCGTGAGCGCGAACCCCACCGCGAGCAGCCCTGCCAGCAGTTGCAGGGGCTGATCGTAGATCGCGACCTTTGATACGCCCGGGGCCAACGCGGCGCGGGCACGCGATGACAACTCGGTGATGATTACCGGGCCCAGTACCGCCGCTACGCTCCACGCGGTGAGCAGCGTGCCGTGAATGGCGCCCACATACGCCGTACCGAACAGATCGGCGAGATACGCGGGAATGGTCGCGAAGCCGCCACCGTACATGGTGAACACCGTGAGCAGACACACCAGAAACGGCCACCACGCCCCTGCGCGCGCAAGGTACGGGATGAGCAGGAACAACACGATCTGCACACCGAAGAACAGCAGATATGTGGTACGGCGGCCGATAACGTCGGAGGCGCTCGACCACAACATTCGCCCGCCGGCATTGAATACGCTGATCATGGCCACCACGGCGGCCGCCTCCGCCGGCGTCTTGCCGAAGAGATCCTGCATCATGGGGCTGGCTTGCGCGAGAATGCCAATGCCGGCCGTCACGTTCACACACAGCATGCCCCAGAGCAGCGCAAACTGCGGGGTACGAATGGCTTCGCGCCTCGTGTAACCGTGCAACAGCACTTCCGGTCGAGACGACGGCGTGGGGATGTTCGGGTCGGTCACGGTGGCCATTGGAGCGGGACGCAGCAACTGCGCGCCGGCCAGCATGATGCACAGATACACGCCGCCGAGAACGAAGAGCGTGTTCGCTACCCCCACGCGCTCGATTAGAAAGGCGTTTGCATAGCCAGCCAGAAACGCCCCGCCTCCGAACCCCATGATGGCGAATCCGGTGGCCATGCCGCGACGATCGGGAAACCACTTCACGAGCGTACTCACCGGCGCGATGTAGCCGATACCACATCCGATACCACACAGAATGCCGAGCCCCAGGAAAAGCAGCAGCGGCTGGCGGAGCACAAGGCCCACGCCGCCCACCAGCAGCCCCGAGGCGAAACAAGCGGCGGCCAAGCGCCCGGCGGTGCGCGCGCCGCGCCGCTCGACCCACGGCCCCCACGTGGCGGCACTCAGTCCGAGCAGTACCAGCGCACTCGTGAAGGTGGTGTACGGGGGGCTGGCCCACCACGGCAGCGACGGCATGGCGGCCGCGATGGGGCGGTTGAGTGTACTCCAGGCGTAGACCGACCCAATGCCGAGGTGCACCAGCACGGCTCCAATGGGGATGGTCCAGCGGCGGGACGGTGACGAGGATGGCATACGGCACAATGAACGACCAGCCTCGGCGTTCCGTTGCCGAAATGACCGACGCACTTACCGCGGAATTCGCACGTCGTACCCCGCATTCAGGGCGCAATCGATAGCTTCCAGCATGCGCTCAACCGTCATCGCTGCCTTGTGCAGTCTGTTGGTCGTGCCGGTCGCACTGCCGGCCCAGGTAGCCACGCCACGGCTCGATTCGATTGCCCGCCGCATCGTTGCGGCGGCCAAGTACGCCACGTTCGTCACGGTGGACGCCGCCGGCCGGCCGCAGGTGCGCACGGTGCAGCCTCGCACCCCGGGCGCCGATTGGATGGTGTGGTTTGCCACCAATCCGCGCACGCGCAAAGTGCAGGAGGTGACGCGTCGTGCTTCAGTGGCACTGCACTACTTCGATCCGGTTACCGAGAGCTATGTGGCCATCACCGGGCGCGCACGGGTGGTGCGCGACCGCGCTACGCGCGATGCACATTGGGATCCGGCGTGGACCGCGTTCTATCCCGATCGCGACAAGGGCGTGGTACTCATCGGCGTGGAAGCTGAGCGCATCGAAGTGGTGAGTCCGCGCCTTGGAGTGGACAGCGATGCCACCACGTGGCGACCACAGGCGTTCGCCCCGAAGCCACTCGTGCCTAAATCGAAGCGTGACACGATGCGATCAGTTCCGCGCCACCCGTAACCGCAGGAGTCCGCGTGTACCCCAATGGTCTCTTTCCGCATGGCTGGGAGCAGTATCTGCTTGGCGGTCTGCTTATCGGCGCCGGCGTGGCGCTGCTGTTCGTACTCACTGGTCTCATCGGCGGTATGAGCACCGTGTATTCGTCCACCTGGTCGTACGTCGTGTCGCGCCCGTTCTTTCAGCAATCGAACCTCACGAGCAGTCGCGTGTGGCGTCTCGCCTACGCGACGGGATTGATCGCGGGTGCGGCGCTGTGGTTAGTGCTCAGCGGACAACCGTCGCGCGTGGCCGTGTCCGTGCCCACGTGGCAACTGTTCATTGGGGGCATCCTCGTGGGGTATGGTGCCAGGCTCTCGCAGGGGTGCACGTCGGGCCACGGCATTTGCGGGCTGGCATCGTTGTCGCGCCCGTCGCTGGTGGCTGTGATCACGTTCATGGGTACCGCGTTCCTCACGGCCAATATCATGGCGCGGGTCTTGGCGCCCGTGGTGGGGCGCTGATCGTGGCCTCGACCATCATTCCGACTGTGACTCGCCACGGTGAACGGGCCTCGGCGGTGAAGCCGGCCGCCCTCATTGCCGCTGCGCTGGTTTCCGGTGCGCTCTTCGGGTTTGGACTCGCGCTGTCCACCATGATCCGCCCCGATGTGGTACTCGACTTTCTGCGGTTCACCGACCTTGGCCTCATGCTCGTGATGGGGGGCGGTGTGCTGGTGACGCTCGTCGCCTACCAGTTGGCGCCGCGGCTCCTGCGCCGCCCGCTGCTGGGTGGCGTATTCGCGTTGCGCGCGGCGGCACTCGACCGACCCATGGTGGTGGGCGCCGCCATCTTCGGCATCGGCTGGGGGTTGTGCGGGGTGTGCCCGGGGCCGGCGATCGCGGGACTCGGGGCCGGGAGCTACGAACTGGGCTGGGCGATTGCCGGGATTGCGTTGGGGGCATTGGCGCAAGGGATGACTGCGAAGTCGCGCTGACCGCGGAACAGCTCACCCGGCCGCACACCGCAGCCTCCGGCTCCGCGCCGTAGTTTGGAGGATTCATCTTCCGAGGATTCCCCATGCGACGCAGTGTTGCCCCCTTCTTGTTCGCGGCGCTCGTGGCCCCGGCGCTCGATGCGCAGCCGCGCCCACTGCCAGCCGTGCAGGTGCACGTCGCCCTGCCAACCAGCAAGGCCAGCGTCCCGCTCGACGGACGGTTGCTGCTGCTCGTTTCCACCGACAGTACGCGCGAGCCGCGCTTCCAGATCAGCGACGGTCCTGAATCCCAGCTGGTCTTCGGCGTTGATATAAACGGATGGGCGCCAGGCACCACACGCGCCGTGACCGACAAGGCCGACGCGTATCCGTTGCCATCGCTGCGTGACTTGCCGCGCGGACGCTATTGGGTGCAGGCGGTGCTCAATCGCTACGAAACATTTACGCTCAGCACCGGGCACACCGTCAAGTTGCCGCCCGACAAGGGCGAGGGGCAGCAGTGGGCGCGCAAGCCCGGCAACCTGTACAGCACGCCACGTTGGGTCACGCTCGATGCGCGACTTCGCCTGCTGCCAACGGTTGCACTCGACAATGAAATCGCACCCATCGCGCCACCCCAGGACACGAAGTGGATAAAGCACGTTACCATCCGCAGCGAGCGCCTGTCGAAGTTCTGGGGACGCGACATGTACATCGGTGCCAACGTGTTGCTTCCGGCCGGGTTCGACGAACGGACGAACGCGCGCTATCCGCTCGTGGTGTATCACGGACACTTCCCGTACACCTTCGAAGGATTCCGCGAAACGCCGCCTGATCCGAATCTCAAGCCCGATTTCTCGGCGCGCTTCAACCTCGCCGGCTACAACCGCATCCAGCAGGAACTCAATCATCAGTTCTACAAAGACTGGACGGGGCCGGGATTCCCGCGCGTGCTGCTCATTGAAGTGCGGCACGCAACGCCGTACTACGATGATTCGTACGCGGTAAACTCCGCGTCGCAGGGACCGTGGGGCGATGCCATCATGTACGAACTCATCCCCGAAGTGGAGAAGCGCTTCCGCGGAATCGGGCAGGGATGGGCGCGCATCACGTACGGCGGCTCCACGGGTGGCTGGGAAGCCATGGCCGTGCAGATGTTCTATCCCGACGAGTTCAACGGGGCCTACATCGCCTGCCCCGATCCCATCGACTTCCGCGCGAATACCGTGTTCAACCTGTACGAGGAAACCAACGCGTTTTTCCTCGACAGTCAGTGGAAGCGCACGCCGCGCCCGGCGCACCGCAACTACCTCGGCCAGGTGCAAACCACCATGGAAGAGGCCAACCGGCGCGAAGCCGCACTCGGCAGCAAAGGGCGCAGCGGCGATCAGTGGGACATCTGGCAGGCCACGTATTCGCCAATGGGCCCCGATGGCTACCCCAAGCCCATCTGGGACAAGAAGACGGGCGTGATTGACAAGGAGGTCGCGCGCTACTGGCGCGACAACTACGACCTCTCGTACATCCTGCGCCGCGACTGGGCCACACTGGGGCCCAAGGTGTTCGACAAGCTGAACATCTACGTGGGCGACATGGACAACTACTACCTGAACAACGCCGTCTATCTCACCGAGGAGTTCCTGCGCAGCACGACGAACCCCAAGTGGACCGGCGAAGTCGCTTACGGTGATCGCGCCGAGCATTGCTGGAACGGCGACCCCACCCGCAGCAACGCGTACACGCGGTTGCGCTACCACCAGATGTATATCCCGCGCATTCTCGATCGCATGCGTGCACGGGCGCCGCAGGGCGCCGACACCCTGAGCTGGCGGTACTGATCATGGAACGCACCCCGAACCTTCGTGCTGCTCGAGTTCTCGCGCTTCCCATGCTCATCGGCGCGTTTGTCGGCAGCGCCGGCACGATGGCCGCACAGGCGCCTGCAAGCGAGGCGCGGTGGGACGTCACACAGCCGCGCGGCACGACCCGCACCATCAACTTCACCACCACCGAAGGCACGTGGATGTCGGTGGATCTCTCGCCCGACGGCTCGTGGGTGGTGTTCGATCTACTCGGCCATATCTATCGCATGCCGGCCACTGGCGGTACGGCCACCGTGCTCACGCAGAACAGTGGCGTGGCGCTCAACATGCAGCCGCGCATTTCGCCCGATGGGCGGACCATTGCGTTCATCACCGATCGGCGGGGGCAGTACAACCTGTGGGTCATGGACGCCGATGGCGGCAATCCGCGTGCGGTATTCACCGATCTCAACGCGACGGCCTTCGAACCGGCGTGGACACCCGATGGGCGATTCATCGTGGTGCGAAAGGGCGGTCGCGGCGGTGGTGAAGGGGCAGCGCCTGGCGGCCTTTGGATGTACCACAAGGATGGTGGCAGTGGCGTTCCGCTTGTCGCGGCTGGTGCTGGTGGCGTGAACAACGCACCCGCCTGGCCCTCGGTCTCAGCCGACGGCAAGTACCTGTACTATCAGGTCTACATGAACGTGGAGCCGCGCGATCCGCTTGGCGGTTTCCAACAGCTTCGTCGCTTCACCTTTGCCGACGGCGAAGTGCTTGACATTACCAACGGTGAGACGGGTGATGCGGCGGCGTCGCGCTTTTCGAGTGGTGGTGGCGCGGCGCCGGAGATCTCTCCCGATGGCCGTTGGCTCGCGTTCGCGCGCCAAATCCCCGACGGCACGCTCACCTTCAAGGGCCATCAGTTCGGTCCGCGCACCGCTTTGTGGCTGCGTGATCTCAAGACTGGCGCCGAACGGCTGCTCATGGATCCCATCGAACCGATGGCAGCGAGCGGCTCCAAAACGCTTGGTGTGCTGCCACGGTACAAGTGGGCACACGACGGCAAGTCGCTCGTACTCATGCAGGGCGGCAAGTTGCGTCGAGTCGACGTCGCCACCGGCAACGTGGCCACGATTCCGTTCACTGCCGAGGTGAAGCGCACAATCTCGCAGATGGCGCGGCGCGAGTTTCGCATTACAGACGATCCCGTGCAGGCCAAGTTCTTCCGGTGGTCGTCGAGCAGCGCTGACGGCAAGCGGCTTGCGTTTCAGGCGCTCGGCCGGGTGTACGTGCGAGATGGGGCAACTTCCGCACCTCGTCGTCTCACGCCGGCAACGTTTGGCCCGCTGGAGTTCGCGCCCGCCTGGAGCCCCGATGGCCGTCAGATCGCCTTCGTCACGTGGGACGATACACTGCGTGGACACGTGTGGACCGCGCCGGTTGCGGGTGGCGCGCCCAAGCGACTGTCGCGTGACCCCGGTGACTATACCGATCCCGTGTGGAGCGCCGATGGTAGGTCGGTGATCGTTGCCCGCGGCGAGGGCGCAACCGCGCGTGGCCGCACGATGACGCACAACGTGTGGTACGACATCACCCGGTTCGATGTGGCTGCGCCGGCCGCCGGTGATACCGGTGTCGCCATTGCCATGATCAACCGCCCGAGCGGCTCGTCGGTGGGCGGCGAAGCACGTCGGCAGTTACCGCGGCCATCGATTGGTCCCGAAGGGCGCGTATTCTGGCCGGAGCAGCGTACCGGCGTGCGTGGCACCACACTGCGCAGTGTGAAGTCTGACGGCACCGATTTGCGTGATCACGTCACGCTCCCGGCGGCCGATGAAATTCTCCCCTCACCCGACGGCCGTTACCTCGCCTTTCAGGAAGGCGACAACGTATACGTGACCCCGATGGTGTGGGGCGGCGTGGGCGCGCAGATGCCGCGCATCGAGAAGCGGCGCGGTCAGATTCCGGTAACGCAACTTACGCGCGATGGCGGCCTGTTTCCGCGCTGGCGCACCGCGACCACGCTTGAATATGCGAGTGGTGCGCTGCACTTCGTGCATGATGTAACCAGTGGCAAGACAGACACGCTCACCATGGCGCTTTCGGCACCGCGTGCGGTGCCCACAGGGACAATCGCGCTCACTAATGCGCGCATCATCACCATCGACAACAAGCGCGTCATCGATCGCGGCACAGTGGTGGTGAAAGGGAGTCGGATCGCCTGCGTGGGCACCTGCAGCACTGAAGGCGCCGACAAGGTGGTAGACGTGGCCGGCAAGACCATCATCCCCGGGCTCGTGGACATGCACTCGCACCACTATCGCGAGTGGCGTGGCATGCGGCCGCGACACGATTTTGAGCAGGCCATTTACCTGGCGTACGGCGTGACGACCACGATGGACGTATCGATGTACAGCCAGAACATGTTCCCCACCGCCGAACTCATCGAAGTCGGAGAGATCGTGGGGCCACGCGGTTTCAGCACCGGCGACAACATCACCGCCGGCGATGCCGCGCGTGCGAACGAAATCAACTCGGCGCGCGATGCGCTCGCCGCGGTGACCAAGATGGCATCGTGGGGCGCCACCTCCATCAAGCAGTACGCCCAGCCGCGTCGTGATCAACGGCAGTGGATGGCCGAGGCTGCGCGCTCGGTGGGCACCAACCTCACGTCGGAGGGCGGATTCTTCTTCGAGAATCTCGGCTTCATCATGGACGGCCAGACGGGCTGGGAGCACGCCTTCAGCGAGGTGCCGCTGTACTCTGACGGCGCCAAGTTCCTCGGCAAGGCTGGCGCGACCTACTCGCCGACGCTGGTCGTGGCCGGTCCAGGGCCCTGGAGTATCGAGTACTGGTTCCAGGAGTCAGATGTTTGGAAGGATGCGAAGCAGCGGAAGTGGTTCCCGTGGCGAGCGCTCGTGCCCCACACTCGCGTACGAACCTTGCGCCCCGCTACTGACTACTCGTTCCCGTTCATCGCGCAGGCCATGGCCGACATCATCGCCGAAGGCGGCTGGGGAGCACTCGGAAGCCACGGCGAACACCACGGACTCGCGCCACACTGGGAGCTGTGGATGGGAGCCTCGGCGCTCGGCAATCTCGGCGCACTCGAAGTGGCCACCATGCACGGCGCGCGCTTCCTCGGCGCCGACCGCGACCTCGGCAGCATCAGCGTGGGCAAGCTGGCCGACCTGATCGTGCTCAACGGGAATCCGCTCGAGAATATTCGGGCCACCGCCGATGCCGCACTCGTGATGAAGGGCGGCGTACTGTACGACGCCATGTCGCTTGATCAGACCTGGCCCAAGGCGGTCCCGTTTGGGCCTACCTACTGGCAGAACGGTGACGCCCAGCAGCAGAACACGAAGAGCACCACCCACCACGACCGGGGCGGATCTCGATAAATCTGGAGAATGACCCAAATAAACGCCGAAAAACGGTAACCCCTTCGTAACATCTGTAACCGTCATGTCACGGCCATCGGTTACATGTAACGGCCAGCATAGACTCACGCGTCCGCTTCGTTACCGTCGCGTATCCGAGTCTTTACATGCCGTCTCCTTCGTTGGTCGTTCGCTCTCTGGCTACTCTCGTGTTTGGCGCGCTGGTTGCGTCGGGCCGCACCGTGCGCGCGCAATCCGCAGCGCCGGCGGCCCCCGCACCAGCCAAAGCCAAGCCGTGGTACGAATCGTTTCGCATCCGAGGCTACGGGCAGGTTCGTTACAATCGGTTGTTGGAAACCAATCCCCAACTCCAGTGCGAGCAGTGTGATCGCAGCTGGGGCGATCTGGGTGGGTTCTTCATCCGCCGTGCCCGCCTGATCGTCCAGGGGCAGATTCATCCGCAGGTGTTCATCTATCTGCAGCCAGATTTCGCCAGTTCGGCTGGAACGACAGGCCATGTGGCGCAGCTCCGTGACTGGTATGTGGACCTGGGCGTGGACCAGCACAACGAGTTCCGCTTTCGGGTGGGGCAGAGCAAGGTCCCGTTCAGCTACGAGAACATGCAGAGCAGCTCGAACCGCCTGCCGCTCGATCGCGCCGATGCCACCAACAGCGCGAACGCCAACGAGCGCGACTTGGGGGTCTTCTTCATGTGGGCGCCACGTGTGGCGCGCGCACGCCTGGCCGACCTGGCCAACGGCACAGGCAAGGGGAGTGGCGACTATGGCGTCTTCACCATTGGCGCGTACAACGGTCAGACAGCCAACCGGCCAGAAGCGAACAACAATCAGCACATCGTGGCGCGTCTGGCCTATCCATTCGCCGTTGGTACGCAAATCGTGGAGCCCGGCGTGTCGGCCTACACGGGCAAGTATACGCTCACCAGTGAACAGCGCAGCACTGGGGTGAAGGGGCACCGAGATTGGACGTATACGGACGAGCGGGTGGCGGCCACATTCAACCTGGCGCCTCGGCCGTTCGGCCTTTTGGCCGAATACAACGTGGGTCGCGGCCCTGAGTACAACCCGGCTCGCGACAGCGTGGAAACACGCTCGCTGCACGGCGGCTTCGTGACGGCCAGCTACCAGCTCAAGCGTGGCAAGCAGGTGTACTTCCCCTTCGTGCGCTATCAGGTGTACGACGGCGGCAAGAAGCATGAGCGTGATGCGCGCAGCTATTCCGTGAACGACATCGAGGTGGGGCTCGAGTGGCAGCCCAGCGCCAACTTCGAGTTGGTGACGGAGTGGTACCACGGTGACCGTCGTTTCGAAGACAAGTTGCGTCCGCGCTGGGAGCAGCGGGGCAGCCTGCTGCGCATTCAAGCCCAGTTCAACTACTAAGCGTGGCCCTCGGTCGTGGCGTGACCTAGCTTCCCAGTTCGGAGCACGACCTCGAACTCGACCGGAGGCGGGATGAACGGTGGCGCAGTGATCTTTGCGGCTGATGTAGACCGGGTGGCGCGCTTCTACGAGGTGCTGCTCATGATGTCGCCGGTGCACATCGAAGACGGACTGCGCGTGATCGCCTCTGATCGGACGGAATTGGTTATCCATCAGATCCCTCCGCACTTGGTGGAACCGACAACCGAGTCCCCGCCACCTGCACGCGAAGACACGGCCATCAAGCCATTCTTCATTGTTCCGAGTCTCGACAAGGCGCGTGAAATGGCGCCGCTGCTCGGCGGGTATCTGTTCCCGGCCAATCGCGAATTCGTGGCGCGCCGATTCAGGGCGTGCAACGCCTGCGATCCAGAGGGGAACGTGATACAGTTCCGGGAACTGTTCGTCACCCCTACCTGACCAACCTCCCGTGCCTCTCAAGGACTTCCCCGATCATCACGACGCCGATCTGGCGCTCAAGCTGTACGAACTGCGCCGTGAATCGGTCATGCGTGAATCCCGAGCCGCACTCGTGGCTGGCTTTCTCCCAACCAGTCTCGATGACGTTATCGCGGTAACGAAGCCCGAGCATCCTCTGAACGCGGCGTTCCGGCAGTGCACCACGTATTGGGAAATGGTGTATGCCATGGCGCGGCACGGTGTGATGCACGCTGAGTTCCTGATGGAGAGCAACGGAGAAGGCTTGCTGCTGTTCACGCGCATCGAGCCGTGGCTCGAAGAGTTCCGCTCCCATATCGGCAATCCGTTGTCACTCCGCAACGCCGAATGGGTGTCAAAGGAAACCGAGTTGGGGCGCCTCATTGCCGAGCGGTTCCGCAAGCGTGTACAGGCTCACCTCGCAGCGGCGCGGGCAACGCAAGCGTGAACGCACATCGCGGCGTCGTCATCGAGACTTCCCGATTGCGACTCCGCGAACTCGTGTACAGTGACGCGGAATTTCTGGTCGCGTTGATGAACGAACCTGATTTTCTGCAGAACATTGGTGATCGCGGCGTCCGCTGCGAGGCCGACGCGCACAGCTATCTCGACGTCGGCCCATTGGCCTCGTATGCGGCGAACGGCTTCGGTTTGTGGTGCGTGGAGCGCGCGGACACGGCTGAGCCGCTGGGGTTGTGCGGACTGCTGCGGCGTGAAACGCTGCCACATCCGGACGTGGGCTATGCGCTGTTGCCGCACGCCCGTGGTCAGGGTATCGCCCGTGAGGCGGTGGCAGCGGTGTTGGTATACGCCCGCACCGTGCTGCGATTGGATACTGTGGTCGCCATTGTTGCGCCCACCAACGAGCGCTCCATTCGCCTGCTGGAAAGGCTCGACTACCGTCGTACGGAACTCGTGACCGCAGCACCGGGCGCCGCGCCGGTGTGGCTGTTCGTTCCACCGACTCCGCCGAACGCGGATATGTCCGGGCCGCTGGTGACGGAAACGATGCTCGGGAGGTAGGGCACCGCGACCCTTCTTCCCGAGTCCCGTCATGCGCTCTGCGGTTCTGCTTGCTGTGCTGTTGGTTGTCGGTGTCGCTGCCTGCGACAGTGCGGCCGATGCGTTGTCACCGCGCGAGGTGCGCGAACTCACCGTCGCCAGGGCGCGCTGGAACGGCAGTCCCCTGCGCAATGCCTACAGCTACGAAACCCGCATGTCCTGCTTCTGCCCGTCGGAAGTCGGCAGATGGCATCGCGTGCGCGTGGTGAACGGCACCATCGCCGATGTCCGCACTGAAGACGGTACGGCGGTACCGGCGCTGCAATGGACGTGGTATCCCACCGTCGATTCGCTCTTCGCCATCCTTGTGCGCGAGCCTGATGAGTATGTGCAGGATGTGTCGGCGCGATACGACCAGACTCACGGCTATCCACTCGAGATCAGCATAACGGCGCGCCCGGGAATCGCCGACGGCGGTGTCACCTATTTCACGCGCGGGCTGCAGCCGCTTCCCTGAAGCGCACCATGCCCTTACGGCCCGGCTCAGGGAATGGTGGCAAACGCGCGCACGGGAAACGTACCGACCCCCACGAGCTTCGGCGGAACCGCCGTGAACGTGAACGCATGGTCTGGTAACAGCTCGAGACCTGTGAGATGCTCGGCGATCAGGATTTCTTCGCGTAGCAGCACCGAGTGCACGGGGCGCGTGCCGCCGCTGGTGTCGTCAATATTCATGGAGTCGATGCCCACCAGCTGCGCTCCCGCGTCACGTAGCCACATGGCCGCGTCCTGCGTGAGATACGGATGCCCTTCGAAGTAGGCATCCGTTTGCCAATGCCGGTCCCACCCCGTGTGTACCAGCACGGCTTTGCCCGCCACATCGTGCGCGTGGAACCACGACGCATCGATGGCGCGGTCGCGACGCCCGTGCGCAGTCGTCGCACGCACCACGACGGCCGGGATATCCACGAAGCGGGCGAGCGGCATGGCGGCCGTATCACGTCCGTCTGCATAGCGATGAAACGGGCAATCGATGTACGTGCCCGTGTTGGTGATCAGCTCCACCCGGCCGATATGAAATTCGGTTCCGTTCTCGTAGAGCGATCGCGACGCTTCGCGGCTTAGGAAGTCGCAGATGATCGGCGCGGGAAGGCCTTTGTAATAGACCTTCCCGTGCTCGATGGCATGACTCAGATCAACCAGCCGAGTCATCAGCGGATGAGATAGAACTGCTCCTGCCGCGGACGGAAGAAGACGAAGCCGTTCTCGGTGAGATGCGCATCGTCCTCGAACATCACGAACACCTTCTTGCCGCCCCATTCAGGAACCGCGGTGGCGGTGTTGAGCTCGATGCTGATGTACGATCCCGGGCGCAGCCGAGAGTTCTGAGCCGTGGTGTCGCTGCGGAGCGCACTGCGAAAGTCGATTGACGCGCCCAGGCCATGGCCCTGCGCCCCAATGGGATGCGAGTAGATCATGGCCTCGATACCACGCTCCTTCATTTCGGCCATGGTGGCGTTGAACACGGCGCCGCCAGTCTTGCCCGGCCGCGAATGCCGCTGCATGAGCGCGTCCTGCAGCGTGTTCGAGTTGGCCATGGCCTGCTTCAATCCGGCCGGCACATCGCGCTCACCCGGCTTCAACACGTAGGCCATCTTTTGCCAGTCGGTATCAAACCCCATGTAACTGATGCCGAAGTCGATGTGCACCACATCGCCGCGCTCGATCACGGTGCCTTCAGGGGCCACGGCCAAGAATCCGCGCGAGGTCGCGACATCGCCACTGGCGCGCTGCACGCGCAGGTCGGGCTGGAACCATGTGCGCACGCCGGCAGCCCAAAGCATATCGAAGAGTGCCCGCCGGACATCGCCCACGGTAGTCTTCCCAGGCGTGATCACATCGTTCGACAACGCGCGCTTCACGATGGCTTCGGTCACGCGAACTGCCGTGCGGTAATGAGGCATCTCCTCGGGCAGGCGTGTGTCGAGATACTCCTGCACGAGTTCGCCGGCACTCACGAAACTCTTCTCCGCCTCCGGGCCCAGCGTCTCGGCGAGAAAACGATAGCTGTCGTGGCCCAACGAGCGGGTCTGGCCGCGGGTGCCGCGAATACCAAGTCCAACGGTTGCCGGTTTGTACCGGGCATACAGCTCGCGCAGTGTGGTGGCGGGTGGGCGTGGCTCGGTAAACGGTGCATCGAAGAAACGGGCGAGATTTTCTTCGGTATAGCCCGTAATCGCGAACTTCTTCAACCCCTCGGCGCCACCATCGACGAACACGAAGAAATCGCGGTTGCCCGTGTACGGACGGGGCGGCGCCACGTACTGCGAGAGCGGATCGTCATGGAACTCTTCGTTCACCACGATCCACATGCCAATTCCGTGGCGACGCATCATGGGCAACAACATCTCGTGGCGCTTCACGAGCCACTGCTCGCGAATGGCAATCTGCTGCGACCACGGCAGCAGACTGTCGGCCTCGGCCACTCGCGCCCGCGACGACATCGTGCGCGGCGTTGCCGCAACGCGCGTACGTGGTCGGGTATCCTGTGCGGGTAGTACCTGCGGCAGGAGCAAGGCGCCCGCGATGAGTGGAAACAAACTGCGCATCAGTTGGAGGTCCCCTTTCGATAGTCCAGCTGCGGCTTCTGGGTGCCGAGGATGGTTTCGTACTTGAAGTTGGGGCCGCGCTTGGCCTCGAATTCCTTCTTGGCTTCCGTAATGGTGGCCGGCGTTGCGAACAGGTCGGCGGCGGTGAGGGCCATGGTCTTCGCGGCCACCATCATGCCCTTGGAGCCGATACTCATGCCACCAGCGGCTACCGCCTGCCACGAGTGGGCCGCGGTACCCGGTACCCAGGTGGCCGCACCCAGTTGCACCGTGGGCACCATCCAGCTCACATCACCTACATCGGTGGAGCCAGCGCCCGGCTGTCCCACCACGAGCGGCTTTACGCGCTGCGTGGCTTCGAGCGTGACGGGTACGAACGCTTCGCTCTTCTGCAGCTTCTCGGCGAAGGCCCGCTCTTCCGGCGTGAGCGTGTAGCCGCCCACCCGTTCGAGGGCGCGCTGTTCAACGCGCAGCAGCGTTTCGTTGGGGAGCAGCGAGTACACCGAGCCAATCAGTTGCAGGTCGTAGGTAGTGCCTGTGCCGATGGCGGCGCCCTTGGCCGCATCGACCACACGCCCCCAGACGTTCTTCACCACGTTCATGTCGACGTGGCGCACGTAGTAGTACACCTCGGCTTCGTCGGGCACCACGTTGGGTGCCTTGCCGCCATTGGTGATCACGTAGTGAATGCGCGTGCCATCGGGCACATGTTCACGCAGGAAGTTCGTCATGGTGTTCATGATTTCCACACCGTCGAGCGCTGAGCGACCGCGTTCCGGTGCACCGGCCGCGTGCGACGAAATGCCGTGGAAGCGGAACTTGCCGGTGATGTTGGCCATGGTGCGTTCGCCCATTGCGGCGTTCTCGTCACCGGGATGCCAGGCAATCACGGCGTCCACGTCGCTGAATACGCCATCGCGCACCATGTACACCTTGCCCGAGCCACCCTCCTCGGCGGGGGTGCCAATCATGCGAATGGTGCCCTTCACCTTGTTGGCGATCATCCATTCCTTCACCGAGATCGCGGCCGCCGTGCTGGCGGTACCAAAGAGATGGTGTCCACAGCCATGGCCCGGCCCACCGGCACGAATGGGTTTCCGCTCCGGCACGGCGTCTTGAGAGAGGCCGGGCAGGGCATCGAACTCGCCAAGAATCGCGATCACCGGCTTGCCGCTGCCATACTCCGCGATGAAGGCGGTCGGTTCACCTGCGATTCCAGTGGTCACGCTGAAGCCAGCGCTCTTGAGTTCGGCCTGCAGCAGCGCCGAACTCTTCTCCTCCATGTACCCCACCTCGGCGAAGCCCCAGATCTGCTTCGCAATCCCGGCGTACTTGCCGGCGGCCGCATCGAGGGCTGCCAGCATGGGAGCCGTGCCAGGCGCAGGCTTCGGCAGCGGCGCTGCCGACTGCGCGGCGGCGGGCGCGGCCGCGAGCGTCAGGGCAAGCAGGCCGGCCGCACGGGACGCGGTCAGACGACGACGGTGGGTACCAACCATCGGGAGTTCCTCGGATAGGGGGGCTGGGGTCGCGACGAACGACTGTAGGGTATTCTACTGCCGCTGACTGCCCCTCGTTCGTGCGGCCACGGGAACCCGCGACGGTTTTGCGCGCTACAGTTGGGTATGCACATGCGTTCCTCTCCCGATTCAGCTTCGCCGGCCGGTCCCCAGGCATCGGCCGCGGTGCGCTTTCCCAGCATCGACGACACGATCGGCAACACCCCGCTCGTTCGTCTGCAGCGGATCATCCCGCCGGAGGTCGCAGACCGCGGCGTCACCATCCTCGGCAAGCTCGAAGGGAACAACCCTGGCGGCTCTGTCAAAGATCGGCCGGTGCTGTCCATGATCCGGCGTGCCGAGGAGCGTGGTGACATTCGGCCGGGCGACCGCCTCATTGAGGCCACCAGCGGTAATACGGGCATCGCCATGGCCATGATTGCGGCCATGACTGGCTACCGCATGACGCTCATCATGCCGGACAATCTGAGCGCCGAGCGCCGGGCGTCCATGACGGCGTATGGCGCTGAGCTCATCCTCACACCGGCCGCCGCTGGCGGCATGGAGTATGCGCGCGACCTCGCCATGCAGATGCAGCAGCGTGGCGAGGGGCGGGTGCTCGATCAGTTCGCCAACCCGGATAATCCACGGGCGCACTACGAAACCACGGGTCCGGAAATCTGGCGCGACACTCACGGTCGCATCACGCACTTCGTGAGCGCCATGGGCACCACCGGCACCATCATGGGCACGGGGCGTTATCTGCGGGAGCAGAACCCGCACATTGCCATCATCGGGGCGCAGCCAGCCGAAGGCTCGCAAATCGCCGGCATTCGCAAGTGGTCGGAAGCGTATCAGCCCCGCATCTACGAGCCGGCGCGGGTTGATCGGCTCGAGTTGGTGTCACAACAGGACGCAGAGCACATGGCCCGTCGGCTGGCGGCCGAAGAGGGCATCTTCTGTGGGCCGTCGGCCGCGGGCGCGTGCGTGATTGCCCTCCGCGTCGCGGCCGAACTGCGCGACGCCACGGTCGTCTTCATTGTGTGTGACCGTGGCGATCGGTACCTCAGCACCGGCCTCTTCCCAACCTAGCGCGCGGCGTACGTGCCGCGTGCCTGTTTTGTCAGGCCGCCGCGCCGTTGCGTACAGCGCCTAGGAAGCGCACAACCTCGCCTTGAAGCAGTTCGGCCATGCGCGAGAGTTCACCCGCGGCCTGTGACAGGTGCCCCGACGCCGTGGTGGTATCGGCTGCTGACTGCGACACGCTGGCGATGCTCATGGTCACTTCGCGAGTGCCTGTTGCTGCCTCGTGAATGTTGCGGGTAATGTCGTCGGTGGCAAAGCGCTGGCTTTGTACCGAATCACTCACCGACGACGAAACGCCGTGCATGCGGGTAATGGCGGCGGTGATCGACGTAATCGCTTCCACGGCATCCTGCGTGGACGACTGGATATCGTTCACCTGCTTTTCGATTTCGCCGGTGGCGTCACCCGTGCGCGTGGCCAGTGTCTTCACCTCGCTCGCAACAACCGCGAAACCACGACCGTATTCGCCGGCCCGTGCAGCTTCGATGTTCGCGTTCAGCGCCAACAACCGCGTCTGACTCGCGATATCGGTAATCAGTTTCACGACGCGGGAGATATTGGAGGACGCATCGGCGAGTGACGTTACCACGGCGCCAGCATGCTGCGCCGCCATGACCGCTTCGCCTGCCACATCGAGCCCTTGCCGAGCCTGACCTTCAATGTGACCTACCGTCGCCGCGATCTCTTCGGAGGCGGCCGCAACGGCGTTCATGCTGCGACTGGTTTCCTCGGCAGCGGCAGCTACGATCGTAGCCTGTGACGACGTGTGCTCGGCGGTACCCGTAAGCGATTCTGCAGTGGCCCGTGCCTCGGTGGCCGCAGCCGCCACATTGTCCACCACCACCTTCACCGCCGCCTCAAAGTCGTCGGCCATGCGCAAGCGTTGCGCTTCGGCTGTTCGCAGCTGCGCCGACTTGGCCGCCATTTGTTCAGTGGCCTCGTTGATGAGGCGCGCGGCGTCGCGATAGGTACCGGGCAAACCGCGCTCGAGTACGCGCCGCCAGTACTGTTCACGGCTGGCATGCTGCAGCGAAGCGCGGGACTCCCGAACAAAGGCGTCGGTAAGATCGAGCAGATGGTTCACGGCCCGGGCGAGTCCGCCCAGCGGACCATCTCGCTCGATGCCGAGAATGCGCGGCTCGAGATCGCCACCGGCGGTTCGCTCGCACACGCTGATGATTTGGGCAATACCGGTATGCAGTGCGGCGAGTTCAGCGCGAAGGGCATCACGTTCGGCGATCAGCGCGGCGTTCGCGTTCGCGGTCGGCTTGGTAGCCTTCGAGGATCTGGTAGCAGTGGCGGGCATCGTCATGTGAGGTCAGAGGGTCCAGATCCACTCGGCATAGGACAGCCCAGTCTTGGCGAGTTCGCCTTCCAACTGGGCCACCGATGCCACCAGTCCGTCGCGTCGATCGGGATGACGCCGTTCGGTATCACGGAGCATTTCGTACAGCGGTACGATGGTTTTCAACGCCCGGGCTTCCGGCACCCGCCTGTTCGAGTGGTAGCCGATGATGCGACCTTCACGATCGAACGACGGCGTCACATGCGCCAGCACCCAATAGTGATCGCCGTTGCGGGCCATGTTGTTCACGTAGGCGAAGAGCTCTCGGCCTGACTCCACCGTGTCCCAGAGCAGTTTGAACACGGCCCGCGGCATATCGGGATGCCGGATGACCGCGTGCGGTCGACCGATCAACTCGTGCTCCTCGTAACCGGAGACACGAATGAACACGTCATTCGCGTACGTGAGGTGGCCTTTGAGATCGGTCTTCGAGACGATGATTTCGTCTTCGGCGAACGGGCGGGCAATGCCGGTGGGGCGCACGGCAGCCGACGCGGAGGGGGTCATGGCGGGGAGTGCTGAATAGCAGAACCACGAGCCCGGCGTCGGGTCTCATGAAATGATTATCGGCAGCACCGCGAAATCTTGAGTGAGGGAAACCCCTTACGCCCGCTTCCCGCTCAAGCCGTGCGCGACGCGGGTCACCCGTTTTGCAAAGGGGCGTCGGAAAATGCATTCGCCAAAGTGCGGGCGAGCTCCTCGAGTCTGAACGGCTTCTGCAGGAACCCGCGCACACCGTGGCCAAGTTGTTGCTGCATGGTCGCATGCTCACTGTAGCCGCTCATGAGCACCACGCGGGCGTTGGGGTCCATGGCCCTGATGGCCCGTAGTGCGCCCGCGCCATCGAGATGCGGCATGGTCAGGTCGAGCAGCACCAGCGGGCTTTCATGGCGCAGCTCAGTGAACAGCGCCACCGCCTCGCGGCCATCGGCAGCCATCGTGACCGTGTAGCCAAGCCGCTCGAGCAGATGGCGGGTGAGGGCACGCACTCGCTCCTCATCGTCGGCCACGATGACGCGTTGATGGTTTCCCTGCGGGGCAATGGCAGTGGGGGCAACCGCGCCAACTTCGGTGGGCAGGGCGGGAAAGAGCAGTTTGAAGGTGGTGCCTCGCCCCAGCTCGCTGTATACGCGTATGGCACCGCCGTGCCCACGCACAATACCCATGACCGCCGCAAGCCCCAGCCCTCGTCCGGTGAACTTCGTGGAGAAGAACGGATCGAAGATGCGTGCCTGCGTTTCCGCCGACATGCCAACACCGGTGTCCGACACTTCGAGCGTGAGGTACAGCCCCTCCGGCAGCTCGTCCGCGCCGTAGCCCGAGGCGAGATATTCTGCATCGCACCACACGGCCCCAGTCGTAACGGCAATGACTCCGCTGCGGTCACCTATGGCATCCGACGCGTTGATGATCAGATTCATGATCACCTGACGCATTTGCGACGAGTCGGCCATGCACGCCGGCTGATCGGCCATGAGGTCGAGTCGAAGCACGCACTGTTTCGAAATCGACACCTCGAGCAGGCGCAGTGTGCTCGTGACCAGGTCGCTCAGCCGCGTGGGCGCCACCACGAACTTGCCTTTGCCGGAGTAGGCGAGCAATTGCTGCGTGAGCTCAGCGGCCTGCCTCGCGCCGTTTACGGCCTCATCCACGAAATGCACCGCATCGCTGTCGGACGCGAGTTCCAAGCGTGCGAGGTCGCAGTAGCCGATGATGCCGGTGAGGATGTTGTTGAAGTCGTGCGCGATGCCGCCAGCCAGTACGCCAAGACTCTCGAGCTTCTGGGCCTGCAGAAACTGTGCTTCCAGCCGCTTGCGGTCGGCCTCGGCCTGCCGACGCCGCTGAATTTCGCGTGTCAGCTGTTCGATGCGTTCGTTGAGTGCGCGGAACGCGCCAGTGACCGCCTGGCTCGGCTGCATGCGTACGAGTAGGCGGGCCTTCTCCGTCGCCGAGGCCGCGCGGTATACCCCGGCGTGTACGCGGAATGACGTGACCCCGCCATCACGCGTTCGGAAATGGAGCGTCCCCAGTCGGGGCTCGCGCGCCCGCGACGCGCGTTGCAGGTACTCGGCGAGGGTCGCCGGCAATCCGTCGTACAGGTCCGCGAGCTGAACGCGGCGATGCACATCGTCCGGGAGCTCAAGCACACGCGACGCCGCCCGATTGGCCGCGAGCACCACGCCGTCGGCCTCGACGAGCAGAATCGGTTCAGGGAGCCAGTCGGCGACCTGCAGGAACTGCAGCGACTGTTCCACGGTCAACGCGCGAAGTACTCGCGGCCGTGATCGACCGCTGCTCCGTCGTCGGGGTGCAAGTGCACGGTCACCCGACACCGCCCGTCACCATTGGCAATGGTTTCGTGCAGCACCACCCTCGCGTAGCCAAGATTTTCAGCGGCGATGGTACCGAACACGTTCGACGTCATCATGCAGAGCGCAGGCCGACCGAGCACCTTGTCGCCAAACGGACAGGCCGTGTTGGTCATCTCGATCCGGGCGTCGGTGCTGTCGACCAGTTCGAAGCCGCCTTGAATGCGGCGCTTGAGGTCGATCAGTACCGCGCTTACTTGCGGCCGGTCGAATGCCGGCACGTCAGCCGCCGAGCGATACTGCGCATTCAGCTCATCGCCGATGGACTGCCCAACGGCGCTGATGAAGCCCGATGCTTCGTCGAGACCGACGATATCCTGCAGCGATCCGGCGAGTTCCCGGAGCATCGAGCGCAGGAAGACATCGCGTTCGAGCGAGAGTGGCAACTCGGCCACGGGGAGCGACCGTGTGGACATGGTGAGCTCGGCAAGTGGGAGGGCGCTTCAGCGGCACGTGAAAGGACTATCGCAAAGGCGTTGCTCAATTCGCACCTCCGCATCCGCGAACATGGTTCATCTCCCCTCGCTCGTCAACGAGTGAGCGCGGGTCGTCCCTGTTGATCTCCGGGTAGGGACGAACCGACGCCAGCCGGTGCGGGTGCTACTTTCCTCTCCCATGACGGCTCCCCAACAGTATGCCCGTGCCCGCTGGGCCACGCGCGCGCAGTTCCTGCACCTTGGCCTAATCGCCGGCCTGTTCGGCGCGCACGTGCCGTCGGTGGCGGCGCGGTACGCGTTCAACGAGCAGCGCATTGCGGTCACGCTGCTGGCGGCCACCGCCGGTTCGGTGGCCATGCTGCTGCTCGCGGGGCGCATCATTGCGCGGTTGGGAGCGCGCACCGTCTCGGTGCTCGCCGGGTCGGTCTTCGCGTTGAGTTTGTCGGTGCTACTCGTATTGCCGTCACCGTGGTTGGTGTTTCCCGTCATGTTCTGCTACGGGGCCGGGCAGAGTCTGTACGACATCGCCATCAACGCTGAGGGGTCCATGCTCGAGTTGTTGAGCGGGAGGGCGGTCATGAGCGGCTTTCACGCCATGTTCAGCGTCGGTGCCATGCTTGGCGCCGGGGCCGCGTCGATCTTCTTTCGCCAGGACATCGCGCCGTGGGTGCAATTGGCCAGCGTCGGGGTCGTGGTGGCGGGGCTCATGGCGATCTCCGCTCGCGGCATGCTGCCCATGCATCCGCCGGCCGATGCCGGGACGGCGCACTTCGCATGGCCACGCGGTCTGCTACTGATGATCGGGCTGCTCATCATGTCGGGTATGTTGGCCGAGGGCGTGATGTACAACTGGAGCGTGTTGTACGTGCAACAGGAGTTGGGCGCATTGCCTCAGCGTGCGGCGCTGGCGTACGTGGCCTTTTCCGGCGCCACGGCGGCCATGCGTTTCGCCGGCGACTGGGTACGCGCGCGCGTGGCTGAACGCACGGTGGTTATCGCCGGGGCGGCGCTGTCGGCTGCGGCCATGAGCGTCACGTTGTTCGCGCACGACGCCACTGCAGCCACGATCGGCTTCGCGTTCGTGGGCATCGGTCTCGCCACGGTGGTGCCCATTCTGTATAACGCCGCCACGCGCGTGCCCGGGGTAAGTCGCGCTGCCGGTATCGCCTCGGCGTCGAGTATCGGGTATGTGGGGTTCATGATTGGCCCGCCCATTGTTGGGGGCATTGCGCACGCCGCCAACCTGTCGTGGGCGCTGTGCACGCTCATCGTGGCGTGCGCCATTCTGGCGTTCGGCGCTACGCGTATTCCGCTGGGCCAGCGTCGCCCGGTGCCGTCGGGAGTGCCCGTATGACGGGCACGGAACCAGCAATCGCGGTGGTGGTGTCGTGGAGTGGTGGCAAGGACAGCACGCTCATGCTGGAGCGGCTGCTCGCCAACCGCAACGTCGAGGTACGGGCACTCGTCACCACCGTCTCGACGGTGTACGATCGGGTGAGTATACACGGCGTGCGACGCAGCATTCTGCGCGCGCAGGCCCATTCGCTCGGCCTGCCGTTACACGAAATTCGGTTGGGTGCCCAGTCGTCGAACGACGACTATGAGCGGGCGTTTGCCGACGGATTGCGCGAGCTCACGCTGGCCTATCCGGACACACGCTGCATGGCGTACGGCGATCTTTTCCTTGAGGATGTGCGCGCGTATCGCGACGCACTGCTGGCGCGGCACGGATGGCGCGGGGCGTATCCGCTCTGGGGAGAAAACACGGCGGCACTCGCACAGTACTTCGTGCAGGCGGGCTACGTGGCCACCCTCACCTGCGTAGACACGCAACAGCTCGACGCGTCGTTCGCCGGCCGCGCATACGACGCACTGTTGCTCGATGCACTGCCGCCCTCCGTCGATCCATGCGGAGAGCGTGGTGAGTTCCACACCTGTGTGACTGCGGGCCCGATTTACCGCTTGGCCATTCCCGTTGATACCGGTGAGCAGGTGCTGCGAGACAACCGGTTTCAGTATTGTGATCTCGTTCTTCGCGAACCGGACGGCACAACGCCCTGAGTGGACTAGCGGGCCGCTGGCTGCCGCCGGCCTTCCCACCGCTTCTTGGCGGCGTCGACCTCGTTGGTGACGCCCTGGAGCACCAGGAAAAGCGCCGGCGTGGTCATCACGCTCACCAGCAAAATGCCAATGGTGACGAAGTCACTCTTCCCGCCGCGCGCCACGTGCCACAGCATCAGCTGCACCGCGGCCATGATGGCCGTGGTGAGGGACGCGGTGATATCGAGGAACCCCTGCATTTTCGCAATGATCGGGGGGCGGTACTCCGCCGGCAGCTTGAGGAAGTCGTCCTTGCCCGGGAAGTTGAACAGCTCCGGGCGATGCGGAAGGCGCCGGCGAATGGCCTCGAAGAGCACCAGCAGACTCAGGGCCACCAACGGCAGGGCTGCCCAGCTCAGCGGCGTCTTGGTCTCCGTGCGCCCAATTTCGCCCGACAGGTCGATGTTGCGCGGCAATTGATCGGGCAGGGAGCCGTAAACCGCCACACTGAACACCACGAGCCCGCCAAGGAGCAGCCAGGGGAGCAGACGGGATAGGCGCATTCCTGGAATCTAGACTATGGTTCAACTATCGCCCTGATTTCCCATTCTTGGCCGTTCCCCGATGCAGATCGACCAGCTCGACATGTCCGCTTCAGCGCCCGCGTCACTCTCGCCAGTACAGACCGCCGGCCTCGCCGCCGCCCTGGGCGTGGTGGCGTATGCCATCATCGACGCGACCCCCTGGTTCGCGGCCCAAGGGGTTCCGCAGGGGGCCGTCCAGTTCCTGTGGCTGATCTTCGTCATGGTCGGCTCGGGGCTGTGTGGCTGGCTCAATACCGATCGGGCGTGGCGCTGGGCCACCGTGCTGCTCGCGGTGCAACCGCTGGTGATGCTCGGCATCACGCTGGTGCGCGGCGAACCCGACGACTCTCCGGCCACCATTCCGGCCAAAACGTCGGTGTTCATTGCCAGCGTGTTCGTGGCGACGGTGAGCCCGTTCGCGCTCATCGCGGCGGGTGCCATGGCCTCCAAGCGGAAGAGCGAGCGGTCCTGAGCAGCGACGGGGCGAGCCCACCGGGTACCCCGCGCCTGTAAGGGTTTGCCCTGTAGACGGATCTCCCCTAAAGGGTAGAATCAGGTAACTGGCATACCGGTATGCCGATTCCCCACCGCCCGCCCGATCCGCCCATGCCCGTACGTCGGTTTTCTGGCCGCTTCCGCGGTGTCCGCTCGCGCGCCGCGCTGCTCCCGATGGTTGGTCTGCTACTGGGCATGGCGGTCGTGCATCGCGACGCGGGCGGGAAGCCCACGGCGGCCGTGGTCCGGGAGCGCGCCGACACGGCGAAATCGCGCGACCCAATTGCCCGGCTGCAGGCCAAACTCGATGCGGGCGCCACTACGTTCGCGCACGACAGCGTATTGGGCTATCTGCCAGCGTTGCTCACGGCCCTCGAGATTCCGGTGTCGTCGCAGGTGCTGGTGTTCTCGCGCACGAGTTTGCAAACCGATCGCATTACCCCGTGGTCACCACGGGCGCTGTACTTCAACGATGATGTCTACGTGGGCTACGTGCTCGAGAGCCCGTTCCTCGAAATAGGCAGCGTCGACCCCGTAAAGGGCGGGGTGTTCTACACGCTGCTGCAGGAGCCACGCGCGCGGGCGGCGTTCCAGCGCGAGGCCACCACCTGCCTCATGTGCCATTCGTCGAAGAGCGCGACCGGTGGTGTGCCAGGGTTCATGGTGCTCAGCACCATCACCGATCGCCACGGCTATCCCATTACCGGCGTGCACGAAGGCTCTACAACCGATGTGATTCCGGTGGCGCAACGTTTCGGTGGCTACTACGTGACTGGCGGCGGCCCGCACGCCGGAAACGTGTATGCGCCGCTGCTGGGTCACGAAGTCCAGGACAAGGTGGGCTATCGCGCGAAGTTCCGCGTGCAGTTCGAGAAGGCCGACACCAATGCGCGGCAGTCACTGGCCGGACTCTTCGATACCACCGCCTACATGCATGGGCAGAGCGACGTGGTGGCCCTCATGGTGCTCACCCATCAGACCATCGTGCACAACCTCATCATGGCCACGCAGGAAGCGGCGCGTGAGGCAATTCTCGAGGCGCAGATCGGTGCGGTTCGGTACGACAGTCTGCAAGCACCCGTGACACCGCGCTTGCGCGGCGCGGTGGACAATCTGGTACGGGCGCTGCTGTTCGTGAAGGAAGCGCGGCTATCGGCGCCGATGCGTGGCAGCACCACGTTCGCGCGCGATTTCGAGCGCCGAGCGGTACGCGATACCAAGGGGCGCTCATTGCGGGATTTCGATCTCACGCACCGGCTGTTCAAGCACCCGGCCAGCTTTCTCGTGTACTCCGACGCCTTTGATGCGTTGCCGCGTATGGCACGTCGCGCCGTGTACGTGCGCATGACCGACTTTCTCGAGGGGCGCGAGCCGAGTGACCTCACGCCGGCCGAACGAGCGGCGGTAGCCGAGATTCTGCGCGACACCAAGCCGGAGTTTGCCACGCTCAAGTGAGCGGCACGGGCCAGCGCCGACCCGGTTGTGGGATTTCCCCCGTAAACGAGCGCCGGGCACCTGACAGACGAAGGCGGGGCCAGCCGAGAACTTTGTGGGAACGTCGGTAATCGCCAACGCTCGCCCTCAGAGTTCTGGAGCCTCGATGAACGTTACAACCATGTATTGCAGCGGATGTGATCACGAAGTCGCCGTGGTCGTAACCGATGGCGCCGCCACCGATGCGCAGGCCAACGTGACGGGCGAAGAGTTGGCCTGCCTCGAAGTGGGAACCAGTTGCACCGGCACGCTGTGCCCAATCGGTGCCGCTGAACCCAGCGCCATGGTGCACCGACTCATCCGAAACGGCCTCCCCACCGATCAACTCACCCGGGTGCGCGGGTACTGCGACGGGTGCGGTCTCGACACGGAGTTGGCCCTGGTGGGCGAGAATCGCGCGTCGTGTCTTGTATGCGGCACCACGCGCCCCTGGGCGGCGCTGCTGTAGGCGCTGCTACGGCTGAATGGCGCGCCGCCGCTTCATGAGCGCTTCGATCTCGTCGATTTCACGGGGGACCAGCGAAATGCGTTCGAGCCCCTTCTCGGTGATGATGTAGTCGTCCTCGATGCGGACGCCGGTATTCTCGTACTGCTTCACCTTGGCGAGCACCTTGGCCTTGAACTGGCGATTGCGCGGCGTGTCGGGCAGCACGTCGAGGGCGCGGGTGCTGACGTAGATGCCTGGCTCGATGGTGAAGGCATCGCCTTCGGCGAAACGGCCACCATTCTGATCGCCCTGCAGCGGATCGTGAACGGCCAGGCCGATGCCGTGCGAGATGCCGTGAATCATCCACAGGTTCGCCTGCTTGCACCCTGCCGGATTGGCGTTGCAGTCGACGCGCCAGGGCGGATCGTACATGGCGTCTTCGCTCTCGATAAGACCGAGAGCAGCCAAGCCACGCGTGCGCACCACGACGGAACTGTCGGCGGCCGCGCGAATGCTCATGCCGGGCTTGCTGTTGCGCTCGGCCGCTTTCTGCGCGTCAAGCACGAGCTGGTAAATGGCCCGCTGGTCGGCAGTGTAACTGCCGCTCACCGGAATCGTGCGCGTGACGTCGGCGGCGTACCCGCGATACTCCGCGCCAGCGTCCATGACGACCAGGTCACCGGGCTTTACCGGGTCCATGTCCTTCATGTAGTGCAGCGTGGTGCCGTTGTAGCCGGCGCCAACAATGGAGCCGTAGGCCGGGCGTTCGGCACCGCGTCGCGTGAACTCGTACTCCAGCGCCGCGCGCAACTCGTATTCGTGCTGTGGATTGGCCGTGAGCATGGCGGCGCGATGCCCTTCACTCGATATCTCAACCGCCTTGCGAATGAGCGCCAATTCGGCCGCCGATTTGCGCCCGCGCACGGCAAGCACATGCGGCATGGCATTGCGCACGGTGAGTTGCGGATGCCTGCGCGCAATGGCCTTCACCGCTTCCTGGCCGCGCGTGAGCGTGTCGACGCGCGAGAAATCCATGGTCTCCACATCGGGGATGTGGTAGAACGGCAGTCCCATCGTGGCGAGCGAATCGATCACACCCCAAATCGCGTCGTACGAGCGCGCGGGCAGCCCGGTGCGTTGCACGCTGTTCGACGAATCGGTGCGCTGGCCGTAGTAGAACGCCGTGCGCGGATCGAGTTTCGTAAGGAACAGTGTGGTCGTGGGCACCTTGTCGCGCACGACCATCACGAACGCGTGATCGGGTTCGTTGAGCTCGGTGAGATAGCGGAACGCCGCGAGCTGATAGAAAGTGCTGAAGTCGTGTACGAGCGCCCGGCCGCCAAACGCCACCACCACACCGTTGCCAATCCGATCGGCAAAGGCTGTGCGTCGCGCCGCCACTTCGGCGCGCGTGATCATGGTGTCGGATTGAGCAACGAGCGGCGCGTGCGCCGACAGCAGCAACGCCAGTGAACCGAGGAAAGTGCGCATGACGACCGATGGTGAAGGGCGAACAATCACATCCTTCAACATACGGGCGCGGCGAACCGATCGCTCAGGCCGCCCGGCGCCGCGCCTGCTTCATGGCGTACATGGCCGCATCGGCGCGCGACAGCCACGCGCTGGGCGTCTCACCCCGCTGCCACTCGGCGACGCCCACGCTCGCGGTGAGCGGGAGCCCGCTCTCGGCATACGGCCACGGTTCGTTCGACAGCACCGTGGCCAACCGGTCGGCGAGACGCTCGGCTACGTGGCCGGCGCTGTTGGGAAGGATTACCGCAAACTCGTCGCCGCCCAGGCGGCACAACTGATCGCCATCGCCGAGGAAGACCCGGTGCAGCGCATTGGCCAGGCCGAGCAAGGCCTCATCGCCCGCCGCATGTCCCAGCGTGTCGTTGATCGACTTGAGATTGTCGAGGTCGATCATGAGCGCGCTCAGCGGCGACCCGTTGATTGCGTGCAATGCCACCTGACGGGAAACGGCACGGTCGAAGGCCAGTCTGTTGCCCAGCCCCGTGAGGGCATCCGTTTCGCCCTGTTTTCGCGCATCATCGAGTTGCTGTCCAAGCGATTCCACGCGATTGGTGAGATCGCGATAAAGCGACTGCTGCGCCGTCTGCCGTGTTGCCGTGATCTGCTGCAGCGCCTCCATGGCCTGCGTGATCTCGGTTTTCACGACCCCGGTTTCGAGTCGCGACAGGGCACCGCGTACACGGTCCAGCTGCACGGCCGATTCCCGGGTGGCGGTGTCGTCGGCAGATAGTGTTTCGTGCGCCCGCTCCACACAGAGCCAGATCGTGTCGCGCAAGTCGGCCATGGCGCGTTCCACGAACACGCGTTCGGCGCGCCGGTGGTCGCCGAAGGCGCCGGTGACCGCCCGCCAGTTCCGGTCACGAAGGGGCAACCCGTCGGCGCTCTCGGAATGCAGCGCGAGTTCCCCGGGGGCCTGGGCCTCCGTCACGCGGGTGCCGAGCAGGGCGTGGCGACGCCACTGATCGAGGGAGCGCCGCGCGTCCTCGGCGCTGCGTTGCGGCAGATCGAAACAGCCGTGGATATACGCCGCAAATACTTCGCCCAATGCATCGAGCAAACGCGCGTTATCAGCCTCGAGGGCGCCAGGATCATGAGGGGCGACCGGGGGCTGCGCTTGGGGAGTGCGGGACCGCTTGAAGAACACGATAAGACAGGGACGAGGCTGGGAGAGGGGCTGCTCTACCGGGGTATCGGCAAGCCCCTCGTCCCGCTTTACCGCCTGCCCGGTCAGAGCGTGGCGGTAACCGCAATGCGTTCCCGATTGGAGACCACGACGCCGCCGGGGGCTTCGATGGTCACCGCAAAGAGGGATGCCCGGCCCACGGCCAACCGCGCCCGTATGGGGATGAGCACGTCGCCGGTACCCGTGGGTATGTCGAAAACCCCGCCGTCGACTGGAAAGCGCTCGTCGCGTTCGGCGTCGAAGATCCAGAGTTGATACTGCCACTCGGCCGGGTTGTTGGCCGCCAGCTTGGCGAACCGCATGATCCCGCGACCGGTATCTGGATCCCACAGCACTTCGCCCGAGGCCGCCGAGGCCACACTGTCGGTGGTGGGCGTCCACGCCTGGCGCACGAGGCCGGGGGCGGCGAGCAGCGAGTCCAGCAAGGCGGCCTTCGGGTCGGCCACGGCCACGGCCACGGTGGTCGTGTTGGCGCCAGCGGCTGAAGACGGACGGTTGGTTCGCACAAAAAGCACCAGCAGGGCCGCCGCAGCCAGCCAGCCTGACCAGGCCAGCATGCGACTGGGTGCTCTGCGGAGCTCGCGGGGCCGCTCGTTGACAACAGGCGGAACGGACTGCGCGCGCACGAGTGCTTCCCCGGTCACCGCTATGCGGGCAGCAAGAGCAGGTGGCAGCCTATCCTGCTCGGTGAGATGCGACTGCAACATGGCGGCGGTGAGATCGCCCGCGAGCAATTCCTGCTCGGTGATCTCGAACTCCCCGTCGGCCGGTGGTAGCGAGGCACTGCTCATACGGATTCCTCCGAGGCGCCGCGTTCGGCGCGCGCGCCTTCGGTGGTGACAACGTGATGTTGAATGAGAGCACGGGCGCGTTGCAGCCCGCGACGGATGTGTGACTTGACGGTCCCGAGGGGGGTGCCGGTTTCGCGCGCGATCTCGTCGTGCGTGCGGCCATGCACGAGTGACAGTTCGAGCATGGTGCGCTGCGCGGCCGGCAACGACTGCAGGGCGGCGTGCGCCTGTTCCACCCGTGACTGCCGATCGAGATCCGGTTCGCGATCGTCGACCTGATCGAAATCGTCTGGTAGCGGCTCGAGTTCGACGGCCCGTTGGCGTCGCCGCATGCGGTCGATGAGCCGTCGGCGGGTAATCATGGCCACCCAGCCTGCCTCGGTGGCGCGCGTGGCGTCGAAGCGCGAGGCGGAGCGCCAGAGATCGACGAACACCTCCTGCACGGTGTCCTCGAGATCGCGGGTGTCGGGCGACCAGCGGCGCGTGAGGGCCCACACCAGCGGGCCATATCGCGCCACACACTCGCGTACGGCGCGTTCGTCGCCCGCAGCGATGCGCGGCAGCAACGGCAGTGGCTCGTCAGTGGGTGCAACAACGGCCATGTCGTCGGCCGCTCGCACGAGGGCGAGGCGGGCGCGCGTGGCGTCGGGGGGGAGTCCTGATGACTCCATGTATGTGGGCGTGGGGGCCAACAGCGGGCGGCCGTATTCCAAGAAAGCTCCGGGGCGAACGAAAGCGGGGTCTTGTGGCTGTTCGCACACGCGAGGGCTTTGGATGCAGCCAGCTGCAAATCGGTGAGGGCCGGAGCCAAGCGGGCGGCGCCTGCATCCAAACCCCCACCAGCCAACGAACTGCGAGACACGGTCCCCGGATCCCGCCGGGGCAACATTCACTGCTCCACCCGAGGTCTTCATGTTCGCACGCCCGGCTTTCGCACCTATCGCCACTGCGCTTTCACTTACGGCCCGCAATGCGGCTCATGCCAGCCGTCGTCTGGCCGTGCTCGGCTTCATGGCCGTATCGGCAGCGGCCGTCACCCCTGCTGTCGGCGCCGCGCAGCATGCCACGAGAGGGCCGAGTATTCCGCAGGTCGCCAAAACGGCCGGTCAGTTCACCACGCTGCTCGCCGCGGTCGATGCCGCGGGACTTACGGAGACGTTGCTCGGCCGTGGCCCGTTCACGCTCTTTGCGCCCACCGATGACGCGTTCAGGCGTTTGCCCAGCGGCACGGTGAGCGACCTGCTCAAGCCGGAAAACCGTGAGAAGCTGGTCACGCTGCTCACGTACCATGTGGTGCCGGGGCGCGTGACGGCGGCACAGGCTCGTACGCTGTCGAGCGCAGAGACTGTGGCGAACCAGAAGGTGCAGCTGCGTGATGTGGATGGTGAGCTGCGCGTGAACAACGCCGTCGTCCGCATTGCCGACGTGCCGGCGAGTAACGGCATTGTGCACGTGATCGACCGGGTGCTCATGCCGCAGTCGCCGCCGTGCGACAACAACAACGGTAGCACGCGCCGCGGCTGGTGAAAAAACAAAGTCGCCCGCCGACTTCCGGCGGGCGACTTTGTTGTATCAGGCCACAATGGCGACGCTCAGACCTGCGCGGGCACCCCGCTCCCGAGCCATTCGAGAACGTCAACCGCCGAGTAGCGTCCGTCCTTGGCGAGCTTCGCCAAGGAGGCAATGTCGTCACCGCTCGTGACGAGCGGCGCCTCGGCCACGTTGTCGCGCTCCTGCGCAAGGCCGATGTCGGCGAGCAGGCCGTTGCACAGGCACTTGCGGCCATCGGTGTCGGCCACCGTACCGCCCTTCTTCACGTACGTGTCGATGGGTTCGGCGGCGCAGCGGTAAATGATACGACCATCGTCGCGCTTCACCGCTTCACGGAGGTAGCCGAGATCGCAGATGCGCTCGCGCTTCGCACCAAGCGCGTTGTGCTTCTGCAACTGTACCAGCTTGAACGGATAGCCAGTGGGCGAGGCCCGCGGGTCGGTTCGTACGTAGGCCGTTCCATCGGCAACACCGCGTAATACATCCGCCTTGACCTCGGGGGCGAGCCCCGATTCGTCACAGAAGGCGAACATGGTGCCCACCTGAATGCCGGCAGCGCCGGCTTCCATGGCCGCGCACAGCCCTTCGGGCGTGCCCACGCCGCCGGCCACCCAGAAGGGCAGGCCGAGCTCCTGCATCTTGCCAAGGTCGACGACGTCGCGTTCGCCGTAAATCGGTTGTCCCAGTTCGTCGAGCTGCATGGCCCCACGCGGCGGCGCGTTGTGTCCACCGGCCGTCGGTCCTTCGACCACGAACCCATCAACACGTCCCGTTGACTTGCGAGCGAGTGTGGCCGCCAGCGACACAGCCGATACCACCGGATAGAAGTCGGGCCGGCGCAACGGTGTCGAAGGCACTGCCCCCTCCGGCCACAACTCCGCCGGATCGAACGACAGCCACTGCGCTTCGTCACGCGAAAGCCCTTCTACGTCGAACTTCATGGTGGCCTTGCTGTGCGTCGCGAGGGCATCGAGCGCCCCCGGGATTTCACGCGGAATGCCGGCACCCATGATCACCGTGGCGACGCCGGCGAGCATGGCGCCGTACAACGTGGGCAGATTGGGCATCTGCACCTTGGTGAGCAGGTTCATGCCCACAGGATTGTCGTGCCCTTCGCGTGCCAACCACGTTTCCACGAACGCGGCGGCCACCGTGACGCGTTGGCGCGCTGTGCTCACCACCTGCTTGTACATGGGAAGCAGATGATACGACTGCCCTGGCTCGCGGCCTTCCGGCAGGAAATAGCGACGGAGGATTTCGTCGGCTACGCCGGGGATGGGGAAGTGCTCGAGCGCCCGACGCATGTGCCCATCGGGATCACCATCTTGAAGGCGCCGTACGAGCACCGTGTCGATGACGGTTCCCGAAATCACTCCGAGTTGACCGAAGCGGGAGACGGCGTTGGCCAGGCGCCAGTTCGAAACGCCGATGCCCATGCCTCCCTGAATGATGCGTGGTCGCGACGGAGCTACGGTGGACAATTCGGTATCCATGACGTGGGGGCTGAAGAAACTCGCGGCGCACCGCCCGACCTCGGTCGATGTCATGCGAGTCTCTTGCAATGTGGTCGTGAGATCGCCCGGGGAGTAATTCGGAATACGCCCGACGGCGATGTAAGGGAAGGGGGGACAGGCACGCGCAGACGGAATAGGGTAACCGCATCCACGGGTGTCAATCCTCCTGAACTATATGCCGAGGACCACCACGGTGCCGCTACTCCAGAGGCGGCTGCCGATCTGTTACCGGGCATAAAGTCCGGACTGCCGGTCTTACGGTCGCGTTCAGGGTGACGGTGGCGGTCGAAGCGTAGGGTCGGCCACACGTTGCGGGTCAAATGGGCAGTCAAGTGAAGAGTAACGATCCGGGCGTTGAGGGACGCCCGGGCCGGCAAACGGGGAGCGAGGCGCTGAGGGAACTCATAAGTTCCCGGCATGCGACTCCTCCCCGTTCTTGCCGTGGCGCTGCTCGCGGGTAGCGCCGACCCCCGCCCCGTGGCCGCCCAGCGCGCGACTACCGCTCGCGCACTTCCCGCCCTGCAGCGCACGCTCGACAGCATCGCGGACGCCCACCGCGGCATCGTAGGGTACAGTATCACCAATCTCGAGACGGGCGAACATCTCGAGCGGCGCGGTGACGAACCCTTTTCCACGGCGTCGCTGATCAAGGTGCCCATCCTCGTGGCGCTCTTCGATCTCGCGGAGCAACGGCAACTCTCGCTCGACGATCCGATTTTGCTCACCGATATCGATAAGGTCGGTGGCGCGGGTCAGTTGCAGTTTTTGCGTACGCCGCTCACGATGCGCCTGTGGGATGTGGCGTGGCTCATGAGCACGTTGAGCGACAACACGGCCACCAATCTGGTGCTCGACCGCATCAAGATCCGGCGTGTGTGGCAGAAGATGGAGGCCTTAGGGCTGGCGCGTACCAAGGTGCACAGCGGCAGTATGACGCGCATTGCGAGCGTCGCGCCGGACAGTTCGGCCAAATACGGGCTCGGGGTAACGACGCCCAACGAAATGGCGCAGCTGTTCACCCTGTTGGCACAGGGCAAGGCGGTGAGCGCGCGCGCCGACAGCACCATGCTGGCCATTCTCGAGCACAATACCGACGACAGCAAGCTGCTGCGCTTCAACTACGGGGTGCGCGCGGCCCACAAGACCGGCGATGTGGACCGTTCGCGCACCGACTGCGGCGTGCTCTATTTGCCCGCTCGCATCGTGGCGTGCGTGCTCACCAAAGACAACGTGGACACGCGCTACTGGACCGACTCCGAAGGCAATGCCGTGATCGCGCAGATCGGTCGCGCGATCACGGCCCATTGGAAGCCTTGAACTGACTGCCTGCAGCGTTGGCTAGAAGCTGTTGAGCAGCGCGTCCACGTCGGAGTCGGAGTCAAAGCCCACGGCGGCCGGTGCCAGCGCTTTACCGGCTCGTGGCTTCACGGGCGCGGCGGCCGGCCGCCGGAGTGCCGGCGCGCGCGTGGGCACCGGCGGCCGACGGCTGGCACTCGGCCGCACCACGGCCTGCTCTCCGCCGCTGGTGATAAAGGTCCCCACCAGACTGGTCAGCGTGGTGGATTGGCCCGCCAGTTCCTCCGACGCCGCCGCCGACTCCTCGGCGTTGGCCGCCGCCTGCTGCGTTACCGTGTTCAGCTGATCGACGGCCGCGTTGATCTGCCGCACCCCTTCCTGCTGATTCCGGCTCTCTTCGGCGATCTCCGAGACCACCTGCGACACGCGCGTCACATCGCTGTCGATCTCGTCGAGCTTCACCATCACTTCCTTGTTGAAGGTCACGCCGTTGTGCGCGTTGGCCACGGCCGTTTCGATCAAGGCGGCGGTGTTCTTGGCGGCCTCGGCACTGCGGATGGCCAGCGAGCGGACCTCTTCGGCGACGACGGCGAAGCCGCGTCCCGCGTCTCCGGCCCGCGCCGCTTCCACGGCCGCGTTGAGGGCAGCAGGTTGGTCTGGAAGGCGATCTCGTCGATGGTTTTCACGATGCGTGCCGTTTCGTCGCTCGACTTGCTGATGTCGTCGATGGCCTTCGACAGCCGCCCCATGGCCTCCCGGCCCCCCGCCACCCGGCCGCGCGCCGACTCGCTCATGAACCGCGCTTCCTGCGATCCGGCCGCCGAGCGCGTGGAGAGGGAGAGCATCTCCTGCAGGCTGCCGGAGATCTCTTCGAGTGAGGCGCCCTGTTCCGACGCGCCCTGCGCCAGCGACTGACTGCCGGCCGCAATCTGCTGGCCGGCGCTGGCCACCTGCTCGGCGGCCCGGTGCACCTGCTGCAGCGCCTCGTCGAGCGTCTCGGCGACTTCGTTCACGGCCTGCTTGATGCGGTCGAAATCGCCGTCGTACGTACCGGTGACGCGCGCGGTCATGTCGCGGGCGGCGAGCTGGGCGATGGTGTCGCGCAACTGCACGAAGGCCTGGCCGAGCGCGTCATGCTCGCTGCGGGCGGCGACCTGCACGTTGGCCTCGCCGCGGGTAATGGCGGTGGCCGCGTCGGTCGTGGTGCGCTGCGAGGCGACCATCTCGCGCATCGCGCCGGCCAGCTGCCCCACTTCGTCCTGCTGGTCGAGCACGATCACGTCGTCGGTGCGGCCAATGGCGAGGTTGCGGGCCACGGCGGCGAGCATCTGCATGCCCCGCGACAGCGGGCCGGCAATGGCGAGGGCCAACACCACACTCAACACCACGGCCGCCACGATGATCACCGCGAGCAGGATCATGGCGCGCGAGAACTGCGCGTCGGCGAGCTCTTTCGTTTCCACCATCAGCTGCACCTTCGAGGTGGCCAGCTGGTCGAGCAATACATCGATGGCATCGGCCTGCGCGCGAATGGCGCTCAGTTGCCCACGCGCCTCGTCGTCCTTCTGCTCGAGCGCGAGGGCCACCACGGCGTTCTGCTGCGGGCGCAGCGCGTCGAACTTCTGACGCAGTTCAGCGGCGACAGCCTTTTGCTCCGGCCGCACGATCTCCTTTTCGTAGGCGGCGAAGTTCGCGCGGAAGCTGGAGTCGAACTTCACCATGTCGGCCTGTCGCTTCCGGATAGCCTCGACGTCTTCATCGAGGATGGCGTTGCGAACGGCCCGAGAGATCGAGATCAGCTGTACGTTCGCTTCCTTGAGCGCCAATGCCGGCACTGCGTGCCTGGCGTACATATCGTCGAGCAGTGTGTTGGTGGCGCGCGCCGTCCAGGCGCCGGTACCACCAACCACCAGCGTAAGGGCGATAAGAACGCTGAAGCCAAGCGCGAGCTTGCGCGCGACGGGGAGATTCTTGAACCACTGCATGACGACTCCGGGACCGAATTGCACTGGGGAGCGCGGATGAACCCTGCAAATCGCAGGTCTTGTCCGCACAAGTCTCGGTTCGTCCCACGTCACCCTTGCCGGTGACTTTGGTCGTATATGGTGAGGGTTTCCCCGATTACGGAAGGTGGATGCCTGGCATCGCACACCCCAACATTGGAATTGTTAACGGGCGCATCATGTGGCCGGCGGCCCGCATGTTACTGCGGCGCCACCTGCGAGTACATCTGGCTTTGCTGCAACGAACCGTTGGCGGTTTGAATGATGTCGAGCCGAGCCACCACGCCCACACCCATCTGCACCGCGGGGCTGTACCAGGTGTACCGCCCTCCCACCGAGCGAACCAGCACGACCATCATGTTGCCCGGTTGCAACTCGGTGACCGGGACCTTGATGGTGGACGACGCGTTGCCCGTGACGGTGCCAAGACGCCGCCCAACGGTTTGCCCCGAGCGCACGGCGTACACGTTCACATCGTAGAAGCCGCGGTTGTTCGCGATGAGAATGACCGACTGCTGCCCGGACCCCGAGGCGCCTTTGCTGAAGCACGCGGCCGTGCTCATGAAGGCGCCAAGGAGCAGCACAAGGGCAGTGCGGCGTGAGGTCAGACGCGGCAGCGACGGCATGGTCGGGAGTGTCAGAGAGTAAGCCGATCGAGCATCGGCTGCGTAATGAGCACGATGCCCTTTTCGGTACGACGGAACCGGGTTGCATCGAGAGCCGGATCTTCACCTACGACGAGCCCCGCCGGAATGCGTACCCCGCGATCGACCACCACGTTCGTCAGCCGCGCGCCACGGCCCACATCGACGTCGGGCTGGAGTACGGCGCCGTCGAGGTGTGCATAGGAATGCACGCGGACGCCCGTGAACAGCAGCGATCGGAAGATCCCGGCCCCCGACACGATGCACCCCCCCGACACCAGGGAGTCGAGCGCAAAACCGCGCCGCCCCTCTTCCGCATGCACGAACTTGGCCGGCGGCGTAATCTCGGCATATGTCCAGATGGGCCAGTCGTGGTCGTACAGATCGAGCCCCGGCAGCACGGTGGTGAGATCGATATTAGCCTCCCAATAGGCATCGACCGTGCCCGCGTCACGCCAATAGGTCTCGGCCTCGCGACTGGCCTTCACGCACGACGTGCTGAAGCGGTGTGCCACCGCCTTGCCGTGATTGACCACGTACGGAATGAGATCCTTGCCGAAATCGTGCGACGAGTTGGGGTCGTCGGCGTCGCGCCGCAGCAGTTCGGCGAGGAACTGGGTTTTGAACACGTAGATGCCCATGCTGGCGAGCGCCATGTCCGGTTGACCGGGTATGGCTGGCGGATCGGCGGGCTTTTCGAGGAAGTGCACGATGCGGTCGTGCTCATCCACGTGCATCACGCCGAACCCCGTCGCCTCCATACGCGGCACTTCCAGCACACCCACGGTTACGTCGGCGTCCTGGTTGACATGCTGCTGCAGCATGAGTTCGTAGTCCATCTTGTAGATATGATCGCCCGCCAGGATGACCATGTACTCGGGATGGTACGCCTCGATGATGTCGAGGTTCTGATACACGGCATCGGCCGTGCCCTCGTACCATTGCGTTTCACTCACGCGCTGTGACGCCGGCAGGATATCGAAGCTTTCGTTACGCTCCGGACGCAGGAAGTTCCAGCCGCGCTGCAGGTGACGGATGAGACTGTGCGCCTTGTACTGCGTCGCCACTCCGATGCGCCGGATACCGGAGTTGATGGCATTCGACAGGGCAAAGTCGATGATGCGGGTTTTGCCCCCGAAATACACCGCCGGCTTCGCGCGCCGATCGGTGAGCTCATACAACCGCGACCCGCGGCCACCAGCCAGCACGTAGGCCATGGTGCTGCGTCCAATCGTACCCCGGGTATACGGCGTCATGCGCGGTGCTTCTCCAGCGTGGTGGGCGTTCCCGATAATTACCTGCCTGAGCGCATTTTGCGTCACGCGCACCCATCGCGTAAGGTAGGGGGATGAACGTTCTCTTCGTCGCGGCCGAAGTGGCCCCCCATGTGAAGACGGGCGGATTGGCCGATGTGGCCGGTGCCCTCCCCGCCGCCCTGCGCAGCATCGGGCACGATGTGCGCGTGATCATGCCGCGCTATCGCCCCCTGCGTGAACAGGGCATTCCCGTAACGGGCCCACTCGGGGCGTCGTTCCTGCCGGTTGGCGTTCGTGCCGAGGAGCAGCGCATCTGGCGGGCCGCCGCGACGGAAGAGCCGCTCTATTTCCTGGATATTCCCGCCGCCTTCGAACGGCCGGCCATTTACGGCGAACCCGACGACGCCCGCCGGTTCATTCTTTTCGCCCGCGGCGTGCTCGATGCCATGCAGTACATGCGGGAGGTGGAGGGATGGCAGCCGGATGTCGTGCATTGTCACGATTGGCACGCGGCACTGGTCATCAATTACCTCAAGAGCTACTACGCCTACACCTTTGGCCACATCGCCACGGTGTTCACCATTCACAACCTGGCGTATCAGGGGCAGGTGCACCCCGATGTGGCGCAGCTCGCCGGGCTGCACGAAGGCGGGCTGGTAGAGCAGGGCATGGGGCCGGGCATCGCCAATTCGTTCAACTTCATGGCCCGCGCCATTCTGTATGCCGATGTCGTGAGCACGGTGAGCCCCACCTACGCCCGTGAGATCATGGGGGCCGAGTACGGCGAACGCCTCGACGGCCTGTTGCGCAGTCGGCAGGACCGGGTCACGGGCATTCTCAACGGCATCGACACCGCAGTATTCGATCCGCACACCGATCGGCATCTCGTGGCGAACTACCGCGTCAGCGACATGCGCGGCAAGGCCGCCTGCAAGGCATCGCTACAGGAGCGGCTCGGCCTCACCGTCGACCCAAACCGGCCGGTGCTCGGCATCGTGTCGCGACTGGTGGAGCAGAAGGGGCTCGATCTGCTGCACGCGGTGCTGCCGTGGCTCATGCGCGAGACTGATGCGCAGCTGGTAATCCTCGGATCGGGGCAGGCATACCTGCAGGAGGCCTTTCTGCGGCGCGCCGAGCAGCACCCGGGGCGTCTTGCCGTGCGCATTGGGTTCGACGCGGCGTTGGCCCAGCAGATCTACGCCGGCAGCGATGCGTTCCTCATGCCGTCGCGCTTTGAGCCGTGCGGCCTCGGTCAACTCATATCGCTCCGCTACGGCAGTGTGCCCATTGTCCGGGCTACCGGCGGTCTTGCCGATACCGTGCGCGAGGGACTCGATGGCAACGGGTTCGTCTTCCACCGTTACGATCCCAAGGACTTTGGCGACGCCATCTGGCGCGCGCTGCAGTGTTATCGCGACCAACCATCGTGGGCCATGGTGCGCGAGCGCGGCATGCGCGAGGATCACTCGTGGGCCACGGCGGCGCAGCAGTATGCTGGCGTGTATCAGTGGGCGCGGCGGTTGATCGGGCGCGGCTGACGGCTGACACTCATTGCTGTTCTCCGTGCCTCCGCGGCTCCGTGATCTCCAACGAGCTGTTTACTCTCTCTCGTGGCGCAAGAGTGCCCGCGTCGCCTCGTGCGCCGGCGCTTCGAGCACGCGCCGCGCCGGGCCCTGTTCCACGATCTCGCCGTGCGCCATGATGGCCACTTCATCGGCCGCAGCTTTCGCGAACTCGATGTCGTGCGTGGTGATGAGTAGCGTGCGGCCGGCCGCTGCCAGTGCGCGCAGTGTTTCCGCGAGTGCGCTGCGCCGAGCTGGGTCGAGCGCCGCGGTGGGCTCGTCCATGAGCAGCAACGGTGGGTCCAATGCGAGCGCACGTGCAATGGCCACGCGCTGTGCCTCACCGCCCGAGATCTGCGTTGGATAGGCAGCGCTTCGGTGCGCGACTCCCAGTGATTGGAGTAACGATTCGGCGGTCTGATCGGCCTGATGCGTCGAGACACCCGCGGCATGAATGAGCGCCAGTGTCACGTTCTCCCGCACCGTGAGATGCGGAAACAGGGCGTGCTGCTGGAACACCATGCCCACCTTCCCGCGGAAGTCCCGCAGGAGCGCTTCGCGCGGAACCGGCCCGGCGTGCAGCGATACGCCATCGACGACAATCATGCCATGGTCGAAGGCCTCCAGCGCCACCACGGCCCGCAGCACCGTGCTCTTGCCGGCGCCGCTCACGCCCATGAGGGCGCAGATGCGGCCGGCCGGGAGCGTCAGGCAAATGTCGCGCAACACGTCACGCGGTTTGCCGCTGTCGATGCGCGACAGCCGCAGCCGATCAATCTGCAACACGGGCGCCGCGTCAGACATGCCAGCGCGCCTCCAGCCGTCGTGCCAATCGCGATAGCGGCAGCGACAGCACGAGATAGAGCGTAGCGCACAGAAGCCCCGGCACCAGCCAACTACCCACGTTGGTGGCGTAAATGGCCGTCTGCTTGGTGAGCTCCACCACCGTGATGACACTCACGAGCGATGAATCCTTGAGCAGCGCCACGAAATCGTTGGTCATGGGCGCCAGCGCCAGGCGGAAGGCCTGCGGCCCACGCACAAGGCGAAATACCTGCCACTCCGAAAGCCCCAGCGTGCGGGCCGCTTCCAACTGCAAGCGCGGAACGGCCTGCAGCGCACTGCGATAGATCTCCGACTCGTAGGCCGCGTAGTTGAGGCCAAGGCCGAGAATGGCGGCGAGTAGCGCCGGCAGCTTCACGAACGCGCTGAGCCCGTAGTACAGCACGAACAGCTGCAGGAGCACGGGAGTACCGCGCACCACCTCCACGTAGGTGGTCAGGAGCCCCCGTGCGAGGGCGTTGCCGTAAATGCGGCCGGCGGCGATGGCCCCGCCCAGCAGTACGGCCAGTACCATCGCGGCCACGGAAATCCCCAGTGTGATTGCCGCCGCACGCAGGAGGGACGGGGCATACGCCAGCACCGAGGTGGCGGCGGCTTCGTGGCTGGTTGTGTCAACGACACCGCCGGCGCTGTCCACGCGCGCCAGCAGCTGCCGCTGGTAGGTGGCCTGTTCGTCGTCCCACACGCCCCACGAGCGGAAGATCGTGGCCAGCGTACCGTCGCGCATGCGCGCGATCAGCACGGCATCGGCTGAATCACGTAGCGCTGCCCGCTCGTGTGGAAATACGGCCACGTAGTGCCCGCGAGCCACCACGGCGGGTTGAATGATGAAGCCCGGTGTCCGCCGGAGTGCGCGTTCGGCGATGACGTGATCGAGCAGCACCGCGTCGACGCGCCCTTCCAGCAGGTCGGTGTAGGGGTGCACATCGTCGTCATACGACACGGGTACCACGCGGTGCTGCTGCTGGGCCTCGAGCAACAGCCGATAGGCCATGGTCGAGCCCAGTGTCGCCACACGCTTGCCCGCCAGATCGGCCAACGACCGCACGCGCAGGCTATCGGCGGGGCGCACGGCGAGTACCTCGCGGAACTCATAATACGGCAAACTCACCGCGAACCGTGCGCGTAGTTCGGCCCGGTCTTCGAGCCCCGACATGCCCACGTCGAAGTCACCGCGGGCCACCGATTGTTCGATTGACGCCCACGCCACCTGCGTGAACTGGGCCCGGCGACCAAGGCCGTTGGCAATGGCCTCGACAAGGTCGACATCGAACCCGCGCACCTTGGCCGGATTACCCGGGTCGGCCTCCACAAACGGCGCGCCGCCCTCGGCATCTCCGCCCCAACGCAGTACAGCAGGGGGGCGGGACTGCTCCGCCGGCCCCGGTGAACCGCACGCGGCGATTCCCAGCACTGTCAGCAGGAGCAGGCCACGCCGCATCAGTCGCCCAGTCGCCGGTCGCCTACGAGGTAGCCCTGCACGTAATCCCGCACCGCATCGGCCAGCGGCGTGACGGCCGCGGTGTATCCCGCAGAGCGCAGCTTGGCGATGTCGGCCTGGGTGTGATACTGGTACTTCGCGCGGATGCCCTCCGGCATGTCGATGAAATCGACCTGCGGCGCGCGCCCCATGGCGTTGAAGAGCGCTCCGGTGAGTTGCAGCCAGGTATGGGCCTCGCCACTGCCGATGTTGTACAACCCGCCCGCCTGCGGGGTCATGGCCAGATGCAACGTCATGGCAATGGCGTCCTTGACGTACAGGAAGTCACGGCGCTGCTCGCCATCGTTGAAGTCGGGGCGATGCGATTTGAACAGCTGTACGCGCCCCGTCTTCTCGATCTGCCCGTACGCCTTGTGCACGAGCGAGCGCATGTCGCCTTTGTGCGCCTCGTTGGGACCGTACACGTTGAAGTACTTGAGCCCCACCACGTTGGGCAGCACCCCCATGCCAGCGGCGTACTGATCGAAGAGCTGCTTCGAATAGCCGTAGGCGTTGAGCGGACGCAGCCGCGTGAGCGCTGCCGGTCGGTCGTCGGTGTCGTCCATGCCGTGGGCGCCGTCACCGTAGGTGGCGGCACTCGAGGCGTATGCGAAGCGCACCTCGTGCCCCAGCGCCCAGTGGGCGAGGGTCTTGGTGTATTCGAAGTTGTTCTTGGCCAGATACGAGGCATCGAGTTCCGTGGTCGCCGAGCAGGCGCCCAAGTGCAGAACCAGATCGAACCGACCGAGCGCGCCGCGCGTGAGCGGCTCCATGAGGTCGTCGGCTTCGAGGTAGTCTTCGAAGCGCAGCGGGACGAGGTTGCGCCACTTCTCGTCGCGGCCGAGCCGATCGGTGACGACGATGTGCTCGACGCCCAGGCTGTTGAGGGCCCAGATGAGGGCGCTACCAATGAACCCGGCGCCGCCCGTAACGAGCACGCGGTTGGGAAGCCGGGGTGGGACGGCCGGAATGGTCAGGGAACTACCGCTTGCAAAACCGGAAGACATGCGTTTGAAGGCTCAGGGGTGAGGTACAGGAACACTAACGGCCCATCGTCCATTTGACACGCTTTTCATTGGTGGGTAAGGTTGCGCAGTCGTACTCCCTCAACCCCCTCCCAATGCGCACACGCATCGCCGCGTTGCTGCTGGGTCTCGTCACCGCTGTGTCGCCGCTTCACGCACAGCAGAAGACGGTGACCGGTCGCGTCACGCGAGACGGTTCGGTTCCCCTCTCCGGGGTCTCCGTCATCGTCAAAGGCACCAGCCAGATTGCCCGCACCAGCAGTACGGGCACCTACTCCATCACCGCCAACGTGGGGCAGACGCTCCAGTACCGGCTGATCGGCTACGTCCCCATGGAGCGCGTGGTTGGCAGCGCGAACGTGATCGACGTGGAACTCGAGAAGTCGGCCACCAATCTCGATGCCATGGTGGTGACGGCGCTCGGTCAGACTACACTCAAGCGTGCCATTGGCAGCGCGCAGCAGTCGGTGACGGGCGTCGAAATCGCGCAGACGGGCCGTGAGAACTTCATCAACGCCCTTGCCGGTCGCGTGGCCGGTGTCGACGTAACGAGTTCGTCGGGTATTCCGGGCGCGTCGTCCAGCATCACCATTCGTGGTGTGAGCTCCATCAGCGGCAGCAATCAGCCGCTCATGATCGTCGACGGCTTGCCGCTCGACAACAAGACGCTCAACACCAACGTGCTGGCGTCCGACGCGCCGGGTTCGGCCACGGCTTTCAACAACCGCGGCGTCGACTTCACCAACCGCGCGGCCGACATCAACCCGGAAGACATCGAAACGCTGGTGGTGCTCAAGGGCCCGGAAGCCGCGGCTCTGTACGGCATCGACGCGGCCAATGGCGCCATCGTGATCACCACGAAGCGCGGCAAGGCCGGTACCGGTGGCTTCGAGTACAGCAACTTCGTGCGCATGGACAACACGCGCGCGCAGCCCGAAATCCAGCAGGTGTACGGCCCCACCAGCCAGGCCGGTGCCACGCTGGGGTCGTTCCAGTACTTCGGTGCGCCCTACGCGCCGGGTACCCAGTTCTACGACAACGTCGACGGGTTCTTCCGCACGGCGATTTCGCAGCAGCACGTGCTCACGTTCAGCGGCGCCTCGCAGGATAACCGGATCAACTACCGCATCTCGGGCAACGTGAACACCAACAATGGTGTGGTGCCCAACTCCGATCTGCGGCGCGTCAACCTGACCGGTTCGTCAGGCGCGCAGGTGAACAAGTATCTCAAGACTGATCTGTCCATGCTGTACGTGCAGTCGGACAACAATCAGCCGGAAAAGGGGGGCAACGGTCCGCTGCTCGGCCTGTTGCTCTGGCCGCAAACCGATGACGCGAGCGACTTCCTGTCGCCGGCCGGCACGCGCCGCCGCATCACCAGCCTCGCGGCCAACTCGGAAGTGGACAACCCGTACTTCAGCGTCAACAAGAACATCATCACATCGAACACGCAGCGCATCTTCCCCAATCTCGGGTTGACGCTGACGCCGTTCTCGTGGGGGTATTTCAAGACGAATGTGGGTGTGGACAACTACACCACCTCCACGCAGATCTTGCGCCATCCGGAAAGCTCCGTGGGCTTCACGAACAACGGCATTCTTGACAACGCCGTCGACGTGACCCGCAACATCAACACGCAGTCGCTCTTCAACGTCAACCAGCGGAAGCTGTTCAAGTCGTTCTCGGTGAGCGGCCTTGTGGGTCACGCCCTCTCCGACTCGAAGAGCGCGGTGAACGCGGAGAGCGGTCGCAACTTTCTCGACCCCAACTTCGTCTCCATCAACAACACCGACGTGGCTACCCGCTTCGCGCGCACCAGCATCGCGCAGCGTCGTCTCGTGAGCGTGTTCGGGCAGGCGCAGTTCGGCTACAAGGATTGGGCATTCGTTACCGTGACCGGTCGTAACGACTGGACCTCCACCATTCCGGTAGAGCGCAACTCGTTCTTCTATCCGTCGGTCTCGGGTGCGTTCGTGCTCTCCGACGCCATCCCGTCCATCGGCAAGTTCATGACGGCGAAGATCCGCTCGAGCTACGCCGAAGTGGGTAAGGATGCGCGGCCGTACGCGTACCGGCCGTCGCTCGAGTCGAAGACCACCACCGGTGGCGGTTACGGCTACGGCTTCACTGGCCCCAACCTCAACCTCAAGCCGGAATTCGCCCGCTCGGCGGAAGGCGGCTTCGAGCTCACGTTCCTCAAGGATCGCATCGGGCTCGACGCGACCTACTACAGCAAGGAAACGAAAGACCAGATCGTCAACGACATTCGCGGCTCGTACGGCACCGGCTTCATTCTCTTCAACCTGAACGGCGCGCGTACGCGCAACACGGGTGTGGAAGTAGTGGCGCGCGGTTTCGTCATCGACAAGCAGAACCTGTCGTGGGAAATGGTCGCCAACTACGAGCAGGCCAAGGGCCGCGTGGTGGCACTGCCGAATGCGCTGCCGGAATCGTACATCTCCGACACGTGGCTGTACGGCAATATCCGCAACGGTGTGGCGCCGGGGCTGTCAACGCGCTCCATGACCGGCACCTTCTACCTGCGCAACAACGAAGGCAAGCTGGTCATCGATCCGGCCACGGGCTTGCCGGTACGTAATGCCAACTTCGTCAACGCCGGCTACGACCGGCAGCCACTCTGGACCATGGGCGTAACCAACACCTTCCGCTACAAGAAGATGTCGGTCTCCATGCTGTGGGACTTCCGCCGCGGCGGCGATGTGTTCAACGCCACGCAGCACTTGCTGACGGCGCGCGGCCTGTCCATGCAGACGCTCGATCGGGAAACGCCGCGTGTCATTCCGGGCGTGCTGCGTGACGGCAAGGAAAACTCGGCGACGCCCACGGCCAATTCCATCGTGGTCATTCCGCAGGTCACGCCCGCATTCTACACGGGCATGAGCGAAGAGCTGTTCATCGAGAAGAACATCAATTGGGTGCGTCTCCGCGACGTCACCTTCCGCATGGAATTGCCGGGCAAGGCCCTGCGGGCGCGTCGTGCCAGTGCCTTCGTGCGCGGCAACGACCTGCTGCTCTTCACCAACTATTCAGGCCTCGATCCCATCGTGAACGGCAACTCCGCCGCGGTGGGTGGCTCGGGCGCCGTCGGTATTGACTACGGGAATTTCCCGATGCCGCGCGGTTTCTCCTTCGGCCTCACGCTGGGGTACTGATCATGCGCCGACTTTCAACTCAGGCGCCCACCGTGCGCACTCCGTTCCGTATGATCCCGAAGCTGCTCCGTGGCGCCGTACTGGGGGGCGGGCTTACGCTCGCCTCGGGCTGCCAGAATTTCCTCGACGTCAACGAGAATCCCAACGCCCCGCAAACGGTGTCGGCGAATCTGTACCTGGCACCCATCCTGCACTGGGTGGGGACGTCGGAGCAGTTCGATGGCCGGTTCATTGGGCGTTACACCCAGAATTGGACGCTTCCATCGGGCGCCACGCTCGCCAGTACCTGGGACCGCATGGGCTACGACCTCACGTCCGACAACGGCGGTCAGTTGTGGCGTGATGTGTATTGGAGCCTCGGGCAGAACCTCGTCGACATGATGAACAAGGCCGAGGCGGAAGAGCGCTGGGACCTGCTGGGCATCGGCTACGCCGTCAAGGCGTGGGGCTGGCACAAGGTTACGGCTACGCACGGTGAGCTCATCATCAAGCAGGCGTTCGACCAGACGCGTTTCACCTTCGATTACGACTCGCAGGAGTTCGCGTATCAGGAAACGCTGCGGTTGCTCGATGAAGCCATCAAGAACCTGCAGCGTACCGATGGTGCCGTGAATCAGGCGTATCTGACGCGCTTCGATCGCGTGTACAGCGGCGACCGTACCAAGTGGCTCAAATTCGCGTATGGGCTCAAGGCCATGACGCTCAACCACTATTCGAAGAAGTCATCGTACAAGCCGGCCGATGTCATCGCAGCGGTGGATCTCTCGTTCACAAGCAATGCCGACGATGCCCTGCTGCCGTACAGCGGGACCAGCGCCGACAACGCTGATGGCAACTTCTGGGGACCGCGTCGTAACAACATCACGAACTACCGTCAGACGAACTTCGTGGTGAACCTCATGAACGGCACGGCCTTCGGTGGGGTCGTCGATCCGCGCATGAGCCGCATGTTGGCGCCGGCGCCGGATGGGCAGTACCGCGGCCGCGACAACAACGTCGGTACCACAGCCCTGCCCGCGAATCAGCTGCCGAACAACTTCTACGGCTACGTGGGAACGGCCGGCGCCGGCCAGCCGTCACGGTACCTGTTCGCCGACAAGAGCCGCTTCCCCATCATGACCTACAGCCAGCTGCAGTTCATCAAGGCGGAAGCGGCGCTGCGGTCGGGCAATCGGGGGGTGGCGCTACAGGCGTACACGAATGGCGTGTCATCACACATCGACTTCGTGAACGCCCGCAACCTCGACGACGCGCAGGCGGTCACGCCGATTACGGCGGCGGAGAAGAATGCGTTCCTCGCCAACACGGCCATCGTGCCGTCGGCGGCAGATCTGTCGCTCACGCACGTGATGTCGCAGAAGTACATCGCGCAGTGGGCCTGGGCGCACGTGGAAACGTGGATGGACTTGCGTCGTTACGATTACACCGGCACCGATCCGCAAACGGGGCAACAGGTGTTCCCGGGCTTCGCCATCCCCACAACGCTGTTCGCCGACAACAACGGCAAGGTCGTGCAGCGTCTACGCCCGCGCTACAACTCGGAGTACGTGTGGAATACGGCGGCGCTCGACGCCATCGGCGGTCGCGCCGCCGACTTCCAGACGAAGCCGCTCTGGATCACTCAACCGTAAACGGTGATGAAGCTCATTCGATCCTTCGCGATGCTGCTGGGTCTCGCCGCCGTGACCGGCTGTGACGAGAACGCCGTGCAGATCAGCTCCATTACGGCCCCAGTGACCGGGGCCAGCGTGAAGTTCTTCCATTTCGGCATCAACGGGCCGCAGGTGAACTTCTACGCGAACAACAGCAAGGTCACAGCTATCTCCTCCACGAACGGACAGGAGAGCACCGTTGGCGTAGCCTACGGTGCGGTGGCGGCCGGCAATCTGTACACGGCGCTGCCCGTGGGCCAAACCACCTTCCAGGGGCGCATCTCGGCCACGGTCGACAAGGACCTGCCGATTGCGAACGTGACGGCCACGCTGGCCGATGGCAAAGCCTACTCGGTGTACCTGAGTGGCTTCTACAACACCACCACCAAGTTGGTCGAAGGGTTTGTGGTCGAAGACGCCTTCCCGGCGGAAATCGATTACAGCCAGGCGCTGGTGCGTTTCGTGAACGCGAGTCCCAACTCGCAGCCCATGCAACTCACCGTGCGCAATCCCACCACCGGCGCCGACCTGGTGGTCGGTGGTTCTATTGCCTACAAGGCGGCTGGCGCGTTCGTGGGGGTACCTACAGGCTCGTACGATCTGTTCACACGCACAGCCGGCAGCACCACCAACGCCATCGCGCGTACTGCGGTGTCGTTCCTGGCGGGCCGCGTGTACACCATCTCGGCGCGTGGCGACATGACCGTCACCAGCACGACGGCGACCAATCGGCCGTTCCTGGATAACAGCCTGAACCGGTAGTTGGTGTTGCCGCCTGCTGGTTCAACGGCAGACGGCAGGAACTGAAATACAAAACAGGCGGAACAGACGGAACCGGCAGAACAGGGGTTAAGGGCGTGGGCACTCAAAAATGAGAGCCCTTATCCCTCCACTGTTCTGCCGGTTCCGTCTGTTCCGCCTGTTCTGTTTAGCAGTTGCCGTTCCTGCCGTCTGCCGTTCCTGCCGTCTGCGGCCTGCCGTTACGAGACTTCGAAGACCGCACGAAGCGCGTCCACGGCTCGCTCTAGATCTTCGCGCGACACGACCAGCGGCGGCGAGATTCGTATAACCGTGCCGTGCGTCTCCTTGCACAGTACGCCGCGCTGCTGCAGCGCTTCGCAGTACGGGCGAGCAGGTTCGTGCAGTTCGATGGCGCACATGAGACCACGCCCGCGCACGGCCTTGATGGCGGGATGGTGCAACGTGCGCAATTGCGCGAGCAGCCACGCGCCTTCGCGCGCTGAACGTTCGACCAGTTGTTCGTCGTGGAGCACCTGCAGCGCCTCGCGTGCCACCGCGCACCCCAGCGGATTACCGCCGAACGTGCTGCCGTGTGAGCCCGGACCAAACACGCCAAGCACCTCGCGGCTCGATACCACTGCCGACACCGGATAGAAGCCGCCGCTCAGGGCCTTACCGAGGATGTACACGTCGGGCACAATGCCGTCGTGGTCACAGGCGAACAACGTGCCGGTGCGCCCGAGTCCGGTTTGAATCTCGTCGGCCATGAGCAGTACCTGCTGCTCATCGCAGAGTGCGCGCAAATCGCGCAGGAACCCGTCGGGCGGCATGAGCACCCCCGCCTCGCACTGAATAGGCTCCACCAGCACGGCGCACGTGTTGGTCGACATCGCCGCGCGAACCGCGTTGATGTCACCAAAAGGTACCAGCACAAAGCCCGGGGCGAACGGGCCAAACTGTTCACGATACGCAGTCTCGCTGGAGAAGCCCACGATGGTAGTGGTGCGCCCATGAAAATTGTGCTCGAACGCAATGATCTGCGCTTGACCGTTGGGAATGCCTTTGGTGCGATAGCCCCAGCGGCGTGCCGCCTTGATGGCGGTCTCCACCGCCTCGGCCCCGGTGTTCATGGGCAGCACCATCTCCATGTGGCACAGCTGCGCGAGTTCCTCACAGAACGCACCCAACTGGTCGTTGCGGAAGGCGCGTGAGGTAAGTGTGACGCGCGATGCCTGGTCGATGAGTGCGCGCAGGAGACGCGGATGCCCGTGCCCCTGATTCACTGCACTGTATGCGCTCAGGCAATCGAGATAGCGCCGGCCCTCGGTATCAGTGACCCAGGCACCATGTGCCTCGGCAATCACGATATCGAGCGGATGGTAGTTGTGGGCACCCCACGCGTCTTCGCGTGCGATGCATTCCTGGGCGGACAAAGTGGTAGTCATCATGTGGCGCTCCGCCTCAGAGAATGTGACGCCCGAACGCGCTGGCCACCAACTCGGCCGCAAGTTCTGCGGTGGCGTTACGCGAGTCGAGAATGGGGTTGATCTCCACGAGATCCATCGCCAGCAACGCCCCGGTGTCGTGGATGATCTCCATGGCCAGATGCGCTTCGCGCAGCGTCGCGCCGCCGCGAACCGGCGTGCCCACGCCCGGCGCTTCCTGCGGATCCACCCAGTCCAGATCGCAGGAGAGATGCACACCACCCGTGCCGGTGGTAGCGATGGCGACCGCCTCGTTCATCACGGCGCGCAATCCACGCTCGTCGATGTCCCGCATGGTGAAGGCGTGGATATCGAGTTCGCGAATGCACGCCTTTTCCGCGTCGTCGAGGTCGCGCAGTCCTACATACACCAGATGTTCGGGGAGTACGGCGGGCACGGCTCGGCTGAGCGAGGCGAGCGCGCGATTGCCTCGTCCCAGCAAGTGCGCCACCGGCATGCCGTGCACGTTGCCGCTGAGACTCGTGTTGGGGGTGTTGAGATCGGCGTGCGCATCGAGCCAAATGAGCCCCACGCGTTGCCCGCGATCGTGCAGTGCCGAGGCCGTACCGGCCACAGAACCTGCGGCCAGCGAGTGGTCGCCGCCGATTACGAGTGGCGTGATACCGGCGCCGATCGCTGCCGCCGTGCGCGCCGCGAGGTCGGCGCAGACGGCCGTAATGGCGCTGAGGTAGGCGGTCGCGTCGGGGCCAAGCGATGCGCGTTCCGGCACGACGACGTTGCCCGTGTCCTGTACGGTGAAGCCGAGACGTTCGAGCTGGCGCACGAGGCTCGACAGCCGCATGGCCGACGGGCCCATGTCGACGCCGCGGCGACTGGCGCCGAGGTCGAGCGGAACGCCGATGAGTTGGATGGTGCCGCTGACGGCGGTGCGGGGCTGGTGGCTGCGGTTCATGCCCCAACGATGGGGCGACTCCATGTCCATCAACAAGACAGGAAAGTGCGCAATTATTGCAGAGAAGCTGTCATTATGCCAACCTTATTTGACACTTCGCCAAAATTCTGCCACATGGACCACCTCGATACCCGCCTCATCGCACTGCTCCGGGAGAACGCCCGCACGCCGGTTGCCACGCTGGCCAAGCAGCTTCAAGTGTCGCGCGGCACCGTGCAGAATCGCATCGAGCGGCTACTCGAAGATCGCGTGCTGCTGGGCTTTACCGTGCGTACCACCCCGGAAGCCGCCTCGTATCGCATTCGCGCCATCACCATGGTGCGCACAGAGGGCGATGCCGATCAGGTGCTGCGTACGCTGCGCGGTTTACCTGAGGTGCGAGCGCTGCACACCACGAACGGGCGCTGGGACATTGTCGCCGAACTCGCGACCGACACGCTGCAGGAGTTCGACGAGGTGCTGCGGCGCATCGGCAAAGTGAAGGGTGTGGCCAATACGGAAACCAGCCTACTGCTCTCCACGCACAAACTCTGACCGCACGCCGTCGGTCAGAGTTCGTGGTGATGAACGCGGCGATTTACTTCACACCAAGCTGCTGACGGAGAAACGCAATCGTGCGCGGCCAACCATCACGGGTGGCTGCCATGTTTGCGGCCTCCTCGGCGGTGTCGCGGTTGGTGGGACGCGGGTCGCCTTGGGCACGCAGGAAGCCATGTACGGCCCCTTCGTAGTTGATGCCCGTGTAGGTCTTCCCATTCGCCTTCATCACCGAATCGATGGCGGGCATGAGCGCCGCGATGCGCGCGTCCTTCGAGCCGTTGAGTAGCAGAATGGGTTGCGTGATTTTGGCGAGTGAGTCGGCATCGACGGACGCCGGAACGGCCGGCGTGGTTTCGGTGGCGGGGGTGCCGCCGCGCGTGTACGGTGCACCGTAGAACGCCACACCGCCGGCGAAGCCCTTGAGGCCACCATTCACGCCGTGGGCCCACGTCGTCGTGCCGCCCCAGCAGTAGCCGATCACGGCGTATCGGGGTTGGGCGCTGGGCAACATCATGGCGTAGTTCGCTGCCGCCTTGATGATGGTATTGCGCTCGGTGGTGCTGACCCCTTGAATGAGACGGCGCGCCGTGTCGGATGACAGTTCGATAGTGCTCGGGCCGCCCCGTACGCGTGACAGGAAATCGGGCGCCACGGCGATGAATCCATCGGCCGCAATCTGATCCGCCACACCGCGCACCCAGGTGGACAGGCCGAAGATCTCGTGCACCACCACGACCACCGGCGCCTTCTGGCTCGCGTTCTTGCTGAACGGGTACACCACCCACGCCATGAGCGAGTCGGCACTGCCCGGCGTGTAGGCAATCTTCACCCATTCACCATGGCGTGGGCTGTTCTTCACGCGTTCTGCGGCACCGCTATTGCTGGCAGGGAATGATGGGTCCTGGAACTCGGAAGTGGCCGACAGGCCCGGCGCCACCATATCAGTCGCACTCATGTGCGCCATGTGCTCGTCGGCGCTCATCGGCTGACCGAGAGCGAACGCTCTGCCAGCGGTGGCTTTGGAAAATGCGGGCGTGGTAGGGGTGGCTCGCTGCAACGTGCAAGCGCTCACGAGCACGACCAACGAAACGGCGAACCGACTACGGCGATGCATGATGACCTCTGGGTGTGAAAAGACCCGGGCAATGTAACCGTTGGTTACGTTGCCCGGGCCAGATGTCATGCACCGCCGCCGCAGCGCGCGATCAGAAGCGGAACCCGAGACCCACACTCATAAGCCACGGATCGACCTTCACTGCCGACACTTTGGTAGTGCCGAGCAGTACGTCGCTGCCAATCGTCACCTTCTTCACGTCGAGGTTCAGGTATTTGCCGGGAGCGAGCTTGATATCGGCGCCAATCTGTCCAGCGAGACCGATGGAGCTGTCTTCGAGATCCAGTGCGCCAACGCCCGGCACAGCAATGTTCACATCGGAGATGAGAGTGAGATTCACGCCAGCCCCCACGTACGGGCGGACGCGGCCATCCGGGAGGAAGTGGTACTGCGCGAGAAGTGTCGGCGGCAAATGCTTGAACGTGCCGATCTTCGTACCACCCAACTCCACATCATGCTGCTGCGGGTACGTGAGCACGAGCTCGGCGGCAAAGTTCTTCGTGAAGAAGTAGCTGACATCGACATCCGGGAACACCTTGCTGCTCACGGTAATCTGGTCGGCCGCTACGCCGAGTGAGGGAATGGCATCCGACTTGTTCGCGGGCGACAGCGAGAGCGCTCGCACACGAATCATCCAGGACCCTTCTGTTGCCTGGGCAGACGCTGCGGCAGGCGCAAGGGTGGACAGCGCCAACAGGGCAGCAGGGATGAGCGAGAAACCAAAACGACGCACAAGCAACTCCGGGGTGGTGTGTTGCGAGAGGGTGATGCAACTCGGGGAGTGAGGCAGCACGTGCTGCACGCGATCGTTACCCATCTCGTCCACCCGTTACCGTCAGGTGAAACCCATATGCGCTGTCAGGTGATGGCCCGCCCGATATTGCCGTGTCGTTTTCGGTTCACGATGTGCGCTTTTCGACACTGGCATCGTGATACCGTTCAATCCTCTCCACTTCGTTCCGGGCACCAAACACAAACGCTCGTCGCTCGTGCAACTGCGCCGGTGCCACCTCCATGGCGCGCGACGTGCCATCGCTGGCCCACCCGCCCGCCTGTTCCACCAACATGGCGATGGGATGAATTTCGTACAGCAGTCGCAAGCGCCCTTGTCCGTATCCGGGTCGGGCATCTCGCGGATAAAGAAAGACACCGCCGCGCATGAAGATGCGGTGTGCCTCCGCCACCAGCGACGCAATCCAACGCATGTTGAAGTCCTTGCCGCGTGGCCCATTGGTGCCTGCCAGGCACTCATCCACGTATTGCACGACGGCGGGCTCCCAGTGACGTAGGTTCGATGCATTGATGGCGAACTCCGCGCTGTCGGCCGGGATGGTGAGATTGGGATGCGTGAGCACCCATTCGCCAAGCTGCGGGTCGAGCGTGAACGCGTGCGTGCCATGCCCCACTGTGAGCACGAGCATGGAGGCCGGCCCGTATACGGCGTAGCCGGCGCATACCTGAGTGGTACCGGGAAGCAGGAAATCAGCCGCCGTCGGCGCGTCGGTGCCACGTGGCGCCCGACGAACGGAAAAAATGCTGCCCACACTCATGTTCACATCGATGTTCGACGACCCGTCGAGTGGATCGAAGCAGAGCAGGTACTTGCCGCGTGGAAAGAGCGCCGGCACCACGTACGGTTCATCGAGTTCTTCCGACACCATACCGGCAACATGGCCGCCCCATTCGGTCGCGCGCAGAAACAGATCGTTGCTCAACACATCGAGCGGTAGCTGCACCTCGCCCTGCGCATTGAGGGCACCAGGCGGTGTCATCACGATCGAAGTGGACAACACACCGCGGCTCACCTGCAACGCGATCGCCTTGCACGCGAGTCCGATGTCGGTGATCAAGCCGTCGAAGTCACCAGTCGCCGTTGGTGCCGCGCGGCGCGATTCGATGAGAAACTGCGCGAGCGTGGGGCGCCCGCCGGTAGGAGAAGCGTGGGTCATACACAACGATGGCGCCACAACGCCACATCGGACAACTGGCAGTCATCGTGTGCCCACAACGAACACGTAGGGTGCCGACGCCGTCGCCGTGTCTTCTCCCACGAGTACGCGCGCCACGAGGGCCGCAGCGCCTCGTGTGACCTTGTCCCGCCGCACGGTCGCGGCAGGAGTGCATCATCATGTCGTCCATACTTCGCGTTGGTGGTGGGCCGGTTCTGGCGTCGACGTTCGTCGCCACCATCCTGTTGAGTACACCGGTTCATGCACAAATCGCCGATGTACAGCGCAGTGCCGTTGCTGACATTTCCCGGCTCACCTTCGGATATCTGTGCGACGACACGTTCGTGCTGCGCAACGACGGGGACAAACCCGTGAGTGCCTCGCTGGGTGTGTCCAAGAGTGGTGAGCAGACGGCGATGTCACTGGCCGCACACGAGCAAGTGCAGTTCACGTCCAAGTCGAAGGAGGACGTGGAGTTGTGGATTGACGGCAAGCTGGTGGCCAAGGCCGAGAAGGAGAAACGTTCCTGCAAGGATGTGCAAGGGAACGCGTCGGTGGCGGTGGCGCCGCTCGAAGTCTCCGGCGACACCGACAAGGGACGTCGCACGTATGCCAACTACCCGTACTTCGACCCGTGGTTCTATGGCGCGTACGGGCCGTGGAGCTCGTGGGGTGCCGGTTTCGGCGCGTGGGGGTACCGCCCGTTTTACAGCGGCTACGTAGGCGTCCCCATTATCGTGGGTGGCCGCGGCGGGTCAGGAGGCGGACGCCGCCGCTGAGCAACTGGCGATGTCAGCCACCAATAGGTACCACCGGTGTACGCGCGAGTCCCAAGGCCTGCAGCGCAACACTGATCTCCGAGAGTGCCGCCGGATCGTCGATGGTGGCCGGCATCGTCCACGCGTCACCATCGGCGATGGCGCGCATGGTCTTGCGCAGCACTTTCCCTGATCGGGTTTTCGGCAAGCGCGCCACGATGGCCACCTGTCGGAAGTTCGCCACCGGCCCGACCTGTTCGCGCACGCGCTGCACAAGCTCGCCACGCAGCTCGGCCTCTTCGCGAACCACGCCCGCCTTGAGTACTACGAGGCCCACCGGTAGCTGGGTCTTGAGCGCATCCTTCACCCCGATAACGGCGCACTCGGCCACATCGGGGTGACCGGCGAGCGCCTCTTCCATGGAGCCAGTGGAGAGATTGTGACCGGCGACGATGATGATGTCGTCGATGCGCCCCATGATGAACAAGTAGCCGTCTTCGTCGATGTATCCGCCGTCTCCGGTGGCATAGTAGCCCGGATACTTCGCGAGATAGGTGTCGACATAGCGGGCGTCGCTGCGCCACAGCGTGGGCAGCGTGCCGGGCGGGAGCGGCAACCTGATCACCACCGCGCCCTCCTTGTTGGGCGGCACCGGATGACCGTCGTCGTCGAGAATCTCCACGGCGTACCCCGGCACGGGCTTGGTGGGCGAACCGGGTTTCACCGGAAATGGCGTGAGGCCGAGGCAATTCGCCGCCACGGGCCACCCCGTTTCGGTTTGCCACCAGTGGTCGATGACCGGCTTCTGCAGCAGCGCGCGTGCCCAGTGATACGTATCGGGGTCGAGCCGCTCGCCGGCCAGGAAGAGCGCACGGAACCGCGATGTATCGTACCTCGTGAAGAACTCGCCGCGCGGATCTTCACGCTTGATCGCACGAAAGGCCGTAGGCGCCGTAAACAACACACGCACGTCATGCTGCTCGATGACGCGCCAGAATTCGCCGGCGTCGGGTGTGCCCACGGGCTTCCCTTCGTGCACAACGGTGGTGCAGCCGTACAGTAGCGGCGCATACACGATGTACGAATGGCCCACCGCCCACCCGAAATCGCTGGCGGCCCAGAACACTTCACCCGGTTGCATGCCGTACACGTGGCGCATGCTCCAGTTGAGCGCCACCGCATGACCGCCGTGATCGCGCACCACGCCCTTGGGCTGACCTGTTGTACCGCTCGTGTACAGGATGTAGAGCGGGTCGGTCGCCTCCACCAGTACGCACGGTACCGGTTGCGCGCTACGTGTCACGTCGTGCCAGTCGAGGTCGCGCCCAGGCATCACGTCGCAGCGATGTACCTCGCGCTGCAGCACCACCACGTGTGATGGCTGGTGGCGCGCCTGCGCGAGCGCTTCGTCGAGTAGCGGCTTGTACGGCACGATGCGCTGCACTTCAATGCCGCAACTCGCGGTGAGAATCACCGTGGGCTCCGCGTCGTCGATGCGTACCGCGAGCTCGTGCGGAGCAAACCCACCGAACACCACCGAGTGCACGGCCCCGATACGCGCACACGCGTACATGCCCACCAGTGCTTCGGGGGTCATGGGCATGTAGATGATCACCCGATCGCCTTTGCGCACGCCGAAGGAGTGCAGCACGCCGGCAAACCGCGCCACCTCGTCGAGCAACTCGGCGTACGTGATGGTACGCGTGGTGTTCGTGACGGGGCTGTCGTAAATCACCGCTGCCTGCTGCCCACGCCCACCCGCCACGTGCCGGTCGATCGCGTTGTAGCAGGTATTGAGTTGCCCGCCACTGAACCATCGGTACAGCGGCGCCTTTCGGTCGTCGAGCACGCGATCCCACGGGCGGTCCCAGTGCAACTGCCCGGCCGCCTCGGCCCAGAACGTGTGCGGATCGTCGAGCGCGGCGCGATACACGCTGTCGTAACTGGCAGAAGTGGTGGTCATCCCTCCAACTTCCGTTGCAGCTCGCCGGGTGTCGAGAGGTGCGACACCTGTGCCACGTGTCGGGGAGTCCCTGATGCTGGCACCGATGTTCATCTTCTGTCCGTACCATGTCACTCTCAGCGCTGGCTCTGCTCGGTTTCCTCCCGATGGTCGCGACACAGCCTCCGGTAGCTGCGCAGCCGCTGTGTACCGATGCGGCGGCTTTCCTGCGCACCGACCGGCAGATGGCCGTGGTGGTCGAAGCCGATACGCTCGATGACTGGCGTACCCGACAGCGGCTCAACGGTTGCCGCATTACGGCTGCGGGCGGAACGGTGCGCGGTGTGCAGCCGGAGGCGGTGGCGTTCTACGAGCGCGTGCGTGCGGTGGGGTGGGTGCGTACCCCCGACCCGTACGACGCGCCGAACGAGGCGTCGCTACGATTCCGCATGGGCAAGGCCGACTGCCTGTTCAACGTGTACGGCGACGCCATGCTCATGACCGATGCCGAAGACAAGGCCGACCTGGCGCGCACGTTGGGGCCCGGCGAAAAGCGGTATCACGTGTATGTGATGTGTCTGCCGGCGATGCCGGCGGCGCCGCGGTAAGCCTGAGGCTGTAAGCCGCTACTCACCCCGGCCCGGAGTGTGTCACCGCGCCGAGGTGTGCCGGCCCCACCACGGCCCGATACTTCTCGAGCAGGCCACCACGCACGGGCTGTGCTCCCGCTGTCACGGCGGCCAGTCGCAGCGCTAACTCGGTATCGCTCAACTCTACCGCGATCGAACGTGCCTCCGGGCGCGCATCGATGGCAATGATGTCGCCATCGCGCAGTGCGGCGATGGGCCCACCGTCGGCGGCCTCGGGGCCCGCGTGTCCAATGCACAGGCCGCGGGTGGCGCCGCTGAAGCGGCCGTCGGTGAGCAAGGCGACCTTGTCGCCCATGCCTTGCCCGTAGAGTAACGCCGTGATGCCCAGCATCTCGCGCATGCCGGGACCACCACGTGGCCCTTCGTTGCGAATCACCAGCACATCGCCTGGCTGATAGTCGCGAGCTGTCACCGCCACTTGGGCCGCTTCCTCGCTGTCGAACACGCGCGCCGGACCCCGGTGCACGAGTGTGGCGAGCCCCGCCGTTTTCAGCAGTGCGCCATCGGGGCAGAGGTTGCCGGTGAGCACCGTCACGCCGCCATCGCGTGAGCGGGCGTTGGCCACGGGCTTCACCACGCGCCCGTCGGGACGTGGTACCGCCGCGAGTTCCTCGGCCAGGGTGCGGCCCGTGAAGGTGAGCGCCGAACCGTCTACGAATCCCGCGTCGAGCAGCGCGCGCAGTACCACACCCGCACCACCAGCGTAGTGCAGGTCGCGCGCGAGATAGCGGCCGCCAGGCTGCAAGTCGGCAATGAGTGGGGTGCGGGCAAATACCCGCGCCACATCGGCCAGCGTAAATCGAACACCAGCCTCGTGCGCGAGCGCTGGCAGGTGCAATGCCGCGTTGGTGGAGCCGCCCGTGGCCGACACCACGGCGCAGGCGTTCTCCAGCGCGCTGCGCGTGACAATGTCGCGCGGCCTGGGCGCGTCGTGCATGACCGCGCGCATGAGGGCGGCCGCAGCGCGCCGCATGAGCGGCGCTCGTTCACTGAACACGGCCGGCACCATACTCGAGCCAATCGGCGCGAGCCCCAACGCCTCGGACACCATGCCCATGGTATTGGCGGTGAACTGGCCCGCACAGGCACCGGCGGTGGGCAGACACGCGTGTGCGAGTACCGTCAGCGTCTCCTCGGTGGCATCGCCGGCCAGCACTTTGCCAATGGTTTCGTAGGTCTCACCCACGTGCGTGTCGCGCCCCTGCCAGTGCCCTGGCAGTGCCGCCCCACCGTGCACGAACACGGCCGGCACGTTGCAGCGCAGTATGCCCATCATGAGACCGGGCAGGTTCTTGTCGCAGCCGCCGATGGCAAAAATGCCGTCCCATTGATGCGCTTCGGTACTCGCTTCCACGCTGTCGGCGATGAGTTCGCGCGACACCAGCGAGTAGCGCATGCCGGGATGTGCCACCGACAGTCCGTCGGACACCGACACGACCGGACATTCGTGCGGCATGCCGCCGTGGGCATAGATGCCGGTTTTTGCGTGCTGGGCCTGATCGCGCAAATTCAGGTTGCACGGACTCATCTCGCCGCCGGTATGAAACACGCCAATATGCGGGCGGCGAATTTCCTCGTCGTCCTGCCCCAACGCCTGCAGAAACGCGTGCGTGGTGGCGCGAATGGTGCCGTCGTAAATGGCGCTCGACCGAAAGCGTCTCGTCATGCGTGATTACGCACGAGACGTATGAGCCGCGAGGCATCGGCATCCGCCCCAATGTCCGCGTGCGCAAGCGCCGCACGATACTGCGCCAGCGCGGCGCTCGTGACCGGTGTGTGCGCGCCAACCTCCGCCGCCAGTCGCACCACCTGTTCGATGTCCTTGCGGAACGTCCCCACGGCACCAAGGCGAGGCGTGTCGATGCCACTGGCCATGCGCGGGCCGAAAATCTGCAGCGGCAACGAATCGGCAAAACCACCGGCCAGGGCTGCTGGCAGACGCGACGCATCTACACCGGCGCGTTCGGCGAAGGCCAGCATCTCGGCCATCACCACCAGGTTGCAGGCTACGAGTTGCTGATTGCAGCTCTTGGCCAGTTGGCCGGCGCCGTGGCCACCCATGTGCGTTACCCGTTGTGCCAGCGCGCTGAACACCGGCGCGGCGCGCACGATATCGTCGGCATCGCCACCGGCGAATACGATGAGCGTGCCGGCTCGCGCCGCCGGTACACCACCCGAAACGGGTGCGTCCAGCCACGACGCGCCGCATTGGGTAGCCAACAGGGCCGCCATCTCGCGCGTCGCATCGGGGGCAATACTCGACAGATCGATCACCAGCGAGTCTTCGCGCAGCGCAGTGGCCAGCTTGCCGGCTCCAAACACCACGTCGCGCACCGCCGCCGTATCGGTGAGACACAAACACACGATGTCCGTGTCGCGGGCGAGTGCCGCCGGAGACTCCGCCAGGCGCGCACCGGCCGCTACGAGCGACGCACACTTTTCCGGCGACCGGTTCCAAATGGTCACGTCGCGGCCGCACGACAGCAATCGCTCCACCATGGGGGCGCCGATGAGCCCCGTGCCAATGAAGCCAATACGCACCGCTTCCACGACATCGGAGCTGTGAGTGGAGCTCATGCGCAGTTCATCCGTTGAGGTGAAGGCCGTTGTCGATGCGGAAAATCTCACCCGTAATGCCAGCGGGCCCATTCACGAGGAACAGCGTGAGCTCCGCCACCTCTTCGGGTTGCAGCAGTCGCTTGAGCGGTTGCGTTTCCAAGTACTTCGCCTCTACCGCTGCCAGCGCCTCGGGGTCGAGCACCCGACTCGGCAGTCCGCCCGCGACGTATCCCGGTGCAATGGCGTTCACCCGAATGAGCGGTGCCAGCGACCGCGCCATGGAAAGGGTCAGCGCAATGACGGCGCCTTTGCTGGCCGCGTACGCCACGCTCGAGCCCACTCCGGACAAGCCAGCAATGGACGAATAGTTCACGATGGCGCCGCGGCCGCTGCGTTCGAGCGCGCCGCGACAGGCACGGATCATCTGGAAAGTGCCGAGCACGTTCACGTCGTTGGTGCGACCGAATTCGCTTGACGGCAGCTCCTCAAGATCCGCGTGCGGAATAAAGCGCGTAACGCCCGCGCAATTCACGAGCGCATCGAGCTGCCCGAAGTGCTGTTCCGACCCGTCGGCCGCGCGGCGGCAGCTGACATCATCGGTGACATCGAGCTCCACGACGGCGGCGTCCGTGCCAAGCGCCCTGCACTCGGCCTGTACCGCCTCCGCCTCGGCCCGTGTAGACGGCAGCGTGGCGATTGCCACCCGCCAGTGGGCTCGGGCAAACACACGGGCGCAGGCAGCGCCGATACCCGTGGCGCCGCCGGTAATCAGCACCACGGGCGCGGTGGGCAAAGCAGTTGGTGGGTTGGTCATCACGGCACCCGTACGGTTACGAAGTTCCACACACGCCCCGCCCCGAAGTGCATTTCACGCACTGCGCCGTTCTTGCCGCGCACAAACCACACCGCGTTGTCGGCCCCGTCGAACGCATCACGCACGGTTGGCGTGAGCGTTTCCGCCACGCCGTGCCGCGGGCTCACGGACACAACGCCGTCCGTCACAGACACCGTGAAAGTCACGCCAATTTCTTCGCTGCGATATCGCCCCGCGAGCGACTGCAACTCAGCCACCGTCGGCTTCCACACCTCCGCCTGGCGCCACGTGTGTACCACGCTGTCACCGTCGCTGGTGACAGTGCGGATGGTACGCGTTCTGCCGTCGGCGGCCAACGACAGTCGCAGCAGCTGATTGCCTGCGAGATACGTTCCGTCGCGCAGGGCGCGCAGCGGCGTGCCGCCCAGCCGTACTACGCCACCAGCGGTGTCAAGTCGCGTAATGGTGTGCCAGCGCGTGTCTTCGTACGCTCCGCGCCACGATAGCAGCGCCGACACGTCGGTGGCCACGGTGTCGGGCGCTGACGCACGCGGGAGCTCAGGGTGCAGCGCGTCGACAATGGCGTGCGTGTAGTTGGTGGCGGGGGCACCCGCGGCGTTACACAGCACCGCAATGGACAAGTTGCCAAGCTGCGGGTAGCGCGCGAGGTACGTGCTGTAGCCGGCAGTGGAACCCGAGTGCGCAATTTGCCGCGTGCCCCGGTATTCGCCCACCATGAGGCCAAGCGCGTACGCGATCTCGAGGCCGTTGGTGAGCTTCATGCGGCGCGTGAGCGAGTCGGTCACGGCAGCGCCAAGCGTGCCTTTGGTGAGGTGTTCGTTCCACGCCAGCCAATCGCCAACTGTGGTCCACAGACCGCCGGCCGCAATCACGTTGTCGTTGGGCATATCCAACTTCCAGCCGCCAGGCGTGCGGCGGTACGCCTGCGCGAGCCCGGGCACCAGGCGCGTGAAGTCACCTCGCCACGAGGTGTGCGTGAGTCCCAGCGGTTTGAAGATGCGGCTGGCCGTGAACGACTCGAAGTCCATACCGCTGACGCGCTCTACGAGTGTGCGCGCCAGCAGAAAGCCGGAGTTGGTGTACGAGTAGTGATCGCCCACGGGATAGTTCAACGCGCCCTGGTCGGTGATGACCTTGAACACGTCGGACTGCGTGTGCACGCGCGTGCCACGCGGCCACCCCTGCCAGGCGACCAGATTGCTCCACTCCCGCAACCCGCTGGTGTGCGTGAGCAGATGGCGCACGGTGATGACACGATCGTAGCGCTTGAGTTCCGGCAGATACTTCCGTGCATCATCATCGAGCCCAAGCTTGCCGTCGGCCACGAGCAGCATCACCGCCGTCGTGGTGAACTGCTTGGCTACGGAGCCCGATTCGAGCACCGTGGCCGGCACGATGGGTCGGCCGCCCGCCAGATCGGCCATGCCGTAGCCGCGCTCGAGCAGGGTAACGCCACCGCGTGCCACACCTACGGCACATCCCGGCGTGTGGGTGCTGTTCCACGCGGCAAACACCTTGTCGGTAATGGCGGACAGCGCCGGCGTTGCCGTCGATTGTGCCGCCAGGGGTGCCACCGGAAACGCCAAGGCGGTGAGCAGCAAGGCGGCGCGGTGCACAGCACGTGATGAATCGGGGGGGAGGATTCGCATGCCGCGAAGCTACTACCCGGGGCGGCGCGCCACCATTTCCACGACTGCCGACAACCCCACGTGGTGCGTGCCTTCCTGCAGCTCGGTGTCGTGCTCGCGCAGGTGCTCGATGTGCCACCCGGCGAACCACTCCTCCAGCAGGGCTGGGGTCCACAGTTGGGTGGGGTCCTTGGGGCCGCCGGTACCGTAGGCAATCTGCCGCGGCGTGTAGCCCTGCAGGATCACTTCGCCCCCCGGCACCACCGCACGTTTGATCCCGTCGATGATGTGGAGCCGTTCCGGATGCGGGGCGAACTGGAAGAAGATACCCACGACCAGGTCGTAGGCCGCCTCCGGAAAGCGCCACGTGAGCAGATCAACCTCCTCGAAGCGCACCGAGACGTGGCGCGCCTCCGCCAGTCGCGCCGCTTTGGCCAGCGCCACGTGCGACGCATCGACTGCGTGCACCTCCACCCCCTGCTCGGCCAGCCACACGCCGTTGCGCCCTTCACCGTCGGCGACAGCAAGGGCACGCATGCCCGGGCGCAGGCGACTGCGCTGCGAGGCGAGAAATTCGTTGGGGCTGGTGCCGAAGACGTAGTGGTCGGCGGCAAACCGCTCGTTCCAGAATTGGCTCATGTACGTAATCTTTCACGCATGCCCATCTACGTCTACGAAACCATTCCTGAAGCGGCTGGCACCACGCCGGAACGCTTCGAAGTGCGGCAGTCCATGAGTGAGGCGCCGCTCACGCGCCACCCCGAGCATGGCACCCCGGTGCGGCGCGTGCTGTCGGGCGGGCTGGTGATGTTTACCAACAGTCAGTCGGGCGAGAGCTGCGGCTTCCCCAGCGGCACCCCCAGTGGTGGGTGCGGCAGTGGAAACTGCTGCATGAACTGACGGGTTTGCTCCGCATGCCTGCCAAGAAAACCGCCCCGAAGAAAGCCGCCGCCAAAAACGCCGCGCCCAAAAAGGCGGCGGCCAAGAACGCCGCTCCCGCCAAGAAGGCGCCCAAGTCCATGCCCTACGAGCAGGGCGCATGGGCACATGTGTTCGCGCCGCGCGCACCCGGTGAACGACGCTACTGGCTCATCAAGTCGGAGCCCGATGTGTTCTCCTTCGACGACCTGCAACGCGCACCCAGGCAGACCACCTGCTGGGACAGTGTGCGCAACAGCAGCGCGCGCAATTTCATGCGCGATGGCATGAAGCAGGGCGATCTGGCGTTCTACTACCACTCGAACGCGGAACCCTCGGGCATCGTGGGGATCTGCGAAATCGTGCGCGAAGGCTACCCCGACCACACCGCCTGGGACCCGTCGCACGACTACTTCGACGCCAAAAGCGACCCCGACATGCCCACGTGGTTCATGGTGGATGTGAAGGCGGTCCAACCGTTTCGCACCATGGTGACACTGCCGCACATCAAGGCCGATCCGGCGTTGGCCGAGATGGCTCTCGTGAAAGTCGGGCGACTTTCGGTGGTGCCGGTGACCGCCGAGGAGTGGGCGCACGTGTGCGCGCTGGGCGGCGTCGGCTGAACGCCGCCCGATAGTTTGCGCAACATTCTGCGCCGCAGCGTGCGCGTTAGCGCGGACGTGCTCTCACGTACTGCGCGGGCCAATCGCCCGGCGCCCCCAGTTCGTGTGCGGCCAGCAACGGCCAACGCGGATTGCGCAGCAACTCTCGCGCCAGCAGCACCATGTCGGCATGGCCCTCGGCAATGACCGCCTCGGCCTGCCGCGCTTCGGTAATCAGCCCAACCGCCGCCGTGGCAACGCCGCCATCGCGCCGAATGCGCGAGGCGAAGGGTACCTGATAGCCAGCGCCGATCGTGATCTGCTGGTGCGCCGCGAGGCCACCAGACGACGTATCGATCACATCGACGCCTAGCAACGCCAGGCGCGTTGCCAGCACCACCGATTGCTCGATGTCCCACCCACCGTCGGCCCAATCGGTAGCCGAAATGCGCACGAACAGCGGCCAGCCGTCGGGCCACACCGCGCGTACTTCCCGCACGACGTCGCACAGCAGCCGAATGCGGTTGTCGAAGGCACCGCCGTATTCATCGGTGCGCGCATTCGACAGTGGTGACAGGAACTGGTGCAGCAGATATCCGTGTGCCGCGTGCAGCTCAGCCACCTTGAAACCGGCGGCCAAGGCGCGTTTGGCACCGGTCACGAACCCCTCGATCACCGCGCCGATTTCATCGCGCGACATGGCGGTGGGCTGCGGGTAGTCGGGGGAAAACGGGATGGCACTGGGTCCCACCACCGGCCATCCGCCATCGGCAATCGAAACCGCGCCGGAGCCTTCCCACGGGCGCTTGGTGCTGGCCTTGCGACCGGCATGTGCCAACTGAATGCCGGCCACCGCGCCGTGGTCGTGAATGAAATCGGTGATGCGGCGCAGTGCCGGCACCTGCTCGTCGCTCCAGATACCAAGGCAAGCTGGCGAGATGCGCCCCTCGGGCACCACACCGGTGGCTTCGGTGAACACCAGTGCTGCGCCACCGGTGGCGAACCCGCCCAGATGCACGAGATGCCAGTCGTTGGCCATTCCGTCCTCGGCGGAGTACTGGCACATGGGCGACACGCCAATGTGGTTGCGCAGCGTGAGCTCGCGCAGGGTGAGTGGCGAAAACAGAGCAGACATGGTGGCCGGTACTGACGAGGGGAGGACAAGCAGGAACCTGCGACCTCGGGAATATGACGGCAGGAGGTGCGAACCCGGCACCCTGAAGCGACCTTGGTAGGCACGCATGCAATCCCACTCGCCCATTCTCGCCGGCCTCGCGTTCGCCACCCTCGTGGTGGCGCTTACTGCCTTCGGTCGCCGCCTGCCGGTTCCTGCACCGGTGCTGCAGGTGCTCGCCGGTCTCGTCCTCGCAGCGCTGCCTGGTGTGTCCGTTCCAGCGCTGCAGCCTGACCTCGTGTTTTTCGTGTTTCTGCCGCCCATCCTGTGGGCGGCGGCATTCTTCACGAGTCTGCGCGAGTTCAAGGCCAATCGGCGCCCGATCGGGTTGTTGGCCATTGGGCTGGTGGTTGCCACCACGGTGGGCGTGGCGTTCGCCGCGCGTTCGCTCTTTCCCGGCATGCCCTGGGCGGTGGCCGTGGCCCTTGGCGCCATCGTGTCGCCGCCGGATGCCGTGGCTGCTGCGGCCGTGGTGTCGCGCCTGCCGGTGCCACGCCGTGTGATTGTAGTGCTCGAAGGCGAGAGCCTCGTAAATGATGCCTCGGCGCTGGTGCTGTACCGTTCGGCAGTGGCTGCGGCAGTCACTGGCGTGTTCAGTCTGGGTGAATCGCTCGTGCGCTTTTTCCTCGACGCGGGCGTGGGCGTGCTGGTGGGGCTCGCGGTGGGGTGGTTGCTGGTGTGGGCGCTGCGTCGCACAAAAGACGAACTCGCCGAAATTCTGCTCACGCTGGCTGGTCCGTATGCGGCATGGATTGCGGCGGAAGAGATGCACGTATCGGCCGTATTGGCCTGTGTGGCCGGCGGGTTGTATGTGCGACAACACTTCTCCACGGCGGTGGGGCCACGATCACGCATTCAGTCGAAGGCGGTGTGGGATCTCGTGGTGTTCGTGCTCAATGCCATGATCTTCGTGCTGCTCGGCATGCAGTTCACCACGCTGTTGCGCGAGACATCGTGGGAGGCACTACCGGGGTTGCTGGCCCCGGGGTTGGTGATCAGTGCCGTGTGTGTGGTGGTGCGTCTCGTGTGGGTACCGGTGGCCACGTGGTTACCGCGGTGGTTGAGCGCTGAAACCGCCAAGCGTGATCCGCTGCCGAACCCCAAGGCCGTGGCGCTGGTGGCATGGACCAGTATGCGCGGCATCGTATCGCTCGCCACGGCGCTGGCGTTGCCGCTGACGCTGGCCGACGGTTCACCCTTTCCGTTTCGTCAGGAGCTGCTGTACGTCACCATGAGCGTGATTCTGTTCACGCTGGTGGTGCAGGGGTGCACATTGGCACCGCTCATTCGCCGTTTCGCGTTTGTGCCAGAGGTGCATCACGCGCACGAGGAGCGCTTTGCGCGCATCGAGGCGTTGCGTCGTGCGTCGGACGCATTGGAAGATGCGGCGGCCGAGGGGTGGGCCAGCGCCGATGACGTCGCGTGGTTGCGCACGGAGTTGCGCGACCGCTTGGCCGCGCAGCAGGATCCGGCTCGTGCACACGAGCGGCATCGCCTGCGTGAGCGTATGCGAGACGCTGAGCGTCGCATGCTGGTGCGGCTACGCAACGAGGGCGCCATTTCCGACGAAGTATTGCGGGAGCTCGAGCAGGAACTCGATCTCGATGCCATGCGGCTGGCGAGCGCGGCTCCGCACACCCACTAGGGCCAGGCAATACTCGATGTGCGAGCCAACCGGCAAATAGACGGGGTGTTATGCACGAGGCTGCATGATGTAGCAGTCACATCACTACGACAGTTCGTTGCTCGCGAATGCGCCACGCGCTCTTGCGCAATCATGAACGGCTTCACATGTATGAGGCGACACGACCGCTGATTTCTCTGCGAGGATGCCAATGTTTGTGATGCGTCGTTCGTCGCCCGTGTGGTGGGTGGCTGGGCTTTTCTGTCTTGCCGCTGCTTCGGCGGGTGCTGCAGTTGTTGCCACGCGCGCCATACAGCCCCCACAACTGGTCGTGCTCCCGCTCGATTCCCTCAACGCCGGGACGGCGGTCGACCGGTCGCTCTGTCTCGCGTTTGCCCTGGTTCCTGGTGCCGCGAGTGAATGCGCCGACTTGCGCGTGACGCACGCGCTGCCGGCCAGCATGTCGAAAGGGAGCGTGCAGGTGCCAACGCTGCTCTACAACAGTGCCGTCGCGCATCCGTATCCCATTGTACGGACCGACGTGCGGTACACGAGCGGCACGCGCCCCGATTCCCTCGAAGCCATCCTCAAGGTGAACGGCGTAGAGCGGCGGCGCGGCATGTGGTCGGGCACGACGCTGTCGCTCAACGTGCCGCGCCGGCTCGCGCTCGGGTACGATGTGATTGCGTCGGGAACGGGCGACAGTACGGGGATCTATCCCTACACGCTGGAAATCGCCGCGTATGTGGGCGGCACCAAAGGCAGCACAACCACGGTGAGCGGTACGCTCGCGCTCGTGAATCGGTCGGAGAGCCGCCTGGGCCCTGGCTGGTGGCTGTCGGGGCTCGAGCAGCTGTTCGTGCGCAGTGACAGCAGTCTGCTGTGGGTGGGGGGCGACGGGAGTGCCCGCCACTATACGCGCAGCGGCGGCATCTGGCGCGCCGTCCAGCTGACCACGCGCGACAGCATCACGCTTACGAGCGGTGGGTTTACGCGGTTCGCGAAACACGGCGTGCGTATCCGCTTCAACAATCAGGGCAATCACATCGCCACGGTGCGGCGACTCGGCGATTCGACCGTGTTCCGCTACGACAGTACCGGCGCGAGGCCGCAACTCAGCGGGATCACGACCCTGAGCGGACAGGCGTATGTCTTCCACCATACGGGCGGCCGGCTCGACTCGGTGACGGCACCAGCCGCTGCGGGTACAACCCGTCGGACGCGGCTCGCGCGTGCCGGTGGCGGTGTCGGTGCCATCACCAGCATCACCGACCCGGACGCGAAAGTCGTGAGCTTCGGCTACCACGCGACCTTCACGCGCCGAATGGTGTCACGCACCGATCGCCGCGGCACCACCACCACGTTCAGCTACGATGGCGGGTGGAAGGTGAGCCAGTCGAGCATCG
>ERZ1645185.23-NODE-23-length-74060-cov-8.166475_pt1 | contig 74060 bp, 49 predicted proteins | sample MGYA00575351_ERZ1645185 | MGnify/ENA primary metagenome ERZ1645185 (study PRJEB40838, sample SAMN11284767) | freshwater sediment metagenome | isolation source: river sediment | host: Sediment | place: India: Jana village, Kanpur | collected 2015-12-17 ... | reverse complement strand
TTCAAGGCGCTCATCGCGGCGCAGCCCGACGGGCCGGAAGTGCCGAACCACTACAACAACTGGGCGGAAGCGCTCACGCTCGCCAAGGACACGTTGAACATGTCGCAGGTATACGCCGACATGCTCGCCAATCCTGACAAGCAGAGCGACATCTCGCTGGCGGTGGGCGGCGTGGTGGCCACGCGCGCCAACAAGGCCGAGGATGCCCTCAAGCTGTTCGAGGCGTCGGTGAAGAAGAATCCGAACAGCCGCGACGGCCTGCGCAACTTGGCTGCGTCGTACTACGGAAAGGATCGTTTCAAGGACATGTGGGCGCCAAGCGTGAAGCTCACGTCGCTCGACCCCAACAACTACGATGCGTGGATGATGTTCGCCTACGCCTCGCAGGGGCTGAGCCGCGGTGCCAAGCTCCCGGCCGAGAAGAAGGCGTGGTCCGACTCGCTGGTGAAGTACCAGACGTTCGCCGACAACCTGCCGGTGAAGGTTGAAGTCGCTGGCTTCACCCGTGGCGCCGAACAGGCCACGCTGACGCTGGCGCTGGAGCAGGTGGCGGCCACCGGCACGTACACGGTGACGGCCGAGTTCCTCGACGAGGCGGGCGCCGTGGTGGCGACGGCGACGGCCGAGACGGGCGCGCTCAAGAAGGGCGACCGCAAGAACGTCGAAATCAAGGGTGCCGGCAAGGGCATCTACGCCTACCGCTACAAGCCCATCAAGTAAGGGCACGGTTGGCCGGTAGCGGCCGAACACACAAAGGGCCACGGGGAAGCTCCCGTGGCCCTTTGTGCATTCACCGCAACCTGCCTACTTCAGGCGCGCCTGCAGTTCGGAGATCATGTCCTTGTACGTATTCAGGAGGCGGTCCCACTCGTAGAAGTTCTCGTCGTCCTTCGACGACTTGAGCGGGTCGCGATTGTGTTCGGACGCGATCTTCACCACGTAGCGCAGCGGCGAATCGCTCTGCCGCTTCACGATCACCCGCGTACGAATGACGACACCCGTATTCTCCCACGAGCGCACCTGCCACGCCGTGCGCAGATAGCCCGTCTGACTGTCGCTGTTCTCGAGAATGTCGAAGGAACCGAGCACGATGCTGGACACCAGCTTCCACGCCTGGGTTTCGGCAACCTTGGGGTTGACCTCGACCGTGATGTTCACGTTGGCCTGATCGCTGGCCACCGAGGCCGCGTACGACTCGTCGGGCGTGAGTTCCACCGCCTGTTCCAGCGGGGGCTCGGGGGCATTGGGCTGTGCGCAGTATTCGCGATCCCAGCTGACGAAGCCCGGCTGCTCCACCCGAACCTTCACGCAGCCGCCGTCGGGGATTTTCACCGGAAACGAGCCAGTACCTGCCTGCTTGTTGTTCACCAGAATGCGTGCATTCTGGGGGGCATTCACCGCCACAACGCGTCCGGAGAGTGGCACCCGATCGCTCAGGGGCGGCTCCGGGAGCCCTTCCTTGTTGCAATACTGACGCTCGGCCTCCGACCATCCCGTCTTTTTCACGGTGATGGTGGTGCAGCCACCACGCGGTACCACCACGTCGCCGAATCCGTCGCCCAGCTTGGCCTCCCCGAGGAAGATTTCGGCGCCCGACGGCGCGGCCACGACCGAGACCCGACGGTCGAGTAGTTCGAAACGATCCCGGGCCGGCGGATACTCGGCGCTGCCTTTCGGCCACTGGTACACGCGTTTCAGCGTGGCAAAGCCGTTCTTCTTGAGCTCCACGGTGGCGGATCCCCCCTCTTCCACCTCGACTTCCAGCTGCCGCTGACCGCGGGCTTCACCGTTTACATGAATCACGGCGTCGTAGGGGAGCGCGCTCACTTCAACGATGCGCTTGCTCAGGAAGATGGTGAATCGCTTGTCCTTGTAGTCCACATCCCGCGGAAAGGCCCGCCGAACCTCGCGGAAGCCTTCCTGCCGCACCACCAGAGTATTGAGGTCGTTCTTTTCGAGCTTGAACCGGGTGGTAAAGGACGGGGCTGGCGGGACTGACAGGGCGGGAGACTTTCCAACGGGAAGGACGCACAAAATGGAATAAGCGCAACCCACGCGCGCGCAAGCCCTTCCGGTGCGGCCACCGGACGGCGAACCTTCGGAGCCATGCGCCGTACCCTCTATCTGATCGGGGCGCTCCTCCTCGCCCACGTCGCCCTCCTAACTGTTCGCCCCTCTGGCGCCACCGTCGCGGATACCACCGACGGACTCGACGTCGGCATCGTGTTCGATGTCGGCGGACGTGGCGACAAGTCATTCAACGACGGCGCCTACCTCGGCGGCGAACGCGCGCAGCGCGAACTCGGCGCGCGCGTCACGTATATCGAACCCGGTGAAGGCTCCGACCGCGAGGCCGGGCTCCGGCTACTCGCGGCCGAAGGCATGGATCTGGTGATCGGCGTCGGGTTCATCTTCACTGACGACGTGCTGTCGCTGGCCAAGGAGTATCCGAACGTCCGCTTCGCCAACGTGGACATGTCGGTGCCACTCGATTCGGTGGGCGCCCCGCTGCCACTGCCGACGAATCTGCGCGCGCTCAAGTTTCGCGAGGAAGAGGGCTCGTTCCTCGTTGGTGCACTCGCCGCGCTCGTAGGCAAGAGCAAGAAGGTGGGGTTCGTGGGCGGCATGGACATCGCGCTCATCCACAAGTTCGAAGCGGGGTATCGTGCTGGCGTGAAGCACGTGTGCGGCGACTGTGACGTCATCGCCAACTACGCGGGCGTCACGCCGGAAGCGTTCCGCAATCCCGGCCGCGGCAAGGAGATGGCGCTGGCCATGTACAACCAAGGGGTGAACGTGATCTTCCACGCCTCGGGCTCCACCGGCTTGGGCGTGTTCGAGGCCGCACGCACCACGGGCAAACTGGCCATCGGTGTGGACGCCGATCAGTACAGCGAGGCACCGGGGTTCATTCTGACCAGCATGGTGAAAGGCATTGACGCATCGGTCGTGGCGGCGGTGAAGTCGGTGAAGGACGGGTCGTTCACCGGTGGCATTCAGCAGTTCGGTTTGGCGGAACAGGGCGTGGGGTACATCTACGACGACAACAACCGTGCGCTGATCCCCGCGACCGTGCGCGCGCAACTCGACGCGTTGACGGCGGATATCGTGGCGGGTCGCATCAAGGTGCCGTCGACACGCGAGGGCGAGCGGTGAGTGCCATGACCAGTGCCCCCGCCATTCGCATGGCCGGCGTGGTGAAGACGTTCGGGGCCGTGGTGGCCAACCGTGATGCGTCGCTCGAAGTACAGCGTGGCGAGATTCACGCGCTCGTGGGAGAGAACGGCGCGGGCAAGAGTACGCTCATGCGCGTTCTGGCCGGATTGTACGCGCCTGACGGCGGCGTCATCGAAGTGAACGGTCGCGACGTGACCGGATGGAAGACCACGGAGGCCATTACCGCCGGTGTGGGCATGGTGCATCAGCATTTCATGCTGGTCCCCACGCTTACCGTAGCCGAAAATGTGGTACTGGGCACGGAACCCACCAAAGGTCTGACGATCGACTTGCACCGCGCCGTGATGGAGGTGGAATCACTGTGCAAGAAGTGCGGTCTGCACGTCGACCCACGGGCGAAAATCGCCGACCTCAGCGTGGGCGAAGCGCAGCGGGTAGAGATTCTCAAGGCGCTCTATCGCGGCGCGAAGGTGCTCATTCTCGATGAGCCCACAGCGGTGCTGTCGCCGCCCGAGGTGCAGGAGTTGTGGGGCGTGCTGCGCACCCTGCGCGCCGATGGCGGCACCGTGGTGCTCATCACGCACAAGCTCGACGAAGTCATCGCGGTGTCGGACAACATCACGGTGATGCGCGCCGGTGCCACCGTTTCGCGATTCCCCACACAGGGCATCACGCCGCGCGAGATTGCGCGAGCCATGGTGGGCCGTGATGTAAACCTGCACCTCGATGCCATGGGTGCGGTACGCGAAGGGAGTGCCCACAGCCACGAGTCAAGTGGCGGCGTGTCGGCACCGGCGTTGCGCATCACCAACCTTCGCGTGCTTTCCGACCGCGGTACCGTGGCCGTGAACGACCTGTCGTTCGATATCCGCCCCGGCGAAATCGTGGGCATCGCCGGCGTGGAAGGCAACGGTCAAACGGAACTGCTGGAAGCGATTGCCGGACTGCGTGCGGTGCGCGGTGGCCACATTCAACTGGGGCCGCACGATTTCACCGCGCTCTCGGTGCGCGAGCGTGCCGATCGTGGACTGTCGCACATTCCCGAAGACCGGCACCGGCGCGGGCTCGTGCTCGACTACTCCATTGCCGACAATCTGATTCTCGGGCGCCAACATCACTTTGCGTCGCGCGGGGGACTCGACCTCGATCGCATTGCCGCCAATGCGACCGAGCAGGTGAAGCGCTTCGACATTCGCCCGCCGATCGCGGATTTGCCGGCGCGCGCCTTGTCTGGTGGCAACCAGCAGAAGATCGTGATCGCGCGCGAGATGGGTCGCGAGTTCAGCGTGCTCTTGGCCGCACAGCCCACGCGCGGTGTGGACGTCGGGGCCATTGAGTTCATTCATGAGCAGCTCCGAGCCGCGCGCGACGCGGGCAAGGGGATCCTGCTCGTGAGCGCCGACCTGCCGGAGGTACTCGCGTTGTCCGACCGGATTGCCGTGATGTACGGCGGGCGGTTCGTCACCGTGCTGCCGGCAGCCGAATGTACCGCCGAGTTGCTCGGCCCCTATATGACGGGAGCGGCGGCATGAGTACGACGGCGCTCAAGAGTACGCGTGTCTGGGAAGCCGTGTTGCCGGCGGTGGTAGCGTTGGGCCTTGCCGCAGTGCTGGGTGACCTGCTCATCCTGAGTTTCGGCGAGTCGCCGGCGGCCGTGTGGACGCTGCTGGTAAAAGGCACGTGGGGGAACGCGTACGGCATCGGCCAAGTGCTGTACAAGGCCACAACGCTCACGTGCACCGGCCTGGCGTTTGCCATGGCCGGACGCGCCGGGCTGTTCAATGTGGGGGCCGAGGGGCAGCTCGCCGCGGGTGGCTTCGGCGCGGCCGTGATGGGGCTCCTGCTTCCTTCGGCGCTGCCGGCCGTGCTGGCCATTCCGCTGTGCGTGGTCTCAGCGATGATGGTTGGCGCCGCTGTGGGCGCGTTGCCGGGCGCGCTGCGCGCCAAGTTCGGCGCGAGTGAAGTGATCGTGACCATCATGCTCAACTTCATCGTGCTCGCGCTGCTCAACTGGATTGTCTCGGCCAAGCTGCATCTGCCGGAGACGTTGCGCACACCGGACATCGCGGCAGGCAATGTGCCGCGTCTGGCCGACACGTTCGCGATGTTCCGCGGTAGTGCCGCCAACTTCACGCTGCTGTTCGCCGTGGCCGCTGCGGTGGCGGGGTGGTGGTATCTCTTCCGCACGCGAAGCGGGTACGAGTTGCGCGCCGTGGGGCTGCAGCCGGAAGCGGCCGAGTACGGTGGGGTGAAGGTGCCGCGCGTGCTCTTCGTGAGCATGGCCATTTCTGGTGCCTTGGCCGGACTGGGCGGCGTGAACTTCGTGCTCGGCTACAAGGGGTACTACGAAGAAGGTTTCGCCGGTGGTGCCGGCTTTCTCGGTATCGCGGTGGCGCTGGTGGGGCGCAACCATCCGTTCGGCATTCTGGCGGCGGCGTTGCTCTTCGCGACCTTGTCGCAAGGTGGCCTGGCCGTGAACGCCGTCGTGCCGAAGCAACTCACCGACATCCTCACGGCGGCCGTCATTCTGTCGGTGGCCACAGCGGTACCCGAAGTGCAGCAGCAGATTCGCGCTGCGGCGGCGAGTGTGACGGCATCGCTGGCGCGCAAGAGCACGCAGGGGGTCGGCGCATGATCCTGCTCGCGTTCATTCTACAGACCCTTCGCATTGCGGTCCCGTATCTGCTCGCGGCGGCCGGTGGCGTCATGTCCGAGCGCGTCGGCATCATCGCGCTGGGACTCGAAGGACTCATGTTGTCGGGCGCCTTTGGTGCCGCGCTTGGCAGCTACTACGGCAACAGCCCGTGGGCGGGGCTGCTGGGCGCGTTGGTTGCCGGTGGGCTCATCACCAGCCTGCTGGCGGTGTCCACCATCCGGTTCCGGGCGAATCAGGTGGTGGTGGGTGTCGCCATCAACCTCATCGTGGCGGCCAGCACCCGGTACTTCCTGCGACTTGTGTTCGACAGTTCGAGCAATTCGCCGCGTGTGCCGGGCTTCGGTGGCGAGGGAATCGGCAACGCGATGTTCGCCAGCTTCCTCAACCCCGTGGTGTGGATTGGGTTGGCCGCACTGCCGGCGCTCGGCTGGGTGCTGTATCGCACGCCGTTCGGACTGCGCGTGCGCGCGGTGGGCGAAAAGCCGGAAGCGGCGGCGACACTTGGCGTGGCCGTGAACCCGATGCGTCTCAAGGGCCTCTACATTGCCGGCGCGTTGGCGAGTCTCGGCGGCGCGTATCTCGCCCTCGATCAGCATCAGTTCACCGATGGCATGACAGCCGGGCGTGGATTCATCGCACTCGCCGCCGTCATCTTCGGTCGCTGGGAGCCGGTGCGGGTGGGTGTGGCCTGTCTGCTGTTCGCTGGTGCCGAGACCTTGCAGATTCAGCTACAGGGAGCACAGCTGGTGCCGAGTCAGTTCGTGGAGATGATTCCGTACGTGCTGACCATCGTGGCGCTGGCTGGTGTCGTGGGACGCAGCGTGGCGCCCGCCGCCCTTGGCAAGACCGACTGACCATACTTTGTGAATCAAAGCAGCGCACCACACCATCACACCGACGAACACCCTATCGACGACGGCAAATCGGCGTTCGGGAAGCTCACGGTGCTCATGGTCGCGGCCTTCATCGACATGCTTGGTCTGTTGATGATTCTGCCGCTGTTGCCGTTCTACGCGAAGACGCTCGGTGCCGGCGGTGCGGTCGTGGGGCTGCTGGTGAGTTCGTTCAGTATCGCGCAGCTCCTGAGCGCACCGGTGTGGGGGCGCTTCAGCGACAAGTACGGCCGGCGGCCCGCACTCATGGTGGGGCTTGGCGCAAGCGCGGTGGCGTACGTGGTGTTCGCCTACGCCGACAGCCTGTGGCTGCTGTTTCTGTCGCGCATCGTGCAGGGTGCAGGCGGTGGCACCGTGAGCGTCATTCAGGCCTACGTGGCCGACGCCACGCGCCCCGAAGACCGGGCCAAGAGTCTGGGCTGGCTGTCGGCCGCGACCAACGCCGGCGTGGCGCTGGGGCCGGTTATCGGCTCGTGGGTGCAGGTGTGGAGCAAGCACACGCCGGGACTCGTAGCGGCCGGCCTGTGCGTGTTGAACATGGCGTTCGCGTGGAAATATCTCACGGAAATCCGGAAGCCTGGCGGCGACCCTTCGAAGGCGAAACCCAAGGGTTCACGTGAGGCGGTACTGCGCGTGGTGAGTCACCCCAGCGAGCCGGCTTCGCGTCTCATTCTGATTTATGCGCTCGCCATTGGTGCCTTTCAGGGCACGACCGCCATTCTCGCGTTGTTCTTGGCTGATCGATTCGGCGTAGACGAGAGCACCATCGGCTACTTCTTCATGTACATCGGCGTGCTGAGCGTACTGGTGCGCGCGCTCATGCTTGGACGGCTGGTGGACAAAGTGGGAGAGCCGAAACTGAGCCGCGTGGGGCTGCTGTTGCTGGCCGGTGGTCTGGTGGGGCTGTCGTTTTCGCCGAACCTCTGGCTGCTCGCCCTGTCGGTGGGCATGCTGCCACTTGGTACCGCGTTCACCTTCCCCTGTGTGACGGCCATGTTGTCGCGCATCGTGAGCAGCGGCGAACGCGGGCTTTACATGGGCGTGCAGCAAACGTTTGGCGGCGTGACGCGGGTGGCATTCCCGGTCATTCTGGGTATCGCCTTCGACGCGTTCGGCAAACAGAGCCCCTTCTGGATCAGCGCCAGTGTGGTGCTGGCCACGCTGCTCATGAGCCGCGACCTCGAACTGTATTCCCCACGCAAGACCGTCGACAGCTGAGGAGACTCGCCCCGAGTATGGACGACTCGGGGCGACGAGTGCACGACGGGCGATCATGAGACGGGCGCGAGACGCTTGCCCGGTAGTCAATGACGTTAGCCTCTTCGTTTTTTCACCGGCAATGACGACCTGTGACTGCATCCAGTCTCCAGCTCCGCACACTTGGCGCGCTCGAGCTGTTCGACGTGCACGGCCATTCCCAAACCCGGTTGCTCGGCAGCGGGAAACCGCTGGCGTTGCTGACGTATCTCCTCTGTGCCCCACGGCGCCCACAGCACCGGGGGCAACTGTGCTCGCTGCTATGGGCTGACGCCCCGCCCGACCGCCAACGCCACAACCTGCGCCAAGCGCTCTGGCGGCTGCGAAAGACGGTCGGCGATGTGTTTACCGAGGTCGGTGACGACCTGTTGACGCTGGACACTGAACTCTGGTGTGACCGGACCCAGTTGCTCGACGCGATTCGGGAGCGGCGCCTGGACAGCGCGATCGAACTGTACCGGGGTGCCTTTCTGGCGAATGTGTCACTGCCTGGCGGTGATGAATTCGAAGATTGGGCGGCGAACGAACGCCGGTATGTCGACCAGCAGTTCGGCAGCGCGTTGACCGACGCGGCTCGCACGGGGCTCACGCGCCACGCGACCGAGCGTACTCGCACCGCCTTGACGGCGCTCCTGCGGCGCGGCGAGGCCTCACCGTCCGTTTTGCAGGCTGTCGCTGAGCTGTCGATGGCCATGGGCGATGTGCCGTTAGCTGAGGAGGCCATCGAGGTTCTCGAACAGCATGAGCGGCACGATGGGCAGGTCGATGCCAACCCGGAGACGCAGCGCCTTGCGACCACGGTACGTCGCGCCGGCCTGACAAGCGACGCTCGCCAGACAAGCCGTCCACTGCCGTTGCTTACGGGTCGACACTACGAGTGGTTGACGCTCACATCGCTCTGGGACGGCGTGGTGAATGGCTCGCCTGCGCAGGCGTCGATTTCCGGGCAACCGGGAGTTGGGAAGTCGAGACTGCTCGAGGAATTGGTTCAGTATTGCCGCGAGAACGGGGGTACCGCGATCTGTTTGCGCGCCGAACCCGGCGAACGGAGTATCGCCTTCTCGTTCGCCAACCAGATCGCGCGCGCCTTGTCGAAGCTCCCGGGCGCGTTGGGCATTCATCCGCAGTCGGCTGCCGACCTGGTCACATTCGACCACACCCTGTACGAGATCTACCGGAAGGCTGTTCGCAGCGATATTCCCGATGCGGACATGCCACTGCGTCGCATCAATGCGCTGTTGGACTTGCTGCTGGCGGTATCGGAGAACCGACCACTGGCCCTCATGCTCGACGATTTGCACTGGTGCGATGACGCGTCGCTTCCGGTCGTGAAGTCGCTGGTGGGGCGAGTGAAGGACGGGGCATTGCTGGTAGTATGTGCATCCCGAGGCGTACTGGACGTGCTGCCGAACAGCGAGAGCCGGAGGCACTTTGCATTGGCGCCGCTGGTGGAGTTGGATACCGTGGCGGCCATTCGCAGTGTCGGCGAGTGGCCTGCTGGACGTGACGTCGATGCCTTCATTGGCACGCTCGCCGCGCAGTCCCGAGGTATTCCGCGCAGCCTCCTCGAACGCTTGGACTTGGCACTGGAGCAAGGCGTGCTGGCTCGCACTGGGGCAAGTTGGTCATCCCCAGACTGGGCGACAGCGACCGCCCATCTGCATGTGTCGCATCCGGTGGATCATCTCGTTGCCTCGTGCACGACACGTGAACGGGAGTTGCTGCTACTCGCGGCCGTCGCCGGCGCTCCGTTGCACGCCGATGCACTTGCGGCCCTCGGGTTCCCTGATGGCGACGGCATCTTCGATCGCCTGACCCATCGCGGCTTGCTGGAGATGGATGCCGGACAGCTCCGGCTTTCACACGATATGGTGATGGAGCGGTTGCTCATGCTCAGCGTGGATGGCGAGCGCGAACGCATGCACCTTCGACTCGGCGACGCGCTGAGCGAGGGCACAACAACGGCCTCGCAACTGTCGGCGATGCGGCATTTCGTTCTGGCGAACAGGCTCGGTGGTGCCGCGACCTGCCTCTCGCGTCTGGTCCGCCGACTGCGCGCCGAACACGATACTCGGCATGTACAGTCCATCTTGCGCGCGCTGTTCGACGGTGGGGTCGACGAGCAGACTCGGCGCAAGCTGGCACGCATGATCCCGCTGTTCGAGCGAAGTCCGTACTATCGTCCCGCCTTTCTCGCCGTCGTTGTAGCCATGCTGCTCATCCTGCCGTTCGCTGTGTGGCGTCTGACACTTCGTCCACCAGCATTGGCAGTGGTCGATGGCGGCCGATTCGTGGGACAGGCCAACGTGTACGGCGATCGGGTGTACCGCCTGGTCCCCCCGCTGGTGGTAAAAGCAGCGCGGCCAACAGCGTCACAGCCGGCGTTGCTCCGCTTCGTATATGCACGACCAGGGCGCGAGGGTACGCGCATCGTGGCTGGCGATTCGGCGCAGATCGATTCAATCGGGCAAGCGGTGTTCGGTGGCCTCCGAGTGCATACAGGCGATTCGCTTTTGACCCTGCAGTTTGCATCGCCGGGTATGTCACCAGTTTCGCATACCGTTAGCCTCAACCATGTGCACACCGGTCGTTCCACCGCACGCCTCATCGGTGGCGAGGTGAACGGACAGCGGTTCACCGATCCCGAGGTCGGCATCCGTATGAAAACGGGCGCGATGATGACAGGCATCGTGCAAGTGCGCTATTCCGCAGCGTGGGCTGCGGCCTCGGTGTGGGCGTCCATGACCCCCACGTGGGGAAAGCCCAGCGCCGAGGGTCGCGATCTTTCGCCCGCAGCCACGCCGGTGCGTGATGACGTGCTCGACTTGTCCATCGGCCTGCAGGCACCGAGTGTTCCTGGACGGTACCGGATCATCTTTGCCGTGAACGCCGAACCCTCGGGAGGCTTCACGCTATCCCGCACCAACTGGACCATGAACGCGCCCCTGTGGGATGATGGCGCCGACCTGGCCGACATACCGGACCGCGAACTGACGCTGGCCAATCAGCGTGGTTTCGCGCAGACCACGGTGAGTTACCCGAACCACTGGAACACGGACTCCTGGGGCTGTACACCTCGGCGCTTGGGCGACGGACGCACGGTGAAGGATTGTTTGCAGGACATTGCGTTGACGGCGCTCACGGTGCGTGTCGAGCCGCAGTAACATTGGGGGGCTGATTCCCCCTTTCCCCCTGCCCTCTATGCGCGCTTTCCCTGTTCTTGTGTTGTCGACCGTCCTGGCGGTCGGTTCGTCTCCTGCGTTGGGTGCGCAGCCCCAGCCACCGCGCCCGATCACCTCGGGCGACCATTTCCGCCTGCGCGACGTCGGCGCCGGCCGCATTTCCCCCGATGGTCAGTGGATCGCCTACACTGTCACCACTGTCGACTCGGCCAAGGACAAGAGCGACAGCGACGTGTGGATGGTGAACTGGGAGGGCACACGCACGCTCAAAATGGCGGGCTCGCCAGAAGGGGAAAGCAACCCGCGCTGGAGCCCCGACAATCGCTATCTGTCGTTCGTCTCCGGTCGCTACGAATCGAAGGGCGGACAGATCTGGCTACTCGATCGCGCAGGTGGCGAAGCCGTGCGCCTTACCGAGTTGAAAGGCGGCGTGAGTGAGTACGAGTGGTCGCCCGATGGCACGCGCATCGCCCTCGTGTCGCACGACCCCGATCCCGACGAAGGCAAGCCCGACTCGCTCAAGGCACGCACGCCGAAGCCCATCGTTATCGATCGCTACGCCTTCAAGCGTGATGGCGTTGGGTATCTCGATCGGCGGCGCGACCACGTGTGGATCGTCGACGTGGCCACGAAGAAGGCTTTACAGATCACCACCGGCGATTTCGACGACCGGCAAGTGCGCTGGTCGCCGGACGGCAAGCGCCTGGCGTTCACCAGTGAGCGCGTGGACGGCGATCCGGATCGTTTCAACAACGGCGACATCTTCGTGGTGGATGCAGCGCCGGGCGCGACGCCGATCAAGCTCACCACGTGGAGCGGCCCTGACGCGGCGCCGGTATGGAGCCCCGACGGTTCGCGCATCGCGTATCTGCAGGGAAGCGAACCCCAGCTGTCGGCGTACACGCAGAACACCATCGCCATCGTTCCCGCTACCGGTGGCGCCACGCAATTGCTTGCCACGTCGCTCGATCGCGATGTGAACCAACTCAGCTGGAGCGCCGACGGCACGTCGCTGCGTTTTCTGCTGGGTGACGACCGCGCGCAGCATCTCGCGCAGGTTGATGTGGCCACCGGCACAGTCACGCGTACCGTGAGCGGCCGCCGCGTGGTGACCTCGTACGACGTGGCGCCGAACGGCCGGCTGGCACTCAACACCGGCACGGCGCAGCGCGCGGCTGAAGTGCACGCGTGGGACAACGCCAACTTGCGCGTCCTCACGCACGTGAACGACAGTGTGTTTGCCTCCCTGCAGCTTGGCACCACCGAAGACGTGCAGTTCAAGAACAAGGATGGATTGACGGTTGGCGCGCTCGTCACAAAGCCGGCGAACTTCGACCCGTCGAAGAAGTACCCGATGGTGCTACGCATTCACGGTGGGCCGAATGGCCAGGACCAGCATCTCTTCCAGTTCGAGCGTGAACTGTTCGCGGCCAACGGCTACGTGGTGTTGCAGGTGAACTATCGCGGCAGCAGTGGTCGCGGACAGGCGTGGAAGAAGGCCATCTTCGCCGATTGGGGAAACAAGGAAGTCCAGGATCTGCTCGCCGGTGTCGATCATGTGATTTCGCTCGGCTATGTCGACCCGGAGCGTCTCGGCATCGGCGGTTGGAGCTACGGCGGAATCCTTACCGATTACACCATCGCCACCACCACCCGCTTCAAGGCCGGCACCAGCGGGGCGGGTAGTGCGCTGCAGACCACCATGTACGGCTCCGACCAGTACATCTTCCAATACGAGAACGAACTGGGCGCACCGTGGAAGAATCCGAAGGTGTGGGAGAAGGTGAGTTACCCCTTCTACAAGGCCGATCGCATCAAGACCCCCACGCTCTACATGGGCGGCGAGAAGGACTTCAATGTGCCGATTGCTGGCAGCGAGCAGATGTACCAGGCGCTCAAGTCACTGGGCGTGCCGACGCAGCTGATCGTGTACCCCGGGCAGTTCCACGGCATTTCGCGGCCGAGCTTCGTGAAGGACCGCTACGATCGGTACCTCGAGTGGTACGGCAAGTATCTCGTGGGGATCACACCGTAACGTGGCCGAGACTTCGAACAACACGCGCATTCGTGTGGTCGCGGCGGTGATCCGCCGCGACCATGCACATGGCTATGAGTATCTCGTGTGCCGCCGTCCCGCCGACAAGCGACACGGCGGCCTCTGGGAGTTCCCCGGCGGAAAGTGCGAGCCGGGTGAGTCGGACCTGCACGCCACCACGCGCGAGTTGCACGAGGAGCTCGGCATTGAGGTGGTGCAGATCGGTGAGCCGCTGCTCATCGTGGGCGACGCGGGCTCCTGCTACGACATCGTGTTTCTGCCGGCAGAGATTCGCGGCCAACCGATGGCCCTCGAGCACGACGCCATCGGCTGGTACGCCGTTCCGGCATTGCGCACGATGCCACTCGCGCCGAGCGACGCCGCCTTCGTGGCGACACTCGGCGATTGACGCGCCTCAGCGCGCGCGGAAGAACCAGCGCGCGCCGGCACGCACCCCGAATTCCTGGTGCACAAGTGGTGCGAGCTGCGTGCCCGTTCCTGCCACACGCCAGCTCTCGAACGTGACGCGCCCGAACGTGCCAGCCGCCTCAATCGCAAACGCGCCGCCGGGAAACCACATGTAACCAAGCGCCGCCCAAGGTCCGACGTTGGTGGAGGTTATTTCGCCGGGCTGTCCATCCAGTGAGAACTGGCGCACGGCGAGGCCTCCCTCGGCGAACGGTCGCAGGGGACGCCCAACGTACCCGAGATAGCGCAACCCCATATCCACGCTGCGAACCTGGAACTCCTGCCCCTCCAGCACGCCTCCGCGACTCGCCACCGCACCGACCAGGCTGACGCGGGCCGTGGCACCATACGACAGTTCCGCGCGTGGCGCGAAGCGCACCGCTGACGAGGTTACGCCCTGCGACTCGGCCGACGGGCGGGCGACACTGGCGGTGGCGGCGACGCTCAACCCCGTAGTACTCGGCATGAGCCGTTGCGCAGCGGCCGATGGCGCGATGGCGAAGAGGGCGACAGCCGACATGAAAAATGCAGAGGAGTGCATAGGAAGAAAGTACGCCGGCCGCCGCGTGGTGTCACTCTGCCACGTAGCGCCAGGGCGCCTTCAGCGAGTCCCGCCGCCAGATGGTGAAGAAGGCTGCGCCGCTCGCCGCTGCGTTGGGCGTAACCTGGTTTTGCCGGATAACACCGAAGGTGATGCCGAGATCTCCGCTTGTCGCGACAATGGCAGTATCGGCGCTCCAGCGAATGGTGCTCGGTGCATTCAGTGGCAGCCCTCCGGCGACCAAGACAGCGATGGCCGTCGGCCCGCGCGCGAACGTGGTGTCTTCAGGGCGTCCCATGTTGAGCGCCTCCGCATCGCCGAGACGTGCAAACGCAACGCCCACGCCATTGCGATTGGCCTCGTCACTGAAGGACTGCTCGGCGGCGATGAGGCTACGATAGTGGGCTTCGGTTGCGGCGTGATCGGTAGCGGGGGGAATGATCGTTGAAGGCAGTACCGCCGGTAGCATGCCAGTGTCCGGCACCGCATGGCTCAACGAACGACGGCGCCACGCGACGACCTTCCACCGCCCCTCGCCCGCTGGGCGGGCCTCGCGAATCCAGAAGGAGAGATACCGTGCTGCGGCGCGTGTTCCGTTCGCCCGCGTCAGCAATTGCACCCCAGCGGTGAATCCATGCTGTCCATCGGCGGCGAGGCCCACCCGTACGGGGATCCAACGCACGACGGCACCGGTGTCGGCGGAAGCGGAAAAAGCGCCGAGCACGGCGGTTGGTCCGGAAAGGATCTGATCTCGCAGTGGCATCTTCACCTGAGCGGTGAACATGGGCACCAACGCTTCCGGGAAACGCGATGAGACGGCGCTACGGGACCACTCCCGATCAGCCCACAGCAACTGTTGCGCGAGCAGCGCTGGTGTTTCGGCGCGTGTTTTGCGTGGGAGCGGCGCCTCGGCGACAGATGTCGAAAATGACCGCCGACAGGCCGGCACGCTCCCCAAGAGCAGGAGCATGCCGCCTGCGATAATCGCGCGCGAGACCGTGAGCTGAGCGTAAGAGCGTCTGGGCATAAGACGCACTACGCATGCCCCCCATCTGCCGGTTTCCCCGGTAGCTGCCGAGCGCCAAGTCTTTTCAGCCTATGCCCCCATAAGCCACCGGAAGCCGATGCGGTACTTGCCACCGTGACCACCGATGGCGCTGACGAGCATTCCGGCCGTCGCGCCCGCCATGGCTCCGGCGTACAGGGTCACGATGCCCTGCGCGGAGAACGGTACCGAGCACCATTTCGTCGGGATTATCCCGTGGTTCGGTGATGCGCAGGCAATGCACGGCGCGCAGCTCCACGAGTGCACGGGTATACACCGTTTGCGGCGGCGCCGCGCCAGCACGCTCCTGCTGCTGCGGCGGCCGCAGCGTTACACGAGGCCAAATGCGTTTGATGCGCAGAGGCTCACGGAGGTTCCGGGTCACGTTCACGCCCATCATGCGGCGTGCGTTCGGCTCATTTCGTAGCAATCGGTTGACCCTCGGCACCAGGCGCTCGGCCAGCGAATCATCCAGAACACTGATGGCGCGCATTGCGGAGCGCTCGACGACGTCGTCGTTGTCACGATCATCGGCGACGATGAAGCGACCGGGCTCCGCTCGTGCCATGACCGCCTTCAACAAGGCGGTTCGAATGGCGGGAGCATGCTCTTCCACATCAGGGCGAACGATGCGTGAGGCGTCTTCGGGCGTTTTCACTCCGGCGGTTTCCGACGGAGCTGCTCATCGTACTTGTGCTTGCCGCGACGCTGATTGTACGTACGCTGCAATTGATACTTCGCGTCGAGTTCATCGAACGTGCCCTGCTGATACTTCTTGGCAAGTCCCGCGAGGTCACTGACGTTTGCTTCGAACTGCTCCGCGAATTCGGGATGCGCATACAAAGGACTGCTCGCCAGCTTCGCTGAATGCTCGCGCATGAGCGACTCCGCGATGTGGGCCTCACCGTTCCGCTGCCGTTGCGCCGCCTCTTCTCTCGCCTTGGCCGCACGTGCGAGCAACACGGCCGACTCGACGTCGGGCTCGAGTCGCAGCTGGCCTTCGAGCGTCGACGCGATGGGCAGGTGAACGGTACGATGCTCCACGCGCCCGCCGGAGACGAGAACGTCGGCACTTACCGTGGCCGTGGCGATGGGCGCACCATCTGTAGCGAGCATGGCCACGCGCTCGCTGGGCACGAAGAGCTCGAACAGCAACGGTTTGGGTTCGGCCGCATACAGATCGCCGAGATCGAAGTGAAAGACCCCAGGCTCCGGTGTGGCACACGGCCAATCGGAGTGAACAACCATGACGGAGACGGCTTCCGCGAGCACGAGGCGCACCGTGACCCCTTGTGCGCACACCGACAGCAGATTGCCGAGCTCCTCCGCCAAGACGTCCTGCGATTGGTCCGGGCGTTCGATGTACCACGCATTGCCTCCACCAGCGTCGGCCATAGCCCGCAGCAGTGCATCGTCGTAGCCATCACCAATGCCCACGGTGGTGGTGCTGATGCCCATGCTGCGAGCGGTGCGCGCCAGCTCGACGAGCGTAGACGGTTCGACGATCCCCATGTTGGCGTGACCGTCGGTAAGCAGCAGGATACGCCGGGAGGAACCAGGCAACGAGCCAATGAGGCCCTGCGCCTGCTGCATGTGTTCGCGCCCACGCAGCCAACCGCCGCTGAGGTTGGTCGATCCGCGCGCTTCGAGCTGCAGTAGTGTGGCCGCGAGTTGCTGATGACGCGCACGACGGTCTGGCCCCGCCACCGTCTCGATGATGTCATCGAAGGCGACGACGGAGATTACATCGTTGGGGTGTAGCCGCTCGACGGCGCGCGCAGCAGCCAATCGTGCCGATTCGATGCGATCGCCGCCCATTGACCCGCTGCGATCGATGACGAACGACACGGCGATGGGTGCGCGAGCACTGCGCTCCGGGGCGGTGCCACGGATGGACAACAATGCCCGAACCACAATGCCGGGCTGGCCATTCGACGACTGTTCACCGTCGACCGCATGATGATCGATCTGCAATACTGTATCCATGCACTGGCTCCATGTTGGAGGTGTGCACGGATTATCGGGGAGGGGTCTGACAATACCCGACTGGCGCAAAGCGTTGGGGCAACGGCACTTGTGCTTCGGGTTTGATTCGGTGCGCGGGTGCCGGCTAGCGCGGCGGGAGCTGCTTCGAGAGTGTCAGGGCTACGCCGTTGGTCCAGCCGAAGCCGTCCTGTGTGGGGTATTCACCGCCCCCCGCTCGCTTCGAGAGATCCCACACATCGTACTTCTCGGTGAGCTTGCCGGTTGCGCTGTACACTTTGCGATTGAGCGCGAGCCATTTGGCGCGTGCGCTGTCGGCAAGGGCGGTAGCGCCGTACCGTCGCACGCCTTCGATGGCGAGCCACTGCAGCGGTGGCCATCCGTTCGGCGCATCCCACTGCTGGCCGGACTTGATGAGCGTCGTCGTGAAGCCGCCGGGTTTGAGAAAATCACGAGCTAGACGCTGTGCGACACGAGTACCCTGCTCCGGTGTGGCGACTCCGAAGTAGAGAGGCGCCGCGGCGGCCATGCTGGGCCGGTCGACGACACGTTCGCCACTGGTCCAGCGTAAGTCGTAGAAGAAGCCGCTCTCATTGTCCCACATGTGCGCGAGCATGGCCGTCCGGCGAGCATCGGCCATCGCGTCGAACCGCCTGGCGACCGCAGCATCACCACGCACGCCGCGTCGGCGGCGGAGCGCCGCAATGGTGCGTTCGGTGTGATACAACAGGCTGTTGAGATCGACAGGTGCCAGCAACACCGTCTCCAGTGACGCCAGCGACGTAGGATCGCGCATCCAGCGACTCGAAAAGTCCCAACCGCTCTCGGCGGCGGCGCGCACGTTGCGGTAGAACTCTTCGCGCTGTGTCTCCGGCAACCGCTGGGCGATCGTGAAGTCTTCGCGGAATGATTCGGGACGTGGCTCCGGGCGGTCGTCCCAGTAGCGATTGAGCACACTGCCATCAGCGAGCTTCGCGACGCGCCGTACGGCATTTCCGGGCGTGAGCGTATCCACGCCGTCCATCCAGAAGCGGTGCTCGGCCTCGATGGCCTCGAGATACACGAGCGACTTGCTGCTGTCGGTTGCCTCGGCATACCGGCCGACCATCGCGGCGAAATACGGTGGCTGACTGCGACTCAGATAGTATGTGCGATTGGCATTGGGAATGTGCCCGAGCGTTCGCACGAGATGGGCGAAGTTGTCGAGCATGTGCCCCATCTGTGCGCTTCGCCCACTCTCCACGAGACCCAGCATGGTGAAGTAGGAATCCCAGTAGTACACCTCGCGGAAACGCCCACCAGGCACGACGTAGGGATGTGGCAGCGGCAGCAGCGATGAGCGTGGATCATTCACGTCGGCAGCTCGCGTGAGCACAGGCCAGAGGTCGGCGATGTGCTGCTCCATGCTGCGCTTCGAACCACCAGACGCCGACACATTGGGTGCGGGCGGCGTCTTGAACTCCCGCGTCATGAACGTGCGCAGCGAGAACCCCTGCTTCTGCTTCTCCACGGCATACGCTTCGGCCACAACATGTGGATCGCGACGCGGCGTGGCATCCACAAGCGTTTTCGAGTCGGAGTACACGCCCATCATCTGCGCATCCACGAACAAGCCGCCAAGGTCGCGAGATGGATCGTATGGGGTAACCTCCAGCGTACGCGTTGCGCTGTCGACCGGCATTCGGTCGTTGGCCGGGGTTGAAGCACTGGGGCTGCACGCCACCACGAGCAACACCGCGACGAGCGCACGAGTCGGAGTCGCCGCGAAACGGTTTCTCCGTAGCGAAAGCGCTGGCGACGACATCACGCGGCCCGCACGGCCTTTTTGACCGTGACGAAGGCGCAGGCCACAGCCGCACATCCAAGCAGTGCTCCCGCCAGACGGATGACGTTGGCTGGATTGCCTCCAAGGAGCGAGTCGTAGTACAGCGGCAGCGTGATGTTCTGGATGAGCATGGGGATGACGATGAACATGTTGAACACACCCATGTACACCCCAACGCGCTCCTTGGGAATGGAGTCGGACAGCATGACGTACGGGTTACCCATCATGCTTCCCCATGCAAGCCCAATTCCAAGCATGGGCACGAACAGCATGGCGCGACTCTCGATGTTTGGGAGTACCAGCATGGAAATCGAGGCGGCCACGAGTGCAATGACGTGCATCCATTTGGCGCCAATGCGACGCGTGATGGGCACCATGGCAAAGGCGGAAGCGAACGCGACAAAGTTGTAGAAGGCACCAACCTGACCGGTGACGAGTCCGGCTTCACGGAAGCCCGCCGAGGTCGGGTCCTGTGTATCGAACAGCGTCATGGCCAGCGCCGGCGCGATATAGATCCAGTAGCAGAACATGGCGTACCACTGGAAGAATTTCATGAATGCCATCTGCCGCATCGTGGTGGGCATTTCCCGCAATGCATCTACGATTTCCTTCAGCGTATGCGCAAACCCGCGCGGCATCTGCTCCATGCGGCGCCGCTCGTCGGCAGTGAGCGGAAGCTCCGGCACGCGCTTCAGCGACCACACGATGCTGGCGGTCGAGAAGAACGCGCCCATGAGGAACGCGAGCATGGTGATGTGGGGAATGCCGCGATCGTTGACCGCATCCCGGTTCATGCCGAGGAAGACGAGCAACGAGGGAGTGATGTACGACAGGGTCTGCCCGAGTCCCGTAAACGCACTCTGGGTGAGAAACCCCAGGGAGGTCTGTGCATCGTCGAGCCGATCGGACACATACGCCCGGTACGGCTCCATCGTGATGTTGTTCGCCGCGTCGAGAATCCAGAGAATGCCGGCCGCCATCCAGAGAGTGCGACTGAATGGCATGGCGAGCAGCGACAGGGAGCAGAGCAGCGCCCCGACCAGAAAGTACGGAGTGCGCCGTCCTCGTGGGCTCAGCGTGCGATCGCTCATGGCCCCGATGATCGGCTGCACGATGAGCCCCGTGACTGGGCCGGCCAGGTACAGGAGGGGCAAGCTCGCTTCGTCCGCCCCCAGATACCGATAGATCGGGCTCATGTTGCTCTGCTGGAGCCCGAAGCTGTACTGGATTCCGAAGAAGCCGACGTTCATGTTCACGATCGACATGAACGACAGGTGCGGCTTGCTCGGAGCGGCGGAGGCAGACGCCGACGTCGGCGCTGCAGTCATCGAACTGGCCATCAAGTCTCCATGAAGGACGAACTACCTCTCAACGACGCCGTAGGGCTTTTGCGCGAACTCACGACGCCGTACGGTATCCGCGCGTCGCGCAGCAGCGTGGCGAACTACGCGGCCATCTTCGCGCGGGACGCGATCATGGCCGGTCTTGCCGGCGTGGCCAGCGGCAACGAACCGGTGGCCGCAGGGTTGTGTCGCACGCTCGAGCATCTGCGACTGCTGCAGGGTGCACAGGGGCAGATCGCTTCCAATTTCCGTATAGAGGCCGACGGATCGACCCACGTGAGCTTCGGCACGTTGGCCCCGCGCTTCGATTCTGCGACCTGGTATCTCGTGGGAGTCGCAGCAGCCTGCCAACACGGTCTTGCCCGCTTCGACGACTACCGGGAGAGCGTAACCCGCGTCATCGCGCTGCTCGACGGCATCGAATACAATGGGCGCCACCTGCTGTATGTCCCGGCCGGCGGCAACTGGGCCGACGAGTATCCGTTCGACGGCTACATCCTGTACGATCAGGTGCTGCGCGCGTGGGGGCTGCGGCAATTGGCAGCCGTAGCGGGGGAAATGACGTGGGCCGACAAGGCCAGCGCCATTGGGAGTACCATCAGCGCGCGCTTCTGGCCTGACGGCAACTGGCAGTACGGTGGCCCGCGCCGCCTTCCGGTAGCGGCGATTTCCCCTGTACGCACCGACGAACACATCGATGTCGCCGCCTGCGCCTTGCTGGCACTCAGCGACATCGCGCCGACGCGCACCACTTCCATCCTCGACGCCCTGCATGAACGGCATCTTGCACCAGGCACGCTGCCACCGGCCTTTTCGCCCGTCATTCGCGAAGGCGATAGCGACTGGGCGCCGCTGGCGCGTTATCACCTGCACGGATTCCGCAACCGCCCGCACGAGTACCACAACGGGGGCATCTGGCCGGTGTGGGTCGGCTGGCTGGCCTTGGCCTACGCGCGTCACGGCCGCACCGCCGATGCCGCACGGCTATACGATCTCACCGCGCGCCACCTGACCAAGTGCCCGCACTTCGACTTCGAAGAGTACTTTCACGGGGAAACAGGTGCGGCGCTCGGTACGACCGGCATGGCATACTCTGCGACCGGCTTCGTCTTTCTCGATCTCGCAAAGCGCGCTGCTACGTTGGAGCTGCCATGGACCCGCTGAACCGCGATGCGATCACGGAACTGGTGGCGCACCTCACCGCCGAGCGGCTGCTCGACGGTCGCCGACTCGTAATCGGAGTAGCCGGTGAGTCGGGGAGCGGTAAGAGCACGGCCGCCACACAGTTGGCCGAGTTGCTGAACACCAATGGCGTGCCGACGGCGTTCATCAACCAGGACAACTACTTCCTGCGGCCGCCGCGTACGAACCATGAGTTCCGACTGCAGGATCTCGCGCACGTGGGTCCGCACGAAGTGCAGCTGGCGCTCATCAGCGAGCATCTGCACGCCTTCCGCGCAGGACGTACCGTTTCCGCACCGGAGGTCAATTATCCGGCCAACCGATTCGACACGGTAATGCGCGACTTCGGGGGAATGCAGGTACTCATCGTCGAAGGCACCTACGTGCTGATGCTCGAGGGTCTCGATGTGCGCGTGTTCCTCGAAGCGACCCACCGCGACACGCACGAGCGGCGCATGGCGCGCAATCGCGACATCTGGGAGCCGATCATCGACACCATTCTGGACATCGAGCATCGCCTCATCGCGCCGCAGGCGGACCGGGCCCACTGGCTCATCGATCGTGAATTTCACCTGCGGCGCGGTCCGGCTCACGGAGGGTAAACGGTGCGTCGACTCAGCGCTTCGCGGCGCGCTGCGCCAACAGCAGGAAGAGCGCACCGAACACGAACATCACCACGCCCCACACGAGGTTGATGTTCAACCCGGCGCTTCGCTCATACATGGCCGTGTCACCGTTGGTGATCACGCCGAAGACGCCGAGAATGACCCCGAGCACCACGAAGAGCCCGCCGATTGGCAGGCGAAGATCCATCCCTGCAGCTCCACTCATCGTCGTTGCTCCGGGTCAGTAGAACATCACGTTGAGGGCGATCATGGCCACCATGACCGCGACCGCAAACACGCTGGGCTTTTCGTACCACGCCTTCACGTTGTCGGCGCGGTGGGGGGTGAGCGAGTACACCAACCCCTCGAGTTCGGCATCCGGGCGCGGGCGCGTGGCAAGGCTCACCACAATCGTGACGACAAAGCAGGTGGTAAACGCCGCGATGGCGGTCCAGAACGTCTGCGCCATTTCGCTGGGGTAGTTCAGCACGACGCCGAAGAACCCACCCTTCACGCCCGGCGTGGCTCCGTTGGCCAGTGAGATGCCGTGATGGATAGCCGGCGCCACGGTGCCCGCAAAGAGCCCCCAGAAAGCACCGTGTCCTGTACTACGCTTCCAGAACATGCCGAGTGCGAAGGTGGCAAACAGCGGTGCATTCACGAACGCAAACACGAGCTGCAACAGCTCCATGATGTTGTTGAACGCCCCGGCCACGTAGGCGGCAGCCACCGAGAGTGCGATGCCGCCCACCGTGGCGACACGACCCATCCAGAGATAGTGCTCGTCGGTGCCCTGCTTCTTGATGTGCGCCTGGTAGATGTCATACGTCCACACGGTGTTGAACGCGGTCACGTTGCCCGCCATGCCGGACATGAACGACGCAATGAGCGCCGTGAGTCCGAGGCCGAGCATACCCGTGGGGAAGAGCTTCACGAGCATCATGGGGGTGGCCAAGTCGTAGTCGAGCACCACGTTGCCGTTGGTGTCGAGCAGCGGCGTGCCGGCTGCCGTGAGCTTGGCCGGAATGATGTTGTCGCCCATTGCCAACGCAATCATGCCCGGCACGATTACGAGAAACGGGAAGAACATCTTGGGTACTGCCGCAATGAGCGGTGTACGCCGTGCCGCCGTCATGGAGTCGGCCGCCATGGCACGCTGCACCACCAGAAAGTCGGTGCACCAGTAGCCGAAGGACAGTACGAAGCCGAGGCCCATGACCATGCCGAACCACTCGATGCCGATGGAGTTCGTACTGGCCGACCCCATGCCCTGCCACACGTTCGTATAGGCGTACTCAGGAAGCCCGCGCTGCGTGGCCACCGTCGCCAGCTTGCTCGTCATGCCATCCCACCCGCCGACCTGCTTGAGCCCCACCCATACGAGCGGCGCAAAACCGAAGGCGATCATGAAGAACTGCAACACTTCGTTGTAGATCGCGCTGGTAAGCCCGCCCAGCGTGACGTACGCCAGCACGATCACCGCCGACACGAGCACGCTCGTGTTGAAGTCCCATCCCAGCAGCAGGTTGAGCAGCTTGCCCATGGCGTACATGGAGATGCCGCTCGAGAAAATCGTCATGGCCGCGAAACCGAGCGCGTTGAACGTGCGGGTCTTCTCGTCGAATCGCAGCTTGAGATACTCGGGGACGGAGCGAGCCTTGGATCCGTAGTAGAACGGCATCATGAAGATGCCGACGAACACCATGGCCGGAATGGCGCCAATCCAGTAGAAGTGACTGGTGGCAATGCCGTATTTGGCACCGGATGCACCCATGCCGATCACTTCCTGCGCACCGAGATTGGCGGACAGGAAAGCGAGGCCGGTTACCCACGGTGGCAACGACCGACCCGACAGGAAGAAGTCCGTGGATGTGCGCATCATGCGCCGCAGTGCCCAGCCGATGCCGAGCACCACGACGAAGTAGATGGCCATCACGACATAGTCGAGCGTGGTCAGCTGAGTCATCGGGCGTGTTTCTGGGGAGTGGTTCGAGGGAACGACAGAAGTTGCAGTGATGCACCGTTTCGTGCGACTGCCAGCCACGGGGGTTTCCCCGGCCGCCTGACGAGGCTCAGGGCACGCACCTGCCCGTCGATCGGCAGGGATTCATTGGCCGGAGCCGCTCGAAAGGCACCGGTGCCGTCACCCAGCAAAAGCGCGCCACGACTGGCGTCATACCGCCCCAACACCGGCGGCACACCGTACTGGTTGCCGGCCAGCAGAAGATCGGGATGTCCGTCGCCATTCATGTCGTGCACCAACGAGGCGAATATCATGGAGGTCTGCGCCTCAACGGGGAGCGGCCGGAGCGAGAAATGTCCTTTACCGTCATTTAGCGCGACCACGCTTTCGAACGTGGCGGCCGTTTTGACTTCGGCCTTGGCCAGGTCGGACGGCTCGAAAATGTCTTCGAGACGACTCGCCCCAAACGAGGCAAACGACGGGTACTTGCCGCGAATGGCCGGCATGAGCTTCACCAGTTCGTCGCGACCGGCCAGGGGATAGGCCACGCCCCCCACGTACCGGGTGAGGATCTGCTTGGTACTGCCGGTACCGGTGAAGTCGTGCACGTACATGCGCACGGGCTCGGCTGATGAGGCCTTGAGGAACCCGTTCGTGCCGGCATTGCCGAGCACGAGGTCTGGCGCCCCGTCACCATTCACGTCGGCGGTACGCACACTGTTCCACCAGCCGCTCGCTCCCTCGAGACCGGTGCTGTTGGCACCCTCCTCCAGTCGGCCGCCGCGGTTGATCCAGATGCGAGGCGCCATCCACTCCCCAACCACCACCAGATCGGGAAGTCGATCACCGTTGAAGTCGGCCCACTGCGCGTCGGTGACGAGCCCTGCCTGGGCCAGCCCCGGCGCAACCTGTTCATTGGCCTCGGTGAAACGTCCCGTGCCGTCGTTACGCAGCAGCCAACTGCGGGGCGTCCGCCCGTACTCGCGCGCCACCACGCGACTGCCCACAAATAGATCCAGGTCACCGTCGCCATCGAAATCGGCGGCGGCAACCGTCCCACCATTCTCGCGCATCGTTGGCGGCAGCGCGTTCGCCGCACGCACAAAACCACCGCGTCCGTCGTTCAGGTACAACCGGTCGTCGAGTTCCCGGAACTCGTGCCAGAACTCGTTGCCAGCACTCACTACATACAGATCGAGATCCTTGTCGCCGTCAGCGTCGAAGAACAGGGCATCCACATCTTCGGCGGTGCTGTCAGCAGCGAAGGTGGCAGCGCTGGATTCGCGGAAGCGCCCGTCGGTCTGCTGTAGGAGCAACGTGCCACGCTGCCACTTCGCGCCACCCACATAGACATCATCCCGGCCGTCACCATTCACATCGCCGACGGCCAGCGCGGGCCCATCGGCCGACACAACGTGGGGCATGAGCGGTTCGCGGTTGTAGTCGAGGAAGTCGTTCTCGTGGTGCACGATATCGGCTCCCACCAGCGGCGCGGAATCCGGCGGGAGAGTGTACTGCACCGGTGTGTACTGCCACGTACCGGCCGCGCTGTCCTGGTGCAGCGTCAGCGCGCGGTTGAGTGACACCTGCGTGAGAATCTGATACCGCGCGTCCGGCCAGATCACGATGAGTGAATCGGCTACCGTGTCTCGGCCAAAACCGAAGTGCAATCGCCTGTCGACACTGGACTGGAAGCCGCGCGTTGGTTGCTGCTCCAGGAGTTGTCGATGTGCACCAGTGACGGCAATGACCTTGGCGCCGATCCCGTGGGTATTGCGCCCGCTTCCGGCCAGGGCGATCTGCAACCAGTGGCCCGCATCGGGAAGCGTACGCGACACGTTGCGATAGATGGCCACCGGCGCGTTGATGCGATTTACCACCAGGTCGAGCGCGCCATCGTCATCGAGATCGACATACGCCGATCCGTTGCTGAAGCCTTCGTCGGCAAGTCCCCACGCGGCCGCCATGTCGGTGAAATGCAACCCACCGTCGTTGCGGTAGGCATGATTCGGCAGCGGGATCTGCGGCATGCGCTTCAGCAGATCCTCATTCTCCTGCTTCGTCACGCCGCGGGCGAGCGCTACCTGTGCGGCTTCGTTGCCCACGTAATTGATGTAGTCGAGATCGTTGGGCCGACGGAAAATGCCGTTGGTGATGAACAGGTCCTTGCGCCCATCGTTGTCAAGGTCGGCGAAGAGCGGTCCCCAACTCCAATCACTGGCGGCAACGCCGGCCATGTAACCAACCTCGGCGAAGGTGCCGTCGCCCCGATTCACCTGTAGCGCATTGCGCGGGTACTGCACACTGTAGCCGGCACGCAGGCGCATCTCGAAGAGATTCCACCCCTCGTAGCTCGCCGAGGTCTTGAAGATGGACTCCTGCTCGGGCAACATGTCGACCGTCATGACATCCGGGAGCCCGTCATCGTTCATATCGGCGACATCGGCACCCATGGAAAAGCGACTCGTGTGACTGAATGCGCGGGCCCCGATCTCCGTGAAGCGGCCGCGGCAATCGTTCAGATAGAGGAAGTCGTTCTCCTGGAAGTCATTGGCCACGTACAGGTCCATGCAGCCGTCGAGGTTCACATCGCTCGCCGCGACGCCCAGCCCGAATCCTTCCACGCCACCGAAAATGCCTGCGGCCTGACTCACATCGGTAAAGCGCGCTCCATCGTTGCGATACAAGCGGTCACCGGCCTGCGGATGGCGCGTATCGCGACGAGCGGTCACACCGATTTGCCGCTCAGTGTGCACAGAGTGGTTCAGCAGATACAGATCGAGATCACCGTCGCGATCATAATCGAAGAAGAGTGACTGCGTGGAGAACCCGGCGAACGCGAGGCCGTATTCCACCGTGCGATCGGTATATGTCCCCGACCCGTCGTTCATGTACAACACGTTGCGGCCGGCCATGGACAGGTAGTTGACCGCCGACACGTAGATATCGAGCGCGCCATCGCCATTTACGTCGGCCATGGAAACGCCAGTTTTCCATCCAGGAGGCCCGGCGACACCGGCTTTGTCGGTGATGTCCTCGAACTTGAAGTCGCCAAGGTTCCGGTACAGTCGGTTCGACTCGAGGTTGGACGACAAGTAGAGGTCCTGCCGGCCGTCGCCATCTACATCCCCAACAGCGACACCACCACCGTTGTAGTAGTAGAGATAGTTCAGAATGCTGAACTCTGGCGCTTCGGGAAGCGAGTTGGTAAACGCCACGCCCGTACGCGAGGCCGGCAATGATTCGAACAACCGCGGGCCTGACGGTGCGGTGGGTGGGTTCGACGTGTCCGTGCGAACGTCATCGCCGCTGCAGGCGCCAAGCCACAGTGATGCAACGAGCGCGCGAAGCGCCCACTGCCGCATCGGGACGACAGACGAGGTAATCACTGGCTCGCGACAGCCGCGCCGGGCTTGGTCACGATACGCGCCAGTAGATGCTGTCCCACCATCCGCCCCTGCTTCTGCCCTTCTTCGATCGCCTGACGGTAGTGAATGCCGCCATACAGTCGCGAGATCGCCGCTTCGTTTGCGGCCTGCTCGAAGCTCCTGAACGAGCGCACGGGAAGTCCGTACGGCACCTCCACCGAGTCGGCGAATGCGAAGTTGTCGCCGTAGATACTCGTGAGGACTTGGGCGGCCGCGGTGGAGATGACGCTGTGACCGCTCGGATACTCGGGGAACGGCGGGGTTTGCAGCAGGGGCACCCACTGTTCATCCACCCACTTGGCGATCACCGTTTCCGGACGAATCACGCCCGAATGGAACTTCTCTTCCCACGCCGCGATGAATCCGTCCGCGAGTGCCATGGCGGTGCGGGCATAGCTGTCGGCGGCCTGTACGAGTGAGGCGTTGCTCTTCCGCGCGGCTTGCGCGGCGATGCCCATCCAGTGTCCGCCCGGTGAGATCTTCTTCGTGGCGAACATCGTGTGCCCCTGCACGTTCATCGTGTAGGGATTGCAGTCCCAGAAGGAGGCGATGGCGCGCTCTTCGTCGGTGAGTGTCTTGCCCTTTTCGTAGACTTCCAGCGTTTGCGTGTAGAACGCGCTGCCCTTGGTCGTATCGAAGGGAATGGCCGGTGCCGGGCGGAACTGACTCGACGAGTCCATGGAGAACGGCACGAGGGTGGCCCAGTTGGGTTCCACAGCGTCCATGTACGCCGGCGGAGTGGGAACCCAGCGCCCAACCTGCCGTGTGATGCTGTACTTGGGCAGGCCGCGCGACTCCTTGAAGCGGTCCTTGCCAGCCCACGCGAGCACGTGGCGGGCAATGGTATCGCCGTACGCCACACTACGGTCGTACACGTCCGACGACAGCGAGGCCTTGTACCTCTCCGACATGGCTGACCGCACCGAGTCCATGCGCTCGCGCGAGAAGGTGAGCTGGTGACTCACCGTGAGAAACGCGCGAACTCCGGCCAAAGCGAACGAATACTCCTTACTGCGGTCGGGTTGCGGGACCGCAGGCATGTTGCGCACCTGCCCCGCCAGTGAACGCCACGTCGTGTCACCCTGACGAACCGCCTCGTACGCCGCGATGCTTGCGTAGCTGTACACTCGGCTCGACTGCGGTGGGCTGAAGATGTCGTACACCATGGTGTTGGTGAGCTGCTGCATTGCTTCGTGCAGAGGCTCCGGCGAGTTCAGCGATTCGGATGTGGCCTTGGAGGTGGACTGGCATCCGATAGAGACCAAGGTGGCGGCGACCGCCACCGTCTGCAGCACAGCGCGAATTCGCGTCATGGACGTTGCACCGAGAAAACCAGCGGCTTCGCATTGTTGCGGGCCGCAATGAACCGCACGCCGACGCGCCCTGCTACGCGGGCGATCGCCCGCACCTGGCCTGACACGCGGAATCCGCTGTCGGCCGGGCGCATCGCGCTGAACGCGCCTTTGCCGTCGCCGAGCAGCACGAGCCCTTCGCTGGCCGCCATCCGGCCGAGTTCGGGCTTCACCCCATCAAAGTTGCCGCCGAGCAGGAGATCGAGCTTTCGGTCACCGTTCACGTCGGCGGCCGCGATACCGAATACGGGCGCCAACTGTGCTTCGAGTGGCAGCGCCTCAAACTTGAAGCCCCCCGACGCATCACGCTTCATCAACATCGTCTGGAGCCGCTGCGCCTGCTTCACGATCGCTTCCTTGCGTTCGACAACCGGCACCACGTCATCAAGCGTTTTGAGCGCGTAATCCTTGTAGTTGAGGAACCGTGCCTTCCAGGGTGGTACCGTCTTGATGAGGTCGTCACGTAGCACGAGTGGATACTGCTTGCCGCCATTGTACATGCCGATGAGCTGTTCGACGTACCCGTTACCGTCGAAGTCTTTCACCACCATCGTGAGCGGTTCGGTGGCACTCGCATGGAGGCGCGTGTTGACGCCGAGATTTCCCAGCACGAATTCATCACGGCCGTCGCCATCGAGATCTGCGGCAACGATGCGATTCCACCATCCATCGCTATTCGCCAGCGACGCATCGTTCGACCTCTCGAACCTGCCCGCTCCCCGATTGAGGAAGATCGTGACCGGCATCCAGTCACCAACCACCACCAAGTCAACACGCTTGTCGCCGTTCACATCACTCCACACGGCGTCGGTAACCATGCCGACCGCCTGCAACCCTGGCGTCCTCTCGGCCGCATCGGTGAACCGACCGCGTCCATCGTTGAGCAGCAACTGACTCTTGGGATTCGCGCCGTACTTCCACGGCACGCTGCGACCGCCTACGAACAGGTCGATGTCACCGTCGCCATCCACGTCGGCCGGAATTGCCACACTACCGCTGGTGAGGGCCGCGGGCAACGCGTTCTCCGCCTTGCTGAAGTGCCCACGCCCATCATTGAGGTACAGGCGATCCTGGAGCGCAGGACTGTCTTCGCTGAATTCGTTGCCACCGCTCACCACGTACAGATCGCGGTCGCCGTCCCTGTCGGCATCGAAGAAGGTAGCACTGACATCCTCGGAGACAGCATCGGGCACGAAGGCCGGGTTGTGCAGGATGTGAAAGAGGCCATCGCCATCCTGCCAGTACAGTCCCGGCACCTGTCCTTTCGCGCCACCGATGAACACGTCGTCGAAACCGTCGCCGTTGACGTCACCCACGGCCAATGCCGGGCCCTCCGTGGAGAGCATCTTCGGAATCAGTCGCTCACGATCGAAGTCGACGAAGTCGTTCTCCACGTGCGGGAAATCGAGGCCCACGTCGTTCGTCACGTCGCTGAACATGAGCGCTCGGCGCACGGGCACAAAGGGCATACCAGCAGGTGCCTGTTCACCCTGCTGCAGTGCCAACAGGCGATCGACCGCACCGCCCGGTGCGCTGGTACGCGTTCCATCGGCCCAGCTCACGACCACTGAATCCACGGTAGTGTGCGAGCCAACGCCAAAGGTGAGCGTGTAATCCACGCTGGACTGAAAGCCACGCGCCGGATACAGCTCTTGTACGTATTGGTCTGCACCCGCATACAGCGCCACGCGTGAACCCACAGCAAACGGGTTGCGCCCTCGTCCGGCGAGGCGCACCTGCAGCCAGTGATTGCCGGTGCGCAACGCCCGTGCATTGTTGCGATACACAAAGCTTTCGGCGTTCACGTTGTTCACCACGAGATCGAGTGCACCGTCGCCGTCGAGGTCGCCGTAGGCCGCACCGCTCGAAATGTTCGGCGTCGCCAGCCCCCAACTCTTGGCGGCGTTGGTGAACTTCCAGTCTCCCTCATTGGCGAACGCGTAGTCGGCAATGGGCGTAGTCGTCATCGCGTTGATGAGCCGCATGAAGTCCACGCGATTCGCGTTGGCCTCGCGTTCCATCGTCGTGCGATCGGCGATGAATGCCACGTAATCCTGACTCGTAACGTCGCGGGCGAGCCCATTCGTGACGTACACATCCTTGCGCCCATCCTGATCGAGATCGGTGATGAGCGCGCTCCAGCTCCAGTCGGTTTCGGCCGTGCGCGTGAGATACCCCACATCGGTGAAGGTGCCATCACCGTTGTTGCGCTGCAGCATATTGCGCATGAGCTGGTGATGGTAACCATCGCGCACCTTGGCCATGTACACGTCCCAGCCTTCGTACATGGCCGTCGTCTTGATGCGAAACTCGTTCTCCGGCATCATGTCGGTGGTGTACACATCGGGCCAACCGTCGTTGTCGACGTCGCCGATATCCATGCCCATGGAGAAGTAGCTGGTCATGGGCATGGCCTGATCGAGCACGTCCCTGAACGTGCCGTCTTTCTGATTGACGTAGAGGTAGTCGCGTTCGTGAAAGTCGTTGGCCACATAGATGTCGGGCCACCCGTCGCGATTCACATCACCGACGCCCACACCGAGACCGAAGGCGATTTCGGTGCTCCAAATACCGGCCTTTTCGGTGACGTCGGTGAAGCGATCGCCATCGTTGCGATAGAGATGGTCGCCACCGTGTGGGTGCCGTTCGTTGCGCGTATTGCGGATGCCGAAACTGTTCACCGGACGCGGCGAATTGTTGATCACGAAGAGGTCGAGATCCCCATCGCGATCGAAATCGAGGAAGGCGGAATGCGTGGTCCAGCCTTCGTCGGCAACGCCATACTCACGCGCCACTTCCTTGAACGTGGGCACGGAGTCGCTCCCCACACCCTGATTGATCCAGAGCGTATTGGCCCGCGTGCTGGCCTCGCCGTCGCCGGCGTGGCTGATGTAGATGTCGAGTTTGCCATCGCCATTCACATCAGCGAGGGTGACACCCGTGGTCCACGGCCTTTCGGGTACTACCCCCGAAGCGCCGGTAATATCGCGGAAGCGAAAGCGCCCTTCGTTCAGGAACAGCTTCGGACCTTCCTGATTCGAGGTGAGAACCAGCTCCGGCAGGCCGTCACCCGTGAGATCGCCAATGCCGACGCCGCCGCCATTGTAGAAGTTACGGTAGGTGAAAACGTTGCGTTCCTGGGAATCCACCACGCGATTGGTGAAGCGCACGCCCGTATAGTCGGACGGCATCAGCGTGAAGAGCGTGGAATCGACCGGTGGCGCATCGGCGCGGCGCGGCGCGGGTTGATCGCCGCACGCCGCGACCGCGAAGGTCGCGAAGACCGGGATCGCCGAGATCAGGCGCGGGATGAGGGAATTCACATCTCGAGGGGGAAACTGCCACGAATGCCACGGCCCGCGTTCGGTCGTCGAACGCAGGCCGTGATTTGCTGCGGAAACCTACCCTACAGCTTAGTAGCCGGGGTTCTGCTTGAGGAGCGGGTTGGTTTCGATCTGGTTCTGCGGAATCGGCATCAGGATGCGGTACGGCGACGACGCCTGCTTGAAGAGGCGGGCGTTGGTGTACGTGCCGGCACGGATCATGTCCTGGCGACGCTTGGCTTCACCGATGAACTCGAAGAGACGCTCGTTGAAGATGGCCTCGCGCACCTGGGCCTGTGACAGGTTGGTCGCGAGCGGCTTCGCCGGGCTGAACGCACGAGCACGGATCTGGTTGACGATGCCGATGGCAGCCGCCGTCTGTCCCAGTTCGTTCTGCGCTTCGGCCTTGATCATCATGATCTCGGCGAGGCGGAAGTACACGTAGTCGTTACCGTGGCTATCGCCGTTCGGCGCCGCCGGATCGATGGGGTACTTGTAGATACGCGCCCCTTCGTTTTCCTTCGCCTGCGTCACGTCGGCAATTTCCGGCGTGAAGATGAGCGGGTTGCCGGCACGGTCGTTGATCGGCTGACCCGTCTGCAGATTCACCTGCGGGCCAACGAGGAACACGCTCTTGCGACTGTCGGCGTTGTCGAAGGCGTTGTACGTCGTCGCAATAGTGGCGAAGCCGTTCCACGGCGACAGGCTGAACGAGTTGTAGTGCAGGCCGCGCATCTGCAACGACATCCCGATACCGGGGATGCTGTTGGTCATGCGGATGGTGAAGATGTTCTCCGGCGAGTTCTCGTTGGTGGGCGAGAAGTTCGCCTTCCAGTCGGCCGCGAGGCTGTAGCGCCCCGAGTTGAGGATGCGATCGGCGGCCGTGATCGCTTCGTTCCACTTGGCCGTGCCGCGGGTGAGCCCCGTGGGCGTAACGGTACCCGTAAACACCTGCGCGTTCACGTACATGTTGGCGAGAATCGCGTCGACCGCGCCCTGCGTGACGCGACCATAGCTCTCGGCCGGCCACGAGGCGGGCAGCGCCGCACGCGACTCCGTGAGTTCCTTCTCGATGAAGGCGAACACTTCGGCGCGCGACGCCTGTTCACGCGGCTTTACTTCGGTGGTCGTGACAATGGGCACGCCGCCGAAGAAGTCCATGAGCAGGTAGTAGTAGAACGCGCGCAGGGTGCGCATTTCCGCCACGATCACGGCCTTGTTCGGCACTTCCGTAGTCTCAAGGGCCGAGAGCAGCACGTTGGAGCGTGCGACGCCGCCGAAGAGATCGTTCCAGACACCCGAGATGTCTTCGAGGCCGGAGCCTGAGGTGGGCGTCCACGTGTGGCGATAGAGGTCGAGCCAGCGACCGTTGTCGAACCAGTCGGAGCCGCGCGTGGGCACCACCGTTTCGTCGGACGACACCTGGCTGAGGTTGTAGTAGCCCCACATGGTGCCGCGCAGCGACGCGTACACCGACGCCACACCACCGATCACTTCATCGGCGTTCTTGTAGAAGTTGTTCGGCGTGATGGCGCTGGTGGGAGACTCTTCGAGATCGGTGCACCCCTGCAGGGTAAACACCGTCGCGGGCGCCGCCAGAAGGGCGGCGCTCACACGACCGGCGCGCCAGAGCGACGCGAAGCGGGAATTGCGGTTGTTTCGCATGGTCGGTTGGGATTCGTCCGGAGTGATCAGAACTGGACGCGGAGTCCCGACGTGAACGTGCGGGCACGCGGGTAAACGAGATAATCGACGCCGCGCGACGCGAGGCCGGCATCAACGAACACTTCCGGATCGTAGCCGCTGTACGGCGTGAACAGCAGGAGGTTGTCGCCCGACAGGTACACGCGCGCCGTGTTCGAACGCGTGCCCGGGATGCGGAACGAGTAGCCCACCGTGACGTTCTGGAGGCGGAAGAACGAGCCATCCTCGATCCAGCGCGAGGAGTACACCGCCGGCTCGGAGAGACCATCGGTCTGATCGAGGGCGCTGCGCAGGAAGTTGCGGCCCTGCAGCACGGCCGACTGCGTGGAGTAGACGAGCGCCGTGTTGTTGAAGACATCGCGGCCGAACTCACCGCGCCACAGGTAGCTCATGTCCCACTTGCCCCAGCGCAGGTTGCCGCGCCAGCCAAGGCTGAAGGCCGGGTTGGCGTTGCCGATGATGCCGAAGTCATCACCGTCCGGCGCGACGGTCGTGCCCTCGAGCACGCGGCTCGTGACCTGACCGTTGGCGTCACGCGTGACCTTGTAGTTGTTGAAGACCTGCTTGCCTTCGGCGTTCACGTTCACGAACTCGGGGCCCCAGAAGGTGCCGAGGGGCTGGCCGGGGATGATGCGCTGCGAGTTGTTGCCCGACTGACCCTGACCCGAGATGCTCGACGTCGTGATGAACGAGCGGCCACCGAGATCATCGACCGTGTTGCGCTCAATCGACGCCACGATACCGGTGGTGAAGTTCTTGTCCTTCTTCTCGATCAGGTTGGCGTCGAAGGTGAACTCGACACCGGTGTTGTGCAGGCTGCCGACGTTCTCGAGACGCGTGGGCACGAGCGCCGGCTGCGGCACGGCCACGGTGAGGAGTAGGTCGCTGGTGTTCTTGCGGTAGTACTCGATGGTGCCGGTATACTTGTTGTCCTTGAACCCGTACTCGGCGGCGAGGTTGTACTGCGCCGTCTATTCCCACTTGAGATTCGGGTTTTCGTTGCGCGTGGGCACCACACCGGTCACCACGTTGTTGCCGAACGGATAGCGCGCGCCGTTGCTGGGCTCGAGCAGGATGAGCGAGCTGTACGGCGACACAGCCTGGTTGCCCTGGAGGCCGTAACCGGCGCGCAGGCGCAGGTTCGAGAAGCCCTTGCCCTGCATCCAGCTTTCGTCGCTGATCTTCCAGCCGGCCGAGAAGGCGGGGAACACCGCCCACTTGTTGCCCGAACCGAAGCGCGACGAACCGTCGCGACGGATGACACCGGTGAGGAAGTAGCGATCCTTGAAGCTGTAGTTGGCCTTGCCGAAGAACGACACGAGCCGGCTCTGTTCACGCCACGAGAACGGCGCGACCAGCGTGCCGCCACCGCCGAGGTTGTTGTAGCTGAACGCGTCGGTCAGGAAGTTGCGGCCTTCCGCGCCGAACTCGCCGTTGTCAAAGTCGCTGTATTCGTAACCGCCAACCACTTCGAGTTCCTGCGTATCGGAGATGCGCGGAGCGTAGGTGAGCAGCGTCTGCAGCGTGTTGTTCGACAGCGTGCGATTCACCTGACGGGCAAGACCCGTCCACTCGGCGCCCACCGCGCTGGCGCGCGGGAGGTACGTGCGACGGATGCCGCTGGTACGGTCGGTGCCCGCGTTTACAGATGCCGTGAGGTAGTCGGTGATGCTGTACGTGGCTTGGAGATTGCCGAGCGTACGGTTGGTGGTGGCATCGTCGGCCACCTGCTCGGCCACGGCCACCGGATTACGCACCGACTGACGGCCAGGACCGATTTCGTAGTAGTTCGTGATCCCGTTCGTCGTGGTCCGGATTGGCCGCGTCGGATTGAAGATCACCATGTTGGTAAACACGCCACCTTCGAAGCCGCCGGTGTTTTCGAACGGCAGGTAGTCGTTGTCGACCTTCGATGAGGTGAGGTTGAAGTTCATGCGCAGCTTGCCGTCGACCGCGCTGTGGTTCGCGTTGAGGCGACCCTGGAAGCGACGGAAGCCGTTCGAAATCACCACGCCGTTCTGGTCGAGATAGTTGACCGAGGCGCGATACTGCGTGGTGGCCGTGCCGCCCGAGAACGACAGGTTGTGGTTCACGGTTGAACTGTTGCGAACGAGTGCGTCTTCCCAGTTCGTGTTCTGGTCACCGAGGTTGCTGAGCGCACTCTGCTGCAGCTTGCCAGCGGTCACGAGTCCCTGCACGAAGGTGCGATACTCGTTACCGGACATCACGTCGAGCTTGTTCGACGCCGACGACGCGGCGAGGAACGTTTCGTATTCCATGGTCGACACGCCGGCCGCACCACGCTTGGTCTCGATGAGCACGACGCCGTTGGCGCCGCGCGAACCGTAAATGGCGGTGGCCGACGCGTCCTTGAGGACGGTGATGTTCGCGATGTCGCTCGGATTGAGCATGTTGAGCGGGTTGCGCGCGAGGGCCGCGCCACCGCCGATGCCGATACCCGACGCTTCCGTCTGGTCGTTCTGGATGGGCACGCCATCGATCACGTAGAGCGGATCGTTGGAGGCCGAGATGGAGGTACCGCCGCGGATTCGGATCTGCGCGCCCGCGCCCGGCTCACCGTTGTTGGCCACCACGTTCACGCCGGCCACGCGGCCGGTGAGCAGGCCGGTAGCGTTCGGCTGCACGCCCACGTTGGCCTCGGACGCCTTGACGGTCGCCACGGCGCCCGTAATGGCTTCCTTACGCTGCTGGCCGTAACCGGTGGTAACCACGGCCGTGAGCTGCGAGGCGATGGCGTTGAGCGCCACTTCCACGCTGGCCTGACCGTTTGCCGTGACCGTAATGGCCACTTCCTTGGCCGAGTAGCCGATGCGGGCCACACGCAGGCGCTGCTGGCCCGCCGGAACGGCCGGCAGCAGGAAGCCGCCGTCGTTACGCGTGTAGGTGCCGATCTGTGTCCCAACGACCTGGACCGACGCGTTCGCGAGAACGCCGGCCGTCGCGGAGTCAACCACGCGGCCAGAGACTCTGCCCGTTTGCTGGGCACTGACCTGGCTTGCCGTGAGCAGCGTACCCGCTGCTGCTGCGGCCAACCAACGGACGCCTACCGCCATAAACTCATGCCTCCGGGGGGCTGTAAAAGACTCGCGACCGGGTGGGATCTCACGACTGAGGCAATTCGGACCTTGGGGTCCGGACCGCGTCTATAATGAGTGTGGTGGTCGCCAGTGTGGTGGGTGAACCCGAGGGTTCGGTCGCTGTCCGCCTCGCTAACGGGAATGCCCGAGGCGCGATGAACAGCGGAGGGGGTTGCTGACCCGCGGCCCGGGAAGGGGGTGAGCCGCGTGTTGGAAGGGATGTGTAACGCCATGAAACAACACGGCGCCGGAACTGTCAAGATTGAATCGTGTGAACTTTCCGATTTTCCGGCTTTTTCCGCCGAGCGCTGGCGCGGCGCGGCGCGCGGGGCAAGTTTCCCCCAATCCCCATGTTTCACGCGTTACATGGCACTTTGGTCTTATGTACAGCCGGACGCGTGACGTGCCCGCCGACCCACAACGACCATCAGGTCGCGCTTCCGGCGCACCCCGTAAGTCGTTTCCGTCAAACAGTTTCCACCGCCACCGCCCCCACGCGCCGCCGTCGTGAGCCTGCTCGCGTTCACCCTCGTTGCCCAGTTGACCGCGTCGGCCACCCCCGCACGGCCCGTGCTTGCGTTCCCCGACTCTGGCCTCGACGACCGTCTGGCCTACGCCGGGTACGACACTCGCTTCTTCCGAGGCGCCGATCGCAACACGGTTCAGATCTACCTCGATCGCCGTGAGGGACGAGTGGTACATCTGCTCGCGAACGCCGAGAACGAAAGCCTTGGGTTTTCGGCGCGTACGCCGGCCGGCGCTCCCGCGGAGCTCCGCTGGGCGTCCACCGACGCCGTCGTGTGGAGCGAAGGGCGCCGGAAGCTGTTGGCTTATACGCTCGAATCCGAAACGGCCGACGTGCAGATTGGCCGCTTCGTGCTGCACTCCATGCGCGTCGAGCGCGACGTCCAGCATTTCAAGGAGCACCGCCGCCCCTTCAGCGACGCCGCCTACGCGCTACCGGAGTACTCCGCCCTCGCCGACGCGATCGAGACACAACCCGCCAGAATTCAACGCCAGTCACTCACCGCGCTCGGCGCCGTCTCGACCGCGCAGCTCCGTGCCCACTTCACACCAACGATACGACGCCGCTCGTCCGCAACGGCACCGGTGGTCATCGAGCAGTTGGCACTCGATGCGCTCGACACCCTTCGAATCACCCTCGCACCGGAGCCCGGGACCGTGGTGGTGTCGGCCGATGCACAATCGGTGGTGCTGCGTGCCGCGGGCGACCAGCCGCTGCGCGTTCGGGTCACGATCAGCACGACCGGCCGCTCGCTTGTCCCGCTGACACGACGCGAGATTTTTACCGACGATTTTCTCGCTTGGGCAGACGACGTGAAACGGTCCGGCGATGCCCTGCGCGCCCGCTGGATCGAACGGCAGATCACCGGCGTCGAATTGCTTGCCTCGCGCGACAAGCTCATGGCGGGACTCCCCACCTACGCCACGTATTTTGGTCGCGACATGCTGCTGTCGGCGCTCATGATGCAGCCCATCTGGCGGCCCGAGATGAGCGAGTTCGCCATCGCGGCCGCACTGCGCAAGTTGTCTCCCACCGGCGAGGTGAGCCACGAGGAGGCGCTGGGCGGTCAGGCCCAGCGCGAGGCCGCCGCGGAGGCGACCCGGCAGTTCCTCGAGGCGGGCACTGGCACAGGCGCTCGCGCCGATTCGCTTCGCGCGCGGGCGCTGCGCACGTTGCGCGAACGCCGCGTGGCGCGCGAGAACTATCATATGGTCGACGATGAGTACCAGCTGCCCCTCATCGTCGCCCGGTATCTCACTGACGAGCGCGTAGACGCGGCGCGAAAGCGTGCCTGGCTGTTTGCGCGTGATGGCCAGACCACACGCCTGGCACAGTTGATGGCGGCGCTCGCCGTGGTTGCCGACCGCAGCGCTCCCTACGCGGCGACCCCCGTGAAGCAGAACTTCGTGGCGTTTGCTCCGCGCGAAGCGACTGCCACCGCCTACGACGGCGCGCCGCGGTGGTTCGCGCAGAGTTGGCGCGACAGCGGCGCCGGATACGCCAACGGCAAGTTCGCCATGGATGTGAACGCCGTGTACATCCCGCATGCCCTCAATGCGACCCAGCACATTCTGCAGTCGCTGCAATCGCTGGGCGTGCTCACCGCTGCCACGCTGCAGAGCACACCAGCGCTGCGCGCCGATACACCACTTGGGCGGTACGTGCGTGACTCATCGGCGCTGAGCCGCGCCATTTCCACTTGGCGCGGCGCGATCGATGACTTCGTGGTGACGCTCACGCCGGCCGACGTGCAACGTCGGGTGGCAGCGCGCCTTGCCGCCATGCCGGTGGTCGAACGCACCTATTGGCGTGCCTTTCCGCCGAGTGGTGAGGGAATCGAGTTTCTCGCGCTTGCACTCGACGCGAACGGCGAGAAGATCGCGGTGGCGAACAGCGACCCGGCCACGCGGCTGTTCCTTGACGGGTTGATGGGCACGCCGCAGCGCACAGGCGCCGCCCGTGCGGCGATGCGCCGCGATGTTTCACTCTTCGCGCGCGAGTACCCGGAAGGCTTGCTCATTCCGGCCATTGGGGCCGTGGTGGCCAACGATGCCTACGCAACTCCTGCCGTGTGGCAGGCCTTCAACGATGACGCGTATCACAGTCCGCGCGTCGTTTGGGGCCGCGAAGTGAATCTCTTCCTGCTCGGCGTGGCGAGTCAGTTGCCGCACCTCACCGATGCGCCGGCGCTCGCGGAGCAGTTACGGAGCGCGGCCGCACGCGTACGTGACGCCGTCGCGGCTTCGGGCTTCCGCAGTGAACTCTGGAGCTACGACTTCATCCACGATCGCCCCGCCCCCATGCGCTACGGCAGCGGCGGCGACGTGCAGCTCTGGAGCACCACCGATCTCGCTGTGCAGTACGTGTGGGCGCGACTTCCGCAGTAATGCCCATCGCCGGCCCTGATGTCGTGACACTCCCCTCACCAACTCCCCTCCGCATGTCGTTCACTCGCGCGGCAGGATTGCTGCTGCATCCCACGTCTCTGCCGAGCCCCGGCGGTATTGGCGATTTCGGCCCCGATGCACATCGATTTGTGCAGTGGCTCGCCGACGCCGGTCTGCGCATCTGGCAAGTGTTGCCGCTGGGCCCCACCGGGTATGGCGACTCACCGTACCAGTGTTTCTCCGCGTTCGCCGGCAACCCACTGCTCATTCATGTGCCGGGCTACACCGGCACTGGCTCGGCATCCGAACATGTCGTCGATTTCGGCGCCGTGATTCCAGCCAAACAGGCGGCGCTGGCGGCGTGGCTGGACACTCTGCCCTTCGACGATGCCGTGCGCAACTTCGTGCACGCGCACCATCAGTGGCTCCCCGACTACGCGCTGTTCATGGCGCTCAAGCAGGCGCACGGTGGCATTGCCTGGACGCAGTGGGAGGCTGCCGTACGTAAGCGGGAACCACAGGCAATCGAGACCTGGCGGCAGAAGCTTGCGGCGCCCATCGAGCGCATCTACAAAGAGCAGTTCGTGTTCTTTGCGCAGTACCGGGCGTTGCGTGACGCCTGTCGCGCCCGGGGCATCCGTCTCATGGGCGATGTACCCATTTACGTGGCGCACGACTCTGCCGACGTGTGGGCCAATCCCGAGCTCTTCCAGCTGCACGACGACGGCACCCTCAAGGTGCAGGCCGGCGTGCCGCCTGATTACTTCAGCGAGACCGGTCAACTGTGGGGCAACCCACTCTACGACTGGGAGCGCATGCACGCCGATGGGTATCGGTGGTGGATCGCACGCATGCGCGCCGGCCTCGATCTGTTTGATCTCGTACGTCTCGATCACTTCCGCGGCTTCGAAGCCTACTGGGAAGTACCTGGCGATGCGCCCACGGCGGTGAACGGACGATGGGTGCCGGGTCCGGGGGCCCCGCTCTTTCACGCCCTCACGGAGGCGTTGGGCCCGTTGCCCATCGTAGCCGAAAACCTTGGGCTCATCACCCCCGAAGTGGAGGCCTTGCGCGAGCGGTTCGGCTATCCGGGTATGGCCATCCTGCAGTTCGCCTTCGACGGACAGGATTCGAACTTCATCCCGCACCGATACGTGCGTGACCTCGTGGTGTACACGGGCACGCACGACAACGACACCACCATGGGCTGGTGGCAGTCGAGTGGCGCCGGCGATTCGACGCGATCGGCCGAGGCGGTTGCGCGTGAAAAGGCCTTCGCGCGGCAATACCTCGGGACCGACGGCACCGACATGCATTGGGTACTCATCCGGGCCACGCTCGCGAGCGTGGCGAACACGGTGCTAATTCCCATGCAGGATGTGCTGGGACTCGGCAGTGACGCGCGCATGAACTTGCCCGGACGTCAGGCGGGGAACTGGGGCTTCCGGTTTACCTGGGCGCAACTCGCGCCCGATCTCACCGAGCGTCTGCGTACGCTCACGTCGACCTTCGAACGATGAGCGCCTCCTCCGGGTCTTCCCCCCTCGCTCCTGGCCAGGGCACCCCCGCCGGCACCCAGACCAACTTCTGGGCCATCTGGAACATGAGCTTCGGGTTCCTCGGCATTCAGTTCGGCTGGGGACTGCAGATGGCCAACATGAGTGCCATCTACGAGTACCTCGGCGCGAGTCCCGACGAAGTGCCCATGCTCTGGCTGGCCGCTCCTCTCACAGGGCTCATCGTACAGCCGATCATCGGTCATTTGAGTGATCGAACCTGGTCGCCACGTTGGGGACGGCGCCGCCCATTTTTCATGATCGGCGCAATTCTGAGTTCGCTCGCGCTCATCGCCATGCCGAACAGCAGTACCCTGTGGATGGCCGCAGGTTTGCTGTGGATTCTGGATGCCTCGATCAACGTGTCGATGGAGCCATTCCGGGCCTTCGTAGCCGACCTACTGCCGGCAAATGAACGCACGCGCGGCTTCGCCATGCAGTCACTGTTCATCGGCCTCGGTGCCGTGATCGCATCGGCGATGCCGTGGATGCTCACCAACTGGTTTGGTGTGGCGGCCAGCACACCTGGTACGATTCCCACAACGGTGCGTTTGTCGTTCTACGTGGGCGCGGGTGCTTTCCTGGCGGCGGTGATGTACACGGTGTTCACCACGAAGGAGAAGCCGCCGGAAGACATGGCCGCATTCGAACGCGAGAAGGCAGCGAGCGCAGGCTTTGCGGCAGGTGCACGGGAGATTCTCGCGGCCGCTCGCGCCATGCCAGCCACCATGCGCCAATTGGCGCTGGTGCAGATGTGCACGTGGTTCGGTCTCTTCTGCATGTGGTTGTATTTCGGCACGGCGGTGGCCACCAACATCTTCGGCGCGACCGATCCGAGCGATCCGCGCTATCAGCAGGGCATCGAGTGGGGTGGCGTATGCTTCGGCGCCTACTCGGCGGTGACCTTCGTGTTCTCGCTGATGCTCCCGAAGCTCGCCAAGGCGTTTGGCCCACGGACCACGCACGCCATATGCCTGTTGGCCGGTGCTGCGGGGCTGGCGAGCGTATCACTGATTACCACGCCGTCCATGCTGCTGCTCTCCATGGCCGGCGTAGGCATCGCGTGGGCGAGCACCATCTCCATGCCGTACGTGATGCTCTCCACCGCGCTGCCGAAAGGAAAGACTGGCGTGTACATGGGGCTCTTCAACTTTTTCATCGTGATCCCCGAGATCGTGGCGGCGCTGGGTTTCGGCTGGGTGATGAACAACATGCTCGGGAACAACCGCATGGCCGCCGTGGTGGCGGGCGGTGCATTCATGGCGCTCGCGGCACTGCTGGTGTTGCGCGTGCAGGTGCCCAAGGAGACCGTGTGAGGTTGGCGCTCCGTGTGGTCATGGCAACGTTGGCAACGTTGGCACCGTTGGTCACCCTTGCGGCACAGGCGCCGGTAGTCGAGAAGGTGGAACCGCCCAACTGGTGGGCCAACCACACCATCAATCCGGTGCGAGTACTCATTCGCGGGCAGAACCTCACGGGTGCCCGCGTGGAGTGCCCGCGGCTCACCTGCGGTGCCGCAAAGGTGAACACGCAGGGCACGTACGCCTTCGTCGATGTGCGCATTGCGCCCACAACACGGCCCGGAGAATACCCACTCACGGTGCGCACCGCTCTGGGAAGCGCGAAGGCACCATTCACCGTGTCGGCGCAACTGCCGGTCATGGGGCGCTTTCAAGGGTTCGGCGTAGACGACGTGGTGTATCTGCTCATGCCCGATCGATTCGCGAACGGCGACACCACCAACGATGGCACGCCCAAGTCACCGAACATTCTCGATCGCAACACGGCGCGCTTCTACCATGGCGGAGATCTCGCCGGTGTGCGTCAGAAGTTGCCGTATCTCAAGCAACTCGGCATCACGGCGATCTGGATGAATCCCATCTACGACAACAACGATGGGACCGATACACTCGAGGTGTACGACAAGCAACCCACTACCGGCTATCACGGCTATGGCGCCACCGACTTCTACGCGGTCGATGAGCATCTGGGCACGATGGCCGAGTTCAAGTCGCTGGTAGACGAAGCCCACAAGGCGGGGATCAAGGTCATCCTCGACATGGTGGCGAACCACAGCGGTCCGTATCACCCGTGGGTGAAGGACTCACCCACGCCTACCTGGTTTCACGGGACGCAGGCGAAACATCCCGATAACACCTGGCAAACGTGGACGCTGGCCAATGCGTACGCCGCCGACACGCTGCGTCGCGCCACGCTCGACGGCTGGTTCATCAACATCCTCCCCGACTTCAACCAGAACGACCCCGAAGTCTCGCGCTACCTCATTCAGAACACGCTCTGGTGGGTAGGCATGAGCGGCATGGATGGCATTCGTCAGGATACGTGGCCCTATGTGCCGGTAGCGTTCTGGCGTGATTGGATGGCGGCGATCAAAAAGCAATACCCGACGCTGCGCGTGGTGGGCGAGGTGTTCGACGGCGATCCCGCCATGATCCGCTTTTTCGAAGGCACGAACACCACGCACGACGGCATCCGCACGGGCGTCGACTACCTGTTCGACTTCCCACTGTACTATCCCATTCGCGACGCCTTCATCGGCGGGAAGCCCCTCAAGGGAGTCGCGCAGATGCTCATGCGCGACCACCTCTACGATAAGCCCGATGGCCTCATGCCGTTCTTCGGACTGCACGACGTATCGCGGTTCATGGGAGAGAAGGGTGCGTCCATCGAAGGGCTCAAGCTCGCCTTCACCACGGTGCTGACCACGCGTGGCACGCCGCTCGTGTATTACGGCGACGAGATCGCCATTCCCGGCGGTCCCGATCCGGACAATCGTCGCGACTTCCCCGGTGGCTGGCCGAGCGATACTGCCAATGCATTCGAGGTGGCGGGACGTTCGCCGGCTCAGCAAGCAGTGTGGCAACACGTGCAAACGCTGCTGCGCACCCGCGCCGCTCACGCCGACCTGCGGCGCGCGCGCACCGAACACCTTGTGGTTGCCGATCAGCAGTTTGTCTATCGGCGTGGGCGCGTGGTCGTTGCGCTCAACAACGACACCACCGCAGCCACGGTAACGGTGCCGGGTGCGGTGCAAGGTGCCGATGCGCTGGGGGTATGCGGCGCAGCCGAAATCAGTAGCGGCCGCAGCACGCTGCGCATTCCAGCGCGCGCGAGCTGCCTGTTTGTACCCTGAGGAATCGCAACCGCAGGTGAGCGACCGGCGAAGGCATCACGGCGTATCCGTGATGCCTTTATCGTTTGCGGGGGCGTCGGCTGGCGCCTCGTACGCCCAGTTCATGATCATGGACACGATCCAGCCGATGAGCGTCCAACCCGCCAGTACGTTCACCGCCACGATCTTCCATTTGCGCCGCTTGCCGCCCGCGAAGGCGAGCATGCTCGGCAGGAAGTAGAGCAGCACGAGGGCGACGATCATCACGCCGCCCTTGGGCAGCCCCCCGCCGGTGTAGCGGAATTCAGGCTCGACATTCTGGGTGATCAGGAGCAGGATCATGCCATGAATATATCCGCGCCTCCTCCTGAATCTGCGCCACCCAACCCTTAGCAGATGCGCGGCAGCTGTTCTCCCGGCAGCATGTCCACCACGCGTCGGCCACCGATACCGGTGCGCAGCACCACGAGCCCGGCATGTTCCGCCACCGCACGACCGATAATGGTTGCGTGAGCACCCAATGGGTGCGTGCGGAGCGCCGCGAGTGCACGTACCGCCGCTTCGGGAGCCACGAACAGGCACAGCACTCCTTCGTTCGCCACGAAGAGCGGATCGAGGCCCAGCAGTTCGCAGGCCCCGCGCACATCAGCCGGAATGGGGAGCAGGCGCTCCTCGAGTTCGACGCCTACCTTTGACGCCTGCGCGAGTTCGTTCACGGTACTGGCCACACCGCCACGCGTTGGATCACGCATGGCATGCACATGTTCGCCAACGGCCTCCCGCAGCCGTTCCACCAACGGGCCGAGATGGGCCGTATCGCTTTCAATGGCGTTGCCAAGACCCAAATCCTCCCGCGCCGTCATGATGGCCATGCCGTGTCGGGCAATCGGGCCACTCACGATGAGCACATCGCCGGCTCTTACCACATCGGCACGCGGCGCGAAGTGCTCACTCACGGCGCCGAGGCCCGTCGTCGTGATGAACAGGCCATCGGCGCTGCCGCGCTCTACCACCTTGGTATCACCGGCCACTACCCGTATGCCGGCGGCCGTCGCGCTGGCGGCAATGTCATCGAGCACCGCATCGAGCACTTCGAACGCCAAGCCCTCTTCGATGATGAGCCCGAGCGTGATGGCCAGCGGCCTCGCGCCCATCATAGCAAGATCGTTGAGCGTTCCGTGTACGGCGAGGTGTCCGATTGAACCGCCGGGAAAGCGAAGCGGATTGACGACGAAACCATCGGTGGTCACGGCCAGGCGGGTGCCCGATGCCAACGGTTCGAGTACGGCAGCATCGGCCAACCGGTCGAGCACGCTGTTGCCCAGGCGCGGAAGAATGTGTTCGTTCACGAGCGCCGCGCTCATCTTGCCACCGCTGCCGTGGCCGAGTTGCACGTGCGTGGTGGCCGGATGCGGGACGGCACACGACGCGCCGTTGGCCATGGTGGTGCCCGCCGACGGCGCCGGTTCGTGAGTGTGTGTGAGCGTACTCATTTTGCGCCCGACGTCATGGACGTGCCCTCGAGTCGTCCGTGTCCGTACTGCCAATACGCCGCGCAGGCTCCCTCACCAGACACCATGGGCGCGCCAAGCGGAGTGCTGGGCGTGCACACGGTGCCAAACATGGGGCACGCCGTCGGCTTGATCTGCCCGGTAAGTACGTCGCCGGCGCGGCACTCCTTCGGTTCTTCCGCCACGATATCACTCAACCCGAAGCGAATTTCGGCGTCGTAGTCGGCAAACTCCGGGCGTAGCCGGAGGCCGCTCATGGGAATGGTACCGATACCGCGCCATTTGCGATCGCCCACTTCGAACACCTGCTCCACCAGCGTACGCGCCGGCACGGTGCCACTACGCGTGACCACACGGGCGTACTGATTCTCCACCTCATGGCGCCCTTCTTCGAGCTGCGTAACGCACATGAGGATGCCTTCGAGCAGGTCTACCGGTTCGAAGCCGGTGACCACGATGGGAACCTGCCATTTGGTGGCGATGGGCTCGTACTCGGTGTAGCCCATCACGGTGCACACGTGTCCCGCAGCAAGGAACCCTTGCACGCGCGATTCCGGCGCTGACAGAATGGCCTCCATGGCCGGTGGCACCGTGACATGTGACACCAGCAGCGAGAAGTTGGAAATGCTGCGGCGATGCGCTTCCCATACCGACATGGCGTTGGCCGGCGCCGTGGTTTCGAAGCCAACGGCAAAGAACACCACCTGCTTCTCGGGGTTGTTCTTCGCCAACTCGAGTGCATCGAGTGGGGAGTACACCACGCGCACGTTGCCTCCGCGCGCGCGAATGGCCTGCAGGTCGCAGTCGCTTCCCGGTACGCGCAACATGTCACCGAAAAGGGACCAGCATGGCCATTCGCATCGCCATCCGCTGCTCGGCATCGGCATGTTGCACGGCCTTGCCGGCTCCGGCGCGATGGCGGCGATGGTCCCGGTGAGTGCGGGCCAGGACCCGTGGCACGCGGCGTTGTGGATGGGGTTGTTCGGCGTGGGCACCGTGGCCGCCATGGCCCTGATTGCCGGCGCGGCGGGGTGGTCGCTGCGTTTTTCAGCGCAGCGTTCGGGGCGCGCGATGCGAGGCATTGTGGCGGGAGCCGGCCTGGCTTCGGTGGCGGTCGGCATTTTCTGGCTGCTCGCGACCGGCGTTTCGTAACGCGGTGAGGATGGGGCCCGACCCGTCCCGTGCGGTCGGTTCCGGTCCTGTCGGATTCCGTCCGCCGAATCCCCACAGAGCATGTCGGCATTTTCACATCCGTATTTATCCGAGTTTATCCATCGGGATTATGAATGTATTGTCATTGCGTTAGATGAAACTCCTTCTCAACTAAGAGTTCCGCCGTGCCCGCCACCACCCCCACAGTTCGCCTCGCGCTTCTGGCTGTGCTGAGCGCCCCTGCCTCCGCCCTCGCCCAGTCCCGGGCTCAGGCCGATTCCACCCGTGCCCAGTCGCTGAACAAAGTTGTAACTTCAGCGTCAGGATCAAGCCAAAAAAGCGCCACTGCACCAGCAGCTATCAGCATTGTCACCAGGAGTCAGTTACTCGAGCAGCGCTCGGGAACGCTCGCTGAAGCCCTGAGACTGGTTGAAGGAGTGGATGTTGGTGACACCCAGGGCAAGACCGGCGGCCTCAACATCAGCATTCGCGGCATGCCCTCGGAGTACACGCTCATCCTCATCGATGGGCGCCGCCAGAACACGGCCGGGTCGATCGCCCCGAACGGATTCGGAGAAACGTCCACCAGCTTTCTCCCGCCCGTATCGGCCATCGAGCGCATTGAGGTGGTTCGTGGCCCGCTCAGCACGCTGTACGGCTCCGACGGCATTGGCGGGGTGATCAACATCATCACCCGCCGCAATACGCCACGCTGGAGCGGCAGCGCCACCAGCGATGCCACCCTGCAGCAGGTCGCGGGGTTCGGCAACGTCTACAACGGCTCAGTGCACGCGGCGGGGCCGCTTGGTACCTCCAAGCTGCGCCTCGCCGTACGCGGCAGTCTCATGGAGCGTGCCGAATCGGCGCTCGAGCCAACCGGTGCCGTCGGCGCCACGACCACCATCAGTGCACGCGGGCCGAGCCCGGTGGCCGGCTGGGTGCGTGGTGGTGGAGCGCGGCTCTCCTGGCTGCCCTCGCCGCGTCATGAGATTGCCCTCGATGCCGATGTGGCTCGGCAACGCTACGACAACACCGAGGCACAGCTCGGAACGCTCGATCGCCCCGACGCTTCACCCGCCTCATTCAACGGCTACGGCCCGGAACTGCGCTTCAGTCGCGAGCAGATGGCACTCACGCATTCGTGGCGATTTGGTCGCGGCCGCCTCGAATCGAGTCTCATGCGAAACCTCACCGCGACGATTGGCCGCACTCTGCCCAGTGGCACACCGGGCGGTCCGCCGGGCAGTGGTGCCCCCAACAAACCCGCCGGTGCTCCACGTACGCTCGAGTCGACCAGCGACGTGCTCGATACCCGCTATGTCGCGCCTTGGCGCACACACGTGACAACAGTTGGTGGCCAGTACTGGGATGCCGACATGATCGATGGCGTGGCCCTGCAGCCCTTTGCACAAACACAGTGGTCGGTGTTTGCCGAAGATCAGTGGGCGTTGCCGCACAACGTGCAAGTCACCATGGGCATCCGCCAGGACCAGCACGATGCCTTTGGCGGTCAAACCACACCACGGGTGTATGCCGTGTGGCAAGCGACCCCGTCACTCACCATCAAGAGCGGCGTAAGCACGGGCTACAAGACGCCGCGCCTCGAGCAGCTGGTCGATGGCATCATCGGATTCGGCGCACAGGGCCGTACAGCGCTGATTGGCACGCCGGGACTTACACCGGAGCGCAGTGTGAACAGCGAGATCGGCATGGCCTACGAACATGCCAGCGGCGTCGATATCAATCTCGCGTTGTTCAACAACGAATTTCGCGACAAAATCACCGCCGGTACGCCCATCGCCAACTGCACCTTTGCGGCCGCGCCCAATCGCGACGGGTGCGTGAACTACGGCAGCTTCCCCACGCAGGAGTTCTTCAGCCAGAGCGTCAACGTCGACAGGGCCGTGACGCGCGGCGGCGAGGCCTCGATTCGTCTACCGCTCAAGGCGGGTTGGAACGCCACGGCCAACTATACCCACACCTTCAGCGAACAGCTGAGCGGCCCCAACAACGGTTTCCCCTTGGCCAACACGCCGCGGCACATGATGAATGCGCGGGTGGGTGGCGCTCTCACCTCGCGCATTGATGTGTGGGCCAACGGCGAATACCGAAGCAGCCGCGCCCGTCGCGTCACGGCGGCCACCAACGCCGCATGGGCCGCCCTCGGCGACTTCAAGCCGTACAGCCTCATGCACGTTGGCGCCAACGTGCGCCTCTACCGCGGGCTGAGCACGCGCATTGCCGTGAACAACCTCTTCAACACTGACTTCCTGCAGTTCGGTAGCTACACCAGCAACAACCAGACGGTGTACACGAGCCTCTACAACAACCATCAGGAAGGCCGTCGCATCTGGTTGCAAACCGCCATCGACTTCTGATGCAGCTCAGCCGGGTGTGGCTCAGAACGAAATCATCATCTGGTTGCCGCGTGATCCTCCAAACCGCGGATTGACCACCGTGTTGTAGATGGAGCCGAACGTGTAGCTCAACCCGAAGTTGAGGAAGAAGCGGTAGTTCGTGGCGAGCGCCTGCTGACGGGCGATGACCTGGTTGTCGGAGAGCTCGCCACGCACGAGGTACAGCTGGTCGTTCACGCGCGAGTAGTTGCCACCCACGTTGATCGACAGCCCCTTGGCAATACGCAGGTCTACAAAGCCGCTGGTACCGTAGCTGTTGAAGCGTGTGTTGTGCAGATACTGCGACCCGAAGAGCGACCAGTTCACCGACCCCCACGGTTGCCGTGCGTTCCACGCCATCGTGAAGGAGTGCAGCGGTCGCGTTTCGGACAGCCGGTCGTAGATGGTGGGTTCCTTGTACTGGTACGATCCCACCCCAATGGCGTAGTACGCTGTGAGCTGGCGCCGCGTGAACTCCTTGTAGTCAAAGAGATTCCACTCCAGCGCCGGCATCACGCGCAGGTTGAGCCGATAGTTGCTGAAGTCGGAGTAGCTGCCGTTCACCGTGGCCCCTACGGCCCAATGTCCGCCAATACTCTTTGCCACCAGCGCGTTGCCGCCGTAGTTGCGCAACAGGTTCGTGAACTCGTCGCCGTCACTCAGTGTGAACCGGCTTTCGTCGTAGCTCAGGTTGGCGCCAAGGTTGATCTTCCACGCGGCCGTGACACGGTTGGCCGTAGTGTTGAGAAAGCCGCTGTAGAACTGCTGCTGTTTCTCACCGCTGCCGTAGCCGCTGGCGGAGACACGATACACCCAGAAGTTCCACGGGTCATTCACCGCCTTCGGGTTGGTGGGAGCAGTGGTCGGCGCGCGGTAGGTGAGATCGATGCGCGAAGCGAGCGCCGTTTTCGCCGCGTACGGTGCCAGCAACAGCGAAAACGTTCGAGCAAGATTGCGCCGTACCACATCCTGCGCGTCGTTCGGCGCCGCGATCACTACCGCTGTGTCGGCTCGTCCCCTGTATTTGTCGTTTCCAAGCGCCGTGACGGTGTATTCGTTGCCGCCGGCGCCCGTTCTCAAACTCGTCACCAGCAGCAGCACATCGGAGAAGAGCCGATCGCGGACGAAATTGACCCACCGCATCTGATCGCGGAAAAAATCGAAGTCGCAGTTGGAGCTCTGGCAGTCCACGAACACTCGGACGGCACCGGCCTGGGTAGTATCGGCGCTGGCAGCAGGCGGCGAGGTCGGCGGTGGGACTGGGCCCTGCGCCTGCAGCGACGCGACCTGGGGACCAACCGGAGCCACGGCAACAAGAGCTACCGAGGCGGCAATACGCAGTACCGCAAGAAGAGGGAGGGACATTGGCGGGAGGAAGGAGGGATTGATTGGCAGCCCGTGACATTTGTCCGGCGCTGCGGCATCATGTGCTCAGACACACAACCCGGCCATACGGTTCTACGACACTTCATGATTGGTTCATGGTGTCGCCATGTGCCCGTCACGCAATCCTCATCTGGAGACTCCCCCGCATGTCCACTGCACGTCGCGACTTCCTCTTGCGGGCCGGGTTGGGCGCAACGGCTCTCGCCGTATCACCAACGGCCGCGCTTGCCGACGCGCGGAATACGACGGGGCCGAGTGCCCGTGCGCTGCTCGCGGCCGCGCACGAGTGGGAAGAGCAGCAGCAAGCTGAACCGTGGGATACCACGTGGACGCGCAAGATCACGGGGAAGCACAAGGCCATGTTCGATATCCCGGAAGTCGAAGGTGGCGTTGGTGTCCTCCGCTCCGGCATCTGGCAGCGGCAGTACGCTGATGTGCTCAAGACCCAGCCTGGCGAGCTCACGAGCGTCATGGTCATTCGGCACAACGGCATCTTCCTGGCCATGAACCAGGAGTTCTGGACTGCTTACGAGGTTGGCAAGGCCGAGAAACTGAAGGGCGACGACGGCAAGACCATGAAGTACAACCCCGTGCTGCCGGCGCCCGGACAGGACGTACCGGGGTCCATGCGCGGACTCATGCTGGACAAGCAAATCGAAGGCGGGGCCATCGCGCTCGGGTGCGGTCTCGCCTATCGCAGCGTCGTGGCCATGGTGCAGCAAAAGGACAAGCTCGAGCCCGCCGAAGCGCGCAAGAAGGCCAACAGCATGTTGGTGCCGGGCGTCATCATGCAGCCCAGTGGCATCTTCGCGAATGTCATGGCCGAAGAGGCCGGCTGCGTGTTCGTGTACGCGGTCTAATCTGCGATTTTCCGGGTTGTGGGGTACATTCGCCGTTCACTCCACAACCCGGAGCCACTCGCCATGACCACTGCACGCCGCGACTTCCTCAAACACGCCGGACTGGGTGCGTCGGCGCTCGTTGCACTGCCGGGGTCGGCGCTGGCCGCCACTTCGCCCCGTGAGATCGCGTCAACCGATGCCGCCGCTCAGCGCGCGCTGCGACGGCTGAATGCAGCCGAGGTATCTAGTCAGCAGGCTATCACGTGGGACACGTCGTGGATGCAGCGAGTGCGAGGTAAGCATCGGGCCATGTTTGATGTGCCACTCGTCGAACTCGGTTACCCCATTCTGCGCTCGGGTATCTGGGTGGAGCAGGTACAGGAAGTGTTCAAAGTGCCGGCCAGTGAAATCAGTACGGTCATCGTCATTCGACACGATGCCATTCCGCTGCTCATGAATCATGAGTACTGGAGCAGCTACAACGCCGGCGAGCAATTCAAGGTGAAGGATGAAGACGGTGCCCCACTCACCTTCAATCCGGTGCTCACGCCGCCGGCCGGCAAGCAGGGCAGCGGCCCGCCGCGTCTCGCCCTCGACAAGCAGATCGAACGCGGCGCCATCGTGCTCGGCTGCAACCTCGCCTTCGGCGATGTCATCGAGGGCATCCAGCGCAAGGACAAGGTATCGGTAGCCGAGGCGAGAACCATCGCCATGCGGCATGTCGTACCGGGTGTGATCATGCAGCCGTCGGGCATCTTCGCCAACGTGGCGGCCCAACAAACGGGGTGCCTGTTCGTCGAAGCCTCGCTGTGACCGTCGGCCACTGAAACGACGAAGGGCCCACCAGCTGGCGGGCCCTTCGGACGTCTGACACCGGCGCCCACTTACACGGCGTCGCTGAGACTCGAGAAGGTGAAGTCGCGCACCTTGATGGCCGGCATGAACACCGCCCCACCAGCACCGAGATTCTCACTGGCGTTGATGCGCACCGACGGCCCCATGGCCTCGAGATTGTTCAGGAAGAAGATGGGGCTTTCGTTGTAGCGGAAATTCTTGATCGGGCGCGTGACCTTGCCGTTCTCGATGAGGAACGTGCCGTCGCGCGTGAGTCCCGTGTAGAGAATGGTGCGAGCATCGACGGGACGGATGTACCAGAAGCGCGTGACCAGTACACCGCGCTCGGTGCTCTTGACCATATCGGCGACGCTCGACGTACCGCCCATCATGCGCAGCGAACGGCCGGCGCCACGGAAGCCGCCGCCACCCGCGCGCGTGGGCTGCACGCCCTGCTTCTGCGCCCAAAAGCGGTCGTAGTTGAGATTCTTCACCACGCCGTTCTCGATCCACACCACCTTCTGCAACGGCTGGCCATCTTCATCGAAGCCGCCGCCCGTGCTCGGGTTGTCGTCGGGGTCCGACAGCAGCGTCACTCGCTCGTCCACCACCTTGAGCCCGATCTTGTTGCCACCACCGGGCTTGGTGAAGAACGACCGACCTTCGTCGGCAGCGCGCGCCTGCATGGCACCAGCAATGAGCTGGACGAGATTGCCCGTTGCGGTGGGTTCGAGAATGGTGGTGTAGCGACCCGGCTCGATGGCCACCGGGCTGCGCGAATCCCGCGCCTTCTGCACGGCGGTGGCCGCGAGCGTGGTGGGGTCGAGCTCGTCGAAGCTGTTGCCATCGCTGCATGCCCAGCCGGAACCCGTGCCATCAGGCGAGCGCACGGTGCTAGTCATGGTCACGCTGCTGCTCGAGTCGTACGCGAACAGCCCCTTCGAATTCGCGAGGGCGCTCGCACCGGCGCGACACTCGATGAAGCCGGTGGCAATGAGCTCGTTCTTGCGCGCGAGTTCAGTGACGATCTTCGCCGCAGCGGCGCGTTCGGCCGGCGTTGGCAACGACAGGATCCGCTCCTTGAGCGCCGGGAAATTCTGCGAGCCCAACTCCGGCATGCGCTCGGGATTGGGCGGCACCAACTTCGCGATTTCATACGCCTGCCTCGCCGCGGCCGCGAGCGACGCTTCGTCGAGGCGGTTGGTATTCACACTCGCCGCACGATTGCCGTCGTAGGCGGTGATGGTAACCTGCGTGTCGGCGTTCTCGCCCGACGTGGTGACCTGATTGAGCGCAAAGCGCGTGTCGGCGCGCGCTGCACTGTTGATGCTCACACGCGTTTCCGGCGCGGGCGAGTTGCGCAGCGCGCGCTGCGCGATTTCCTGTGCTTCGGCGCGCGAGAGAATAGTGGCCGGCGCGAAGAGCGAACGGGGAGCAAAATCGCTCATGCCGTCCTCCCGGTGTTGATGATGTTGACTTGCTGGAAGAGCGACGGCACGCAGCCGTGGCTGACGGAGTTGGACTGACCGGGCTGCCCCTTGGCGTCGCCGAACGCGCCGCCCAGGTGATAGCTGCGCGGGCCGCCAATTGCCTTGAGCGACTTCCAGAACTCCGGCGTGCGGAACTGGTACGCCACGTCTTTGAGCTGCCCGACGATCTTGCCGCCCTTCACCTCGTAGAACACCTGGCCGGCGAACTGGCCGTTGTAGCGCTGCTGATCGATGGAGAAGGAACCATCACCCACGATGGCGATGCCCTTGTCCATCTTGGCGATCATGCTTTCCCACGTATCGTCGTTGTTGCCCGGCACCATGCTCACGTTGGGCATGCGCTGGAACTGCACGTCGGCCCAGCTCTGCGCGTATGAGCAGCCATAGCTGCGCACCGGCTTGCCGATGCTCTTGTAGTAATCGGCCATCATTGTGGCCTGCTCGCGCGTGGTCTGGTAATCCACGAACACGCCGTTCTTGATGATGTCGAACTTCACCGGCTTCACCGCTTCGTCATCCCAGCCAATGGCGCCGAGCGACCCCTTCTGCTCGCGGTCGCCCACGATGTTGAGCAGGTCGGTGCCGATGCGCAGCTTGCCCAGCACGTCCTTGGGCGGCGCGATGAAGCTCGTGCCGGCATAGTTGGCCTCAAAGCCAAGCGCGCGATCGAGTTCGGTGGGGTGCGCGATGACTTCGTGCACCGTGAGCCACAGGTTGCTCGGGTGCAGCAGCAGGTCGTAGCGACCCGGCTCTACCGGCTTCGCACTCAGCTTCTGCACGGCCAGTTCCGCCCAGCGCGGCGCATGCTCGGCCAGCTTGCTGTTGATGACGTGTTCGTAGCCGAGCCCCATGGGCGCGATTTCGTTGCCTTGCACCGACTGGAAGTCGCGGAAATCAGGGCTCACCGCCGTCACTGTCATGCTGGGCGACGTGCGATAGATAGTCTGCACGATGTACGAGCCGTCGCTCGTCATGAGCGACTTCTCTTCGCGCAGGAAGAACATGCTCGAATTCACGTTGCGAATGCCCTTCACCTTGAGCGCCGCTTCGTTGGCCGCGAGCAGGTAGGCCACCTTGTCGGTGATCGCCACGTTGAACGGGTCGATTTCGATGGGGCTCTTCCACTCGCCAACCTGATTGCCCGGCGTCGGCGCCAGATCGACGGGTCGCAGTTGCGAGGCGCGATTGGCGCGTGCCTGCCCCAACGCCGCCTTGGCCGCATTCGCCACACTGTCCTTGTCGAGGCGACTGGTGGCGGCAAAGCCCCACGCGCCGTCAACGAGCGTTCGCACACCAAGCCCGTAAGTGTCGGTATCGCTCACGCCCTGCACGATGCGGTCGCGCGTGTTCACGTTCTGCTGGCGGCGCGCCGCCACACGCACGTCGGCGTACGAGGCACCGCCGCTCTTGGCGGTATCGATGGCCACCTGCATGAGCGCCTTGATGGCCGGATCATCGGCGTGCGGCAGCTCCGAAAGCGGCGAAATGATCCGCGACGGATCGGCCAGCAGCGGACTCGTTGCCACGAGGGAACCGGCGGCAACGGTGGCGCCGGCCTTGAGAAAGTCTCGGCGTGAGCGGGTCATGGCAGGGACATGGCGGGACGGGGGAGGGAGCGACAAGAATCCGCAGGGAACGCGGCCCGTTAACGTACGCCCGGGACGGGTGTCGTGTTGAGCCCCCGGAGGCCGGCCCGCGGCGACGGCGGGAGTGCTGAGACGGCAGCGGGAGAGTTGGGTCGGGAGACCTGCAGCCGGAGAGTTGAGCCCGGATCGCGGTGAGAGTTGAGCGGTCTCGCCGTGAGAGTTGAGGCCGATGCTCAATTCTCACGGCGAGGACACTCGTGCTCACCGCTATCCGGGCTCACTCTCACGCTCACGCCTCGTTGCTCCCCCGCCCTTCTCAGATCTCAGTCCCGAGGGGTATCGTAGGGTTTCACCTTCGCCCGCGTCTCATGTCTCAACGTCTCGCTCTCACGCTCGCGCTCGCTGCGGCCGTCTCCGCCCCCGCCGCCGCCCAACCCATTCTGCGACCCGCGCCCGGCGCGCCCACTACGCTCACGCCGGCCCAGCAGGCCGCGCGGGCCATCTATCAGGAGATGGTCGAGATCAACACGGCCGACTCCGTGGGGAGCGTGACCAAGTCGGCTGAGGCCGTTGCGGCGCGTTTCCGGGCCGCCGGCTTCCCCGCTGCCGATATCCACTTGGTTGGCCCTGCCGACAAGCCCGCCAAGCAGAACCTCGTGGTGCGCTACCGCGGCAAGAGCGCCGGCAAGGCCATTCTCCTGCTCGCGCATCTCGACGTGGTGCAGGCCAAGCGCAGCGACTGGGCCAACGATCCGTTCGTGATGCGTGAAGAGAGCGGCTATTTCCTTGGCCGTGGTGTGGCCGACGACAAGAGCATGGCCGCCATCCTCACCGCCAACCTGCTGCGCTACAAGCAGGAAGGGTGGATACCCGAGCGCGATCTCATTCTCGCGCTTACGGCCGACGAAGAAGGCGGCGACGCCAACGGCGTGTCGTGGCTGATCGAGAACCGGAAGGAGCTCATCGACGCCGAGTATGCCATCAACGAAGGCGGTGGCGGCTCACTGGGCCCCAACGACGAGCCGCTGTTCCATAGCATTCAAGCGGCGGAGAAGGTGTACAGCGATTTCACGCTCACGGTGCGCAACACCGGCGGCCATTCGAGCGTGCCGCGCAAGGACAACGCCATTTACTCACTCGCGGCGGCGTTGCTGAAGATTCAGCAGCACACGTTTCCGGTTGAACTCAATGACGTAACGCGACCGTTCTTCGAGCAGACGGCCAAGGTCGAGATGCCGTCGCTCGCCGCCGCCATGCGCGCCATTGCTGCCAACCCCAACGACACGGCGGCCGCGCGCATCATCAGCACCGACCCGCGCTACGCCAGCATGCTGCGCACCACCTGCGTGGCCACCATGCTGCAGGGCGGGCACGCGCCCAACGCGCTGCCCCAGTTCGTGACCGCCAACGTGAACTGCCGTATTGCCCCCACGAGCACGGCATCACAGGTGAAAGCGGTACTCGAGCGCGTGATTGGCGATTCGAGCGTGAAGATCGCCGGTGATCGCGCCGACCGCCGCGACGGCCCGCCGGCGCCCATTCACCCGGTGCTGTTGCGCGCCACCACGCAGCTCACGAACAGCATGTTCAAGGGCGTGCCGGTAATTCCCACCATGAGCACGGGGGCCACCGACGGCTACCGGTTGCGCGCCGCCGGCATTCCCACGTACGGCGTGAGTGGCATCTTTTCGGCGGCCGGCGAAACGAATGCGCACGGCCGCGACGAAAAGCTGCGGGTGAAAGCGTTCTACGACGGGCTGGAGTTTCTGTACCAGCTGGTGAAGCAGGTGTCGGGGCCTGGCAGGCCCCTCTCCTGATTCAGGACTTCATGCCCGGCTCACTGTCGATGACAGCGCGGGCGATATCGACCATGCGCACGCTCCGGTCCTGACTGGAGCGTTGCATGATACGGTAGGCCTCCTGCTCGCTGCTGCCCGTGCGCCGCATGAGAATGCCCTTGGCGCGTTCGATGAGCTTGCGGTTCTCGAGCTGTTCGCGCGCTTCGGCCGCTTCGCGGCGCGCGGCCAGCAGTTCCCGGGCCCGCGTCACGGCCATGCGCAGCGTGGCATCGAGCGTGGTGGGCGGCGTGGGCTTGGGAAGCAGCGCCACGGCCGTTGAGCGCAGCACGTCGGCGGTGGACAGGGTGAGCGACAGGTCACCGGTGATGAGCACCACCGCCGTACCCGGCAGCGCGCTCGCGATACCCTCCGCCGCCTGCACCCCCGTGGCACCCGGCATGTGCATATCCAGCAGTACCGCATCGGGGGTGAACTGCTGCGCCTTCTCAATGGCTTCAGTACCGCTCTCGACTTCAGCCACCACCATGTGCCCGAGGGCGCCAAGGAGGTCGACCAGGGTGGAGCGTTCGAGAGCGTTGTCTTCTGCGACCAGCACGCGAATGGTCGACGGGAGTTCCGACATTGATTACTCGGGTGAGTGAGCGGGAGTGTGACCCCCGGCAATGTGGGCCTTCAGTTCGGGGGCACGCAACGGTTTGCGGAGCACGAATTCGGCGCCGTCGGTGCGTTCCGTCCCAACATTGGGCTCCCAGCCGGTGATCACCCCGATACGCAGGGAGGGGAATGAGGCTTTCGTGGACCGCACCAGGTCCCAGCCGTTGCCGTCCGGTAGGCCGACATCGGTAAGCATGAGTTCGAACGGCGCGGCCTCCTGCTGCGCCAGTGCCTGTCGTGCCTCGGCACAGCTGGCGACCGCCACGACATCATGGCCGTCACCCTGCAGAATGCGCCGGAGAAACTCGCGGCCATCGTCGTGATCCTCGACTACCAGGATGCGACGAGGCTGCACCGGCACCGGCTCCTCCGGCGCGGGTTCGGGCGTGGTGGCCTGTTGCCGAGGCAAGCGCAGCACAACCTCGGTCCCGCGACCCGGGACCGACGAGATGGTCGCCGTTCCCCGGTGGCGACGAGCGATGCCGTACACTTCGGCCAGCCCCAACCCTGAGCCCTTCGATCCCTTTGTCGTAAAGAATGGCTCGAAAGCACGCTCCCTGATATCGGCCGACATGCCCACACCGGTGTCACGCACCGCGATGCACACATCGCGATCCTCGACGAATGTGCGCACCGTGAGGGTCCCGCCCTCGGGCATCGCATCGATGGCGTTTTGCACGAGATTGAGCAGTGCCTCGCGAATCTCGCCCGGCAGGCCGCGCGTGATGGCGCCGTCGGCGAACATGCGCACGATACGCACTTCGCGACTCTCACTCGACCGCTGCAACCGCATGGGCTCGGTGAGATCGAGCACCTCGTCGGCGAGCACCGACAAGTCCACCTCGACGTCGCCACCGGGGTGCACCGGCTCCTGCCGGATGAAGCGTCCGACTCGGCTCGCCGTGGCGGCGCCAATCTCGGCGGCTTTGCGTATGCGGTCGGCGTAGTCGCGCACCGCATCGGGCGATTCGGCATGATGCCGCAGCAGATACGCCGCCGCCATGATGGGGTTGAGCGCGTTGTTCACATCGTGCATCACCCCGGCGGCCAGCTGACCCACCGCCGACAACCGGCGTTCACGGACTTGCTCTTCCTGCACGGCCAACAGCGCACGCGATCGTTCTTCAACGAGCCGTTCGAGCGCCTGTTCGTCGTGCGAGACCTGCGCGCGCAACTGCTGCTGTTCGCCCTCGCGTTCGCGCAGCATGCCTTCGAGTTGCTGTCGGTCGGTCACGTCGCGATCGAGCAGCAGCACGCCTACGATCTTGCCGTCATCGCCGTGCATGGGTGAGGCGTGCGCCTCGACGACCCGGCGTCCACCGAGGCGCCGCACTTCCAACAACTGCCCGCGCACCACCTGTCCCGACAGGGCGCGCATGGCCGGCGTATCGAGAAACGACAGCGGTCGATTGTTGGCGATATCGTGTGGAGCATCCAGCTCCCAGAGCATGCGCACCGTAGTGGGCGCGCGGTCCGCGTGTTCCCGCTCGGCGATGTCGTTGATCTGTTGCAGTCGCCCCGTGACATCGGCCACCCGGATGGACGACGGGGTGAGATCGAACAGCGTGCGCAGCTCGCGCTCGGCCCGCGTGGCCCTGGCTCGCTCCTGCTCGCGCGCGGTCACATCGACGGCTGAGATGAGGACGAGATCGTGGTCGAAGATGTTCACCCGCACATCGGCAATGCGCCCGTCCCGCCCGAACGGCAACAGCAGCGTGTCGGATTGGCGGCCCGCCAACGTGAAGCGAATGGCATCGACGAGCGGTTGGCCGAACGGCTGCAGCATGACGTTCCAGTGCTGCGCGCCAAGTGGTGCCACCGCATCGACCACAAACGTGGAGCGAGCCTTCGTGTTGACCGCCACGGCGTAGCCATCGGCCCGGAACAGGGCGGCCGCCGTAGGCAGGGCCTCCAGCAACGCCGTCAGCCGCGCGCGTTCACGCTCGGAGTTTTCCTGTGTCACGTCGGCGGCAGTCGATCTGGTCATCTCATTGTCTGAGGCGTGGTACGGTGTCAGCAGCGCCATCGCGACTGAATCCATGCGCACCACCCGACCCATTCACCCGGGTATCATGTCAATGAATTGTAGCGTCGGGCGGTCCCTGCGGTCAAACGGCTGACACCGAATTCATGTTGGAGCTCGCAGCCCGTGTCCCGCGAGGCGGTCTCCCCTGTAGTTTGGTGCCATGTCCCAGTTCAAGCGTACCCTCGTGCGGGTCCTCGTCATTCAGGTTGTGACGTTGGTGCTGCTGTGGTTCCTGCAGGCTCGCTACACCACCTGAGGTCAGGTTCATGCATTGGATCAACTGGCTGATCGTGGTGGTGTATCTGCTCGTCGTCATCGTCGACGGGCTGCGCCGCACGCGCGGCACCAAGAACATCGAAGGCTACTTCCTCGCGTCGCGCCGCCTCCCGTGGTGGGCAGTGGGGCTCAGCGTGATGGCCACCCAGCTGTCGGCCATCACGCTCATCGGCACCACGGGGCAAGGTGCAACCGACGGGCTGCGCTTCGTGCAGTTCTACTTCGGGTTGCCGGTGGCGATGGTGCTGCTGGGCGTCACCCTGGTGCCGTTCCTCCACGGCGCCAAGGTGTATACGGCGTACGAGTATCTCGAGCGACGCTTCGACGCCAAGACCCGCTCGCTGACCAGCCTGCTGTTTCTGCTGTCGCGCGGCATGTCGGCCGGTACCATCATTGCCGCCCCCAGTGTGGTGCTGAGTGCCATTTTTGGCTGGGACATTACCTGGTGTGTGCTGCTCATTGGTGTGCCCACCATCGTTTACACCGTGCTTGGCGGGGTAGAGGCCGTGGCGTGGGCCGATGTGAAGCAGATGGTGGTGATCGTGGCCGCCCTGTTCGCTCTCGTGGCCGTGCTCATGTGGCGGCTCCCTGTGCCGGTGGACGACGCGTTCCGTCTGGCCGGCGCCACGGGGCGCCTGCGTGTGTTTGACTTTTCCTTCTCGCTCACCGAGACCTACACGTTCTGGTCAGGCATACTCGGCGGCACGTTTCTCATGCTGAGCTACTTCGGCACTGACCAGAGCCAGGTGCAGCGCTACCTGGCGGCGCGTTCGGTCGATGAGGCGCGCAGTTCGCTGCTCATGAGCGCGTACTGGAAGATCCCCCTGCAGGCGCTCATTCTCATCATTGGCGTGTTGGTGTTCCTGTTCTACACCTTCGCGCCGGCGCCCATGCTTTACAATCCGCGCCACGATGCCCTCCTGCGCGAGAAGCAGCCGGCCGCATACGCCGCACTTGAATCGCGGCACGCCGCCGCGCTGGCCGGACGCGACCAGGCGGCCCGCGAAGCGGCTACCGTCAAGGGCTCGGGCCCGTTGCTCGCCTTCAAGGCGCAGAACGATGCGCTCGATGCGGTGCGCAAGGACGCGCTGGCCGCTGCCGCCGAAGCCAGCGGGGAAAGTTCACGCGATGTGAACTACATCATCCCGCGTTTCGTTCTCGATAACCTGCCGCTGGGCTTTGCCGGTGTCTTCCTTGCGGCGGTGCTGGCCGCCGCGATGTCCAGCATTGCGGCCGAACTCAATTCGCTGGCCACGGCCAGCGTCGTGGACTTCTACCAGCGGTGGTATAGAAGGGAAGACACTGATGCGCACTTCCTTACCGTTGGTCGCATTGCGACTGCCGTATGGGGATGCTTTGCCATGGTGGTGGCCACCTACGCCGCCACCCTCGGCTCGCTCATCGAAGTGGTGAACCGCTTCGGCTCGTTCTTCTACGGCTCCATCCTTGGCGTCTTCATGCTGGCCATGGTGAAGCGCGCGAGCGCCCTTGGCGCCTTCGTTGGGCTGCTCTCGGGCATGGGCGCCGTAGCGGCCGTGTCCTTTGGCCTGCCGCAGGTGAGCTTCCTGTGGCACAACGTGATCGGCGCCGTGGTGGTGTTCGCCGTGGGCATGCTGTTGTCGCTGCCGAAACGGGCTGCGGCATAGCGTCGCGCTGGGGTCGTTCCCAGCGCGACGGTACCGCCTTACATCTTTGGCGCCGCTGGCGGCGGTGACCCAGCCACCAGGTTCGCCAGCAGTCGGGCCGCCCCCGGCACGCCCGCCGGCAACTGCCGGAACATGGCCAGCGTGACGTACACGTAGCGCCCCTTGCCTACCGGGGCTACCAGCAAGGCGCCGTCGTTGGCCGGTTCGTCGGGATCGTTCATGCGCAGCAGCGGCGTGTACCGCTTGTCGATGACGCTGGGCATGTACGTGGCCCGCTCCTGTGACCAGTCCGCCCAGTCGGAGGCACCGATACGGTTGGGGGTCGTCAGCAGCGGATGCGTGGGCTGCAGTACGGTCACCGGCGCGTTCTCCACCGTTACGCGCGCCGCCCTCGGCGCCCACTGCAACGGGTACGGCGTCACGCCGGCAAAGGCATTCATGTTTTGCGCGCCGTACTGCACCACCAACGTCCCGCCGCGATTGGCGTACGCGAGCAGCCGCGCATTGTTCTTCACCAGAGCGTCGCTCGTTTCGTACGCGCGCGGCCCGACCACGATGCTGGTGAAACGCGAAAGGTCGGTGCTGCCAAGCATGGCCGGTTCGAGCTTCTCCACCGTGATGTCGAGTTGCTCGAGGGCCTTGAGCCCGGCATCACCCACCCCTTCGATGTACCCCACGCGAGCGCGCGGCGGCAGCTTCACGTCGACTGCCGACAGGTACATCCCCGAGGCGCCGTACAGGCGCATGGGGGTGATGTGGTCGTAGGCCAACAGGTACGGACCACTCGTGCTCATCGTGCCTTCGTGCAGCGTCATGGCGCCGAGTTCGTGACGACCGGCCTTCACGACACCGCGCACGCGAAAGGTCACGATGGTGCTGCCCTGCGGCTCAAGTGTGCGATCACGCTCGACACTGTCGGCCTTGAGCCCGTCGGGCAGCAGTATGCGCACTGCCACCTTGGCCTCATGCGGATACGACGACGTGACGCGCACCGGGATGTAGCGGTCAACGGGCACGCCCGCGCGGATGTACTCCATGGTGCTGCCCAAATTCACCGAAATGCCCGGCACCGCGCTCACCGGAATCTGCAGGTCGCCCTTCACCGGATCGGCGAAGCGGTACACCACGGGCGTCTTGATCGTTACCGGCTCGCCGGCAATCTGCACAAACGCCTGCAATACCGTCGACAGCTTCTCCTGCTGCGCAAATTCATCACGCGAATCGATGGGCTGCTGGAACCAGTCCTGCTGTTTGCGCCCCTTGGCGCGCCACCATGGCGAGTTGCTGGCGAAGGCCACCGCCCACCGCTGCATGGTGTGCGCACTGTCGGGCGCGATGGTCACGTCGCCCGTTTCGATGCCTCGCAATCCGATACCGGCCACGCCGGCGTTGCGCAGAAAGATCGGCGCCCGCCCCCGATTGAACACGGTCACCGTAATGGGCAGCGTATCGTTGACTTCCACCTTCACCGGTTCGCGCACCGGGAACGTGCCGCGCGGCGCCGTGGCTTCCACCATCACACCGGCCGCGAGTACGAGTGCCTGCTCCGTACGCTCGACGGTCGTGGCCATGGCGGCCCAGAGTGCCGGATCGGCTTCGTCCTTGGCGCGGCGCGCATTGGGGCTGTTGCCACCACTCAAGCCATCGTTGATGTACACGAAGGGCCCGCTGCCCAAGGCGTTGCGCACGCGGCGGAACTGATTGAGCGAGCGGGCGAGCGGCTCCACAATGTTCGACGGGTCGTCGGCCCGATACGCCGCGCGCACCTGCGCGACGGTCTGCAGTGCCGAATCGAGCACCGGTTGCACCGACGCTGGCACCTGCGCCCGAATGGCCGCCCACGTGGTATCGATGCCGTCAAACAGCGAGCGTTCGGCGCGTGCATCGGCGGGGCCTGTACGCGTGGCTTCGCGTGAGAGGTAGCCCCAGATCACGCCTTTGCGTTGCAGCACACCAAAGCCCTGACTCTTGTGCTGCGAGCGGCTTTCGGCGGAAATCTCGTAGTAACTGCGGCCCAGCAAGGCGTCGTACTCGCCCGTATTCACGCGCAACGTGGCGCTATCGGGCACCTGTCGCGCACTGCGATAGAACTTCTGCGGTGTCCACGGCGCGCCGAACGCGCGCACGGGGAAGCGCACCGTATCGCCCGCCAACTCGTACGCTTCGCGCGCCAGCAGCCCGCTCACCTGGTGATGGCCATGACCGTCGCGTGGCGTCCCACTGAAGAAGCCGATCATCACGTGCGGACGGAACGCACGCACCACGCGCACCACGTCGCCCAGAATGCTGTCCTTGGGCCAGTGCTGATACGTCTCTTCGGCGTTCTTGCTGAAGCCGAAGTCGTAGGCGCGCGTGAAGAACTGCGTGCCGCCGTCTATGCGCCGCGCCGCCAGCAGTTCCTGCGTGCGGATGGCCCCCAACGACTCACCAAGTTCATTGCCGATGAGATTCTGTCCGCCATCGCCACGCGTGAGCGACAGATACGCGGTTTCCACGTGACGCCCACGTGCGAGCCACGCAATGATGGGCGTGTCTTCGTCGTCGGGATGCGCGGCCACGGTGAGCACGCGCGTGGTGGTACCGATCCCGGCCAGCGTGGAACCCAGCGCAGCGGCTCCGCGCTCGGGCGCGACCTGCGCGAACAGCGAAAGGGCTGGAACGACGAGCGCCGCAGCAAGAGCCGCGGCGCCGATCATTCGCTTCGAACCGCAAGCGACGTTGAACATGAGCCTCAGTGGGTAGCGGTCATGGCCGGACGCCCCTCGGGCACCTCGCCAGTATCCATCACGGTGGCCACGATGCGCGCCTGCTCGGCCTGGTGCGCATCGGCGAATCCTTCAGCGGGGCTGGCACGCTCCGGCCGCCCCACATAGCGCACCCCAACAGCCGCACCGGCCGAGGCGCGCAGACGCGGCTGCACATACGTCCAGGCACCCTGGTTCTTGGGCTCTTCCTGCGCCCACACCACCTGCTCGACGGCCGGATACTTGTCCATGACGCGCTGAATTTCTTCGTGCGGCCACGGATACAGCTCCTCCACGCGCACGAGGGCCACGTGCGGATTGCGCGACGGTGACAGCGCCATGTCGTAGTACAGCTTGCCCGTGCAGAACACGATGCGACGCACGTCGTCACGATGCTGCGACGCAATGGGATCATCGATAACCGACTGGAAGCCGCCCTGCACCAGATCAGCGAGCTTGGAGGCGGCCTGCGGCAACCGCAGCAGCGACTTGGGTTGCATGCACACCAACGGGCGACGATTCTTGCGTAGCGCCTGACGGCGCAACAGATGGAAGTACTGCGCGGGCGTGCTGCAGTACGCCACGGTCATGTTGCCTTCGGCGCACAGCTGCAGGAAGCGTTCGAGACGCGCGCTCGAATGCTCCGGCCCCTGCCCTTCGTAGCCGTGCGGCAGCAGCAGCACGAGGCCACTGTCCTGTCCCCACTTGGCACGGTCAGCCACGATGAACTGGTCGATAATGGGCTGCGCCACGTTCACAAAGTCGCCGAACTGCGCTTCCCACATGGTCAGCGTATCAGTGGCGATAACACTGTAGCCATACTCGAAGGCCATGATGGCCGTCTCGGAGAGCGCCGAGTTGTACACCTCGAACGTGCCCTTCGCGCCGGGCAGATTGGCCAGCGGCGCGTACTTGCGGCCCGTGTTCACATCGTTGAGCACCGAGTGCCGATGCGAGAACGTCCCGCGCTCGGCATCCTGACCGGTAATGCGCACCGACATGCCATCAAGCAGCAGTGAACCGAAAGCCAGCGCTTCCGCGTGTCCCCACTCGATGCCGCCCTGCTCGCCCATGGTTTCGCGACGCCGTTCGAGCTGCTTGGCGAGACGCGGATTCGCCGCGAAATCGGCCGGCCACTGCAACAGCGATTCGTTGATGTACTGCAGGCGCTCGGGAGCCACACTGGTGTGCACCGGCTTCGGCGCTTCCGCGGGCTCGGGTGGCCACGGGGCGTGCTTTTCGCTGCCCAGCAACGACTGTTTGAAGCGCGCGTGGATGTCGGCGTAGCGCTGCGACACGTCGCGCTCCACCTGCGCGGCCTCATCGGCCGTCATCACGCCTTCCGCCACCAGCCGGTTGGCCCACACCTGCGGCACCGTGGGATGCTTGCGAATAGCCGCCGTGCGCGTGGGCTGCGTGTACATGGGTTCATCGCCTTCGTTGTGCCCGTGCCGACGATAGCCCACGAGGTCAATCAGCACGTCCTTCTTGAACGCCGCGCGATACGCGCACGCCAGCCGCATGGCAATCACACACGCTTCGGCGTCGTCGGCGTTCACGTGGAAGATCGGGATCTCGAAGCCCTTGGCGAGATCGCTCGAATAGTACGTGGAGCGCGCATCGTGCGGATCAGTGGTGAAGCCCACCTGGTTGTTCACGATGATGTGAATCGTGCCACCGGTGCGATACGCGTTGAGATGCGAGATGTTCAGCGTTTCCGCCACGATGCCTTCGCCGGGGAACGCCGCATCGCCGTGAATGGCCACCGGCACCACGCGATGCTCGTCACGCATGCCCGGCTGCAACGCATCGCGCTGCAACGCGCGCACCACCCCTTCGATGACCGGGTTCACCACTTCGAGGTGCGACGGATTGGGCATGAGGCGCAGCTTCACGTCGCGACCATCGACGTGGCGCGAGCCGATGTAGCCCATGTGGTACTTCACGTCGCCCGTCGCGTTTTCGTCGGCCGCGTCATGGTGGCCTTCGAACTCGGCGAACAGCGCTTCGTACGGCTTGCCCATCACGTTGGTGAGCACGTTGAGCCGACCACGATGCGCCATGCCAATGACCACTTCGTTGGCACCCTCACGACCCAGCGCGTCGATCATGGCGTCGAGCAGCGGGATGAGCGAATCGGTGCCTTCTACCGAGAAGCGCTTGTAGCCCTGATATGCGCGACCGAGGAAGCGCTCGAGCCCATCGACCTCGTTGAGGCGGCGCAACACCTGCTTCTTTTCGTCAGCAGTGAGCGGGCGCGTGATGATGCCGTCGCGAAACGCGTTGCGGAACCAGTTGCGCTCCTCGTTGACTTCGAGGTGCCACACTTCGTAGCCAATGCGCCCGGAATACACGCTGCGCTTGCGCGCGATGACGTCCTTGGCGGTGGCGAAGCGATCGTCGCCCAGCGCGGCTCCGGGAATGCGCTCGAGATCGGCCTCGGTAAGCCCGTGGAACTCCGGGCTCAGTTCGTCAGCGCCTGGCGGCGGCGAACCCAGCGGATCGAGCTGCACGGCGTAGTGGCCATACATGCGAATGGCCTGCTGCAGCGATGCGGCCGCGGCGACCTTCGTGAGCAACGCCGTGTCGATTGTCGCGGCAGGTGCGGTGGCGGCACGATCGGCAGACGGCGCACCGAACAACGACTCGGCGATGCGGAAATACTGACGCCACGTCTCGTCGACGCTGGCCGGATCGCGGCGGTACCGCTCGAATTGCTCGGCGAACACGCCGTCGTTGAATACGCTGGAGATAGCTGACATAACCATGAAATCTAGCGGGGCGACGGGCGTAAACAGGGGTTCAGGGTACCGGTGGCGATTGCGGCAGCACCAGCGTGAAAATCGACCCGTCCCCGGGGCGGGACACCAGTTCTATTCGCCCCCCCAACAGCGTGGCGAGGCGACGAGCGATATACAGGCCGAGTCCGGTGCCGCGGGCGCGGCGCGTCTCTGAATCTTCGAGCTGAGAGAACGGCCGGAACAGCCGCTGCATGTCGGTGGACGCGATACCCACGCCGGTATCGCGAACAGCGAAACGCACGGTGGCCCCACCATCGGCCCCTGGAGATCCGCGTGACACGCGCACCGTGACCCCGCCCACCTCGGTGAACTTGATCGCGTTCTGGCAGAGGTTGAGCAGAATCTGCCGCACCCGCGCTTCGTCGGTGGTCAGCACCGGGAGCCCCGCTTCCAGATCGATCAGAAATTCGATGCCCTTTTCCCGCGCGAGCGGCTCGAGAAAGGGGTGGAGCGTGTCCAGCAGCTCGTCGAGCCGTACCGGCGTGGAGCGGGCGGTGAGCCGGTCGGCCTCGAGCGAGGCATAGGTGAGGATGTCCTCGATGAGACTGCCGAGGTGCCGTCCAACGGTGCGGAGGCGCACGATGACGTCGCGTTGCTCGCCGGTGAGCGGCCCCAGAATCTCGTCTTCCAGCAACTCTCCGTAGCCTTCGAGCGCGGTGAGCGGCGTGCGCAACTCGTGCGAGAGCGTGGCCAGCAGGCTGGTTTTCGCGGCGTCGGCCGACCGCGCTTCTTCGAGCAGTTGGGCTTTCCACAACGCGAGAGCGGCGAGATCGGCCATGACCCCGAGGCGCTCTTCGTCCACGTCATCGAACAGCGGGTGCCCGATATCGCGGGTAATGGAGAGCACCCCGAACAGCTGCTGGTTGGCCAACAGCGGCAGCAGCAGGATGGGGCCGATGCCGAGGGTTGGAAGCAGCTGCGCGAAGAACGGCGAACTTTCGCTGGGGTTGGCAATGGAAAGCGTGCGGTGCTCCCGGGCCACCCGCCCGGTGAACGTGCCCTCGAGGGGAAAGGTGAGGTCGAGCAGCACCTGCGCCTTTCCGGCGACGGCCACATACACGCCATTATCACCACTTAACTGCGCCACTGCAGCGCCACTTGCTCGACCGCGGAGCATTGAGAGCTGACAGAGCTTTTCCAGTACCTTCTGCGAACTCGTCTCCGCTGCCAGGGCGCGCGCCACCTGACGCAGCGTGCCCAACTCCTCGGTTTTCCGATAATCGGAGTACAGCAGGTCCTGGTTGCTGGCCGGAAAGTCGGCCGGATCGATGGCCTGGTGTGCCCCGGACATCCGCGCGGTGGGCGGGGGCGACGACGGTGGCAAGGGCGACGGCGAGTGCATTGGGGAACAGTGCACCGCCCCCAGCGCCTTGGGGAGCCATGGCCAACACGCAACGGAAAACCGGAAAGCAGCCGGGCTCGGTGAACGGGCACCCCGACAAGCTCTGTGCGCGTTGCGGGCGCCCCTTCAGCTGGCGCAAGAAGTGGGAGCGCGACTGGGAGCAGGTGCGCTACTGCAGCGACAAGTGCCGCATGGGAAAGGGGGCGAGCTGACGCCGCGCCGTCAGCTGCGCGGGCCCCACTCCTTGCCGAGTCCGGTCATGATCTCGGCCATGAGCGCGATACCATCCCACAGATTCTGCACGCGCAGATTCTCGTTGGGCGCGTGCTGACTGTTGTCGGCGTTCACGGTAGGCACCGTAATCACGGTGGCGCCGAGCTGCTCCACAAAGTGAAAGAGCGGCAGTGACCCGCCCAGAATGGGCATGGTGAACGGCTCGCGGCCGTAGCTGCGCGACATCACGCGCTTGACGGCCTGCACGCTCGGCAACGAACTCGGCACCCGCACTGCGGTGTAGCCGCTATCGTACGTTACATAAGCCACGCGGCTGCGATCAGCGCTTCTGGTGGCCGCATTGGCCTCGCGCACGATGGTGTAACCGAGCCCGGTGAGATGCTGCTCCAGCATGGCCCGGATGCGCGCCGGCTGCTGATCGGGCACGAGTCGGAAATCGATACTGACACTCGCACTGGTGGGCACGGCGTTGCTGGCCCCGCTACCAACATTGCCAGCGCGAATGCCGCGAATATTGAGCGCCGGCAGCATGATGCGCTCACCAAGCGGCGCGTTGTTCGCTTCGGTGCGCGACAACCCCAGCGATGTGCGTACGCTGTCATCGGTCACGCTCAGTGCCTTGGCCAAAGCGCGATCGGTGTCGGTCATGGCCGGCACATCGTCGTAGAAGCCGGGGAGCTTGATGCGCCCGTCGTTGTCGCGCAGCCCGGCAACGAACTGCGCAACCGCGACCGCCGGATTGGGCGACCAGTTGCCGTAGTGACCACTGTGCAGCGCGCGATTGGCCCCGTAGAACGTGACCTCGGCGCCCATGACGCCGCGCACGCCGAGCACGAGCTGCGGCGTACCGCTCACATGCACCGGCCCGTCGAAGAAGAGCCACGCGTCGGCGGCCAACTTGTCCTTGTGCGTGCGCAGAATGTCTCCGAGGTGATTGGAGCCGGCCTCTTCCTCACCTTCAAGGAAGAACTTCACGTTCACACTCGGCGCCCGCTTCAGCGCCTTCATGGCATCGAGTGCGGCCAGCATGGCCACGATGGGCCCCTTGTCGTCGCTGGCCGAGCGCGCGCGAATACGTACTTCGGGGTCGACGGTGTCGCCGGGCGCGGGGAGCGCGACATCCTCGGTGGGTGCGCTGTTGCGATAGCGACTCAGCTTTGGTGCAAACGGGTCGCTATCCCAACCCGCGCCCGCCACGGGCTGTCCGTCGTAGTGAGCGTAGATCACCACGGTACGTGTGGCGCCGGGTGCCTTGATTTCACCGAATAGCGCGGGGCTACCGCCGCTTGGCGCCTTTAGCGCGGCAAGTGTCACGCCCCGTTTCGCAAACGCCTGCGTGAGGAACGCCACGTTCTTCGCGATGTCGTCCTGATTACTGGCCACATTGGGAATGGCAAGCAACGCGAACGCTTCGTCGAGAATGGCGCGTTCGTTCGCCTTGCGCCACGCGTCGATCTGCGGGCGGAGGGGCTGCTGGGCGATGACGGTCGCGGGGGCGAGAAGCGCGACGGCAGAGAGAGCGGCAAGGAGTGGGCGCATGCTCATCACGCTACGCGCTCGCGAGGCACTGAGGAAGGGAGGCACGGAGTCCGCCCCACCTCCGTGCCTCCGACTCTCCGCGCCTCCCCGCTAGAACTCGTACGCCGCCGTCAGGAACACCGCCCGCGCCGGCAGGATGTAGTAGCGCACACGCCCGCTGCCGCTCACGGCGCCGCTGCCGAACTTGCGCGTGTCACCAAGGTTCTGGCCGCGCAGCGTGAAGCTGGTGCGACCGAACGATACGCGCGCGGTCGCGTCCACGGTGTAGTAGTCAGGCAGCACACGATCGGGGCTGCTGGTGTTGTCGAGAAACGCGCGGCTCTGGTAGCGCCCTTCCACGCTCAGCCACAGGCGCTGCACCGGCGTGACTTCCACGCGGTGCGCACTGGTGAAGCGTGGCGTGAGCAACGGCTCCACGTTGCGGCGCACCACCGGCGTGCCGCGGGAGCTGTCGGTGAACTGTTTGATGCGGTTGGTGCTCCAGTTGACGTTGCCGGCGAACACCACGTTGGCAAGTCCACGATACGCCCAATCCAGCTCGAGCCCGCGCCGATAGCTGTTACCCACGTTGCGGCGCAGAATGGACCCGCTGGCCGTGGGCGCCCCAATGCGCGCGATGTCGTTGCGGAAGTCCATGCTGTACACGTTCGCCGAGAGGTCGAACGTGCGACGCACGAGGTTGATACCCGCCTCGAAGTCTCGCAGCTGCTCGGGCTTCACCCGCGTGAAGTCGCCGAAGTCGGCCACGTTGCCGCTGTTCAAGTCGTCTTCGCCGCCGAAGAGATCGTTGCGCGCCGGTTCGCGGCTGGTCATGCCATAGCTGGTGAACGCCGACACGCCCTTGCCCAGGGCGTACGTCACACCGGCCTTGGGATTGAGAAACGTCCAGTCGATGCTGCGACCCTCTATGCCGGCGTTGTCCGACGGCTCGTAGCGGAACTTGGTCCACCGCCCCTGCACGTCACCAAACCACGTGGCCTTGCCCGCCGTGTACGACAGCTTCACGAATCCGCTGGCGTCCTGCTTGTGCCCGGTATTGTCGTACAGCTCCGTACTGGGCTGGAAATACCCGCGGTGTGCACGCTGATACGTGTTGGCGTTCACCCCGGTATTAATGGCCAGCGCACCGCGCTCCACGTTGTACACGCTGGTGAGGCCGTACCACGTGTGCGCGAGATTGAAGCGGTAGCGATCGGGCAACTCGAAGTAGTCGTAGTTGCCGCTGGCCGAGTTGCGGTACACGGTGGTGTTGAGCGATCCACCGTTGGCCAACGAGCGGGCCCAGGCCAGCGACACCATCTGCTGCCCGAACTTGTCGCGCTCGTTGGGCGCCAGCGGATTGAAGCGCCAGTTCTGCGCCAACTGTTCGCGCGTGGCACCGGTGTAACTCAGCGTGTCGTACAGCTGCCCCACCAGCGCCGTGAGCTTCACGATATCACGCGCACCAAACCAGCCGGCCCCGAGAAATCCCGTGCGCCCCGCCACACCACTGTGGTCGCGATAGCCGTTGGTGCGTAGCGCACTCACGCGGCCATACGCGGCGAAACCGTTCTGCAGCCCCGTATTGAACCCGGCCGACACGCGCTGCGCGCCGAAGCTGCCCACCTGCACCTGCGCGTCACCACCGGCGTCCCGGCGGGCCACCGGCATGGTCTCGAAGTTGATGGAACCGGCGTAGCTGGCCGTACCGGCAGTACTGGTGCCCACGCCGCGCTGCACCTGTACGCTCTGCACGTTCGACATGAGGTCCGCGAAGTTCGCGAAATAGAGAACCTGGTCCTCCATGTCGTTGAGCGGCACACCGTCGATGGTGATGTTGATGCGCGTCTGATCGAGCCCGCGCAGCCGCAGATAGCTGTATCCCCATTGCGTACCGGTTTCCGTGTGCGCAATGAGGCTGGGCGCGGCGTTCATGAGCAGCATGGGCACGTCCTGCCCGAACTGCCGCTGGGTGATCACGGCGCGCTCGATGGTTTTCTGCGCGATGGGGGCGTTGCTCCCGGCGCGAATGGCCTGCACCGACACGCCCTCGATGCGACGGGCACTGTCGGCCTTGGCCGAATCGGGCGTGGTTTGGGCAAACGCCGAGGTGGCCGCGAAGGCCAGAACACCAAGTGGAGCGACGGCCGACACCACGGTACGCGCACACAGGCGCGACACGCGGGCCTCCGGTCGCTCGGCACGCCCGAGGCGTGCAGAGATAGGACGAGACACGTTGGACTCCCTACGCCGGTGCAAACCGGATCAGGTTCGACGGGTGTTATCTCAGCCGGACGCTCACTGGCGGCGCCGGCACCCCGGTCATGTGCGGTCAACGCTAATTAGCTTTGCCTGTCATGACCAGTGGTGATCCCGTGGCCCCCGTAACCGTATGCTCGTGGCTGTCGGCGCATGGCACCTCCTGCGCCGAGACCTTCGGCTTCGTAACAGGCGCCGCCAACGTGTGGCTTGTCACTCGCGAAAGCATCTGGAGCTGGCCACTCGGTGTGCTCAACGCCGTGTTCTACATGGTCGTGTTCGCGCGCACGGGGCTGTACAGCGACACCGGGTTGCAGGTGGTGTTCTTCACCTTGTCGCTGTACGGCTGGTGGCACTGGTGGCGCGGTGGGCCGCAACACGAACCGGTGGTCGTGACGCGCACGCCGCGACGGCTGGCTCTGGTGCTTGGCGCGATCGTGGTCGTGACATGGGTACTGCTCGCCACCATTACGTCGCGCATTCCGGGCGCCGCGCTGCCGTGGTTGGATGCCATTCTGGTGGCCATCAGCCTCGTGGCGCAGTGGATGATGACCCGCAAACTGCTGGAGAACTGGCTGCTCTGGATTGCGGTCGACGTGGTGTATATCGGGCTGTTCATCAACCGCGGTCTGCCACTCACGGCGGTGTTGTACGCCGTGTTCCTCGGCCTTGCCACGCTGGGCTTTTTCCAGTGGCGCAAGTCGGCGGCGCAGCACGAGGCCGTGTCGTGAACGGAAACGGGAGTTGTTCGTGAACGCCGTTCTCAAGCGCGTCGTTATCACAGGGTCCGAATGCACGGGCAAGACCACGTTGGCAGCGCGCGTCGCCACGCATTTCGGTGTGCAGTACGTGCCGGAGTTCGTGCGCCGATACGCTGAGCAGAAGGGAGCGCCCGTTGAGGC
>ERZ1645185.22-NODE-22-length-74584-cov-8.207423_pt1 | contig 74584 bp, 66 predicted proteins | sample MGYA00575351_ERZ1645185 | MGnify/ENA primary metagenome ERZ1645185 (study PRJEB40838, sample SAMN11284767) | freshwater sediment metagenome | isolation source: river sediment | host: Sediment | place: India: Jana village, Kanpur | collected 2015-12-17 ... | reverse complement strand
ACGCCAATACAGCCACGGTCACCGCCGGCGGTGTGAGCGACTCGGACATGAGCCACTACAAGAGCGTCCCGGCCCCGGTGGAGAAAGCCTCTATCGGCAACCGGGTCTGGTGCGACACCGATGGCGACGGCATTCAGGATACTGGCGAAGTCGGAGTGGCGAACGTCGTGGTTAAGTTGTTGACTGCTTCAGGAACATTCGTCGCGCAGACCACGACCAACAGTGCGGGTGAATACAGCTTCTCCAACCTTAATCCGGGTGATTACAAGATCCAGGTTGTCAAGCCCGCCGGATACCAGAGCTTTACCCTGGCCAACCAGGGAAGCAACGACAACGTGGATTCCGATGTCGACAGCAGCGGCATGAGCGCGGCGACCACGCTGGTGGCCGGGGAGAATGACACCAGTTGGGATGCCGGTTTCGCACCCAATGTGAAGTACGCCTCCTTCAATTTCAACGGAAGCACCGCGACAGATGGAACCGATGGCAATACTCGCAGCTACACCGTAAACGGCATTAGCGTGAACGCCAATGCCTGGAGCCGCGATAAATCCACCGGCGCCTGGGCCACGGCTTACCTTGGCGCATACAGTGGCGGCCACGGCGTGACCGACAGCAGCGAAGGCAGTGGCAGTGGCGACACCCACACGGTTGACAACAATGGCCGCGATAACTTCATTGTCTACCAGTTCTCCCAGGCGGTCACGGTAGACAAGATTGGCCTCGGTTATGTCAGCGGCGACAGCGACATCACTGTGTGGATCGGCAATGCATCTTCCCCGATTACTTCAATGAGCAACAGCGTGCTTAGCAGCATGGGCTTCACTGAGGTGAATCTGGGCGGAAGCACTGCGCGTATCGCCGATATCAATGCCGGCAACGTCTCGGGCAACGTGCTGATTGTTGCCGCCAAAACCGGCGACTCCTATGATTACTTCAAGGTGCAAACCCTGGAAGTGTCAGCCAAGGATTCGTTTGTTACTCCGGTGGCGATTGATCTGGACGGCGATGGGGTCGAAACGATTGCACTCTCGGATTCGTCGGCAAGCTTCGATCTGTTCGGCAATGGCCAGGCCATCCGTTCTGGCTGGCTTTCCGGCGACGATGGCTTCCTGGCCGTCGACAGCAACGGCAACGGCAGGATTGACAGCATTGCTGAACTCTTTGGCGGTTCAAGCAAGGGCGATGGTTTTGCCAAGCTGGCCAGCTACGACAGCAATGGCGATGGTGTCGTCAATGCCAGCGATAGCGGTTTTGCCAGCCTCATGATCTGGCAGGATGCCAACGGCAACCATCAGACCGATGCCGGAGAGTTGATGAGCCTGCCGCAAGCCGGTGTGTCCAGCTTGAGCGTCGATTTCACCGAAAAGCCTTTCATGGATGCCAACGGCAATCTGCATCTGGAAAGCAGCAGCGCCACGCTGGCTGACGGCAGCAAGGTGGATATGACTGATGTCTATTTCAGCGTGTCCGCGGCGGACGCGGCAGCGGCGGGTATGGAACTTCCAAACCTCGCTGATTTGCTGGGCAATGATTCTGTCATTGCGGGTCTGGGTGGTTCAGGCGCGGCTTGCTCTTTCGGTAGCGTGGACAGCTCATGCTCATCTGCTGACTTGATGAAGCAGATGGCTGATCTGTACGACCAGGCAGCCGCTTAAGAAATTAAACGGACTGTTTGCTTACAAGGGGGCAGAAATGCCCCCTTTTTTCTGGTTAAATCAGATGCAGAAGAACAATACCAATAGCTGGGCATAAATATTGCTGATTTGTATGACCCACGGTTGCCAGTTGGCTGCCGGACAACAAACTCTATGAGCACACAAACAATTAATACCTCACTAACAGGCAATTCAGATGCCGTGCTGGATTCGCTGCTGTTTCTTGCGCGGCACCATGGACGTCAGTTGGAGGGCCAGCAGCTTACGGCAGGCATACCACTGGAAAATGGCCGCATTACTGAAAATGAGTTGCACGAATGTGCAGCGCGGGCCGGACTGGCTGTAACGCCCTCGGAATTAAGGGCGGAACAGGTCAAGGCTTCCATGCTGCCGGCATTGATAGTGTGCGAGAACGGGGATGCCGTTTCGGTCATGCATCGAGACGGCAGCCGTTTTGAATGTGTCGTGCCGGGTGTGCGCGGAAGTAGTTGGGTGGAGGCACAAAAGCTTGAAGCGGATTATCCAGGACGATGGAATTTCATTAGACCTGTATTTCATTTCGACGTCCGCAGTCTGCTATATCACCTTCCCAAACCCAGACGCTGGTTCTGGGATGTGTTTCAGGCCAATAAATCGATTTATCTATGGGCGTTGCTGGCCACGGTTGTCATCAACCTTCTGGCGATCGTCATACCTTTTTACACCATGGCAGTTTACGACCGCGTTATTCCGAATAATGCGCTCGACAGCTTGTGGGTGTTGACTTCGGCTGCGGTTGCCGTGACGGTTTTTGATCTGTTAAACAAACTGTTGCGCAGCTATATGCTGGAAGCGGCAGCACGGAAGGCTGATATTGCTTTATCCAGCAATATTTTTGCGCATAGCCTCAGATTGCGTGCAGCGAGCCGGCCCGCATCCGGTGGTGTGCTGGCCAATGTGATACGTGACTTTGAAACCGTGCGGGATTTCTTTACCTCCACCACGCTTACCTTGCTGGGCGATTTGCCTTTTATGCTGCTTTTTCTGGCGATCATTGCCTTGCTGGGCGGCTGGCTGGTACTGGTGCCCATCATTCTGATACCGCTTGCGCTGGGTGTGGCATGGCTCATTCGCAAACCGCTGAGCACGATCATCAATGACAACATGAAGGAGTCGGCTGCCCGCACCGCCCATTTGTTCGAGGTGATGAATGGGCTGGACACCGTCAAGGGGATGGGGGCAGAAGCCTGGGCACGCCGGAAATGGGAGGGGTTGACAGTTTTGATGTCCGACAATGGGCTCAAAATGCGCGAAATGGTGGCATTTGGCAACAACACAGTTGCCATGCTGACTGGTTTGACCACCATCCTCTTGGTCATGTTTGGCGCCATGCAGGTCGCGGCCAACGAAATGACTCTTGGTCAGCTCATTGCCATTACGATGCTCTCAGGCAGGGCTATGGCGCCCGTGGCGCAGATCGCCGGGCTGTTTATACGCTGGGAACAAACCAAAGTCGCTCTGCATGCGTTGGACAAGGTCATGGAATCGCCGGTCGATGGGGGTGCCGGGGATTTGCACTTGCCAGCCTTGAAGGGGAATATTGAGCTGCGTGATGTCCAGTTTGCCTATCCGCAATCCCCCCCATTGCTGAAAAACATTAACCTAAAAATTCGGCCTGGCGAGAAAGTGGGTTTTATTGGCCGCATCGGTTCAGGGAAGAGCACCTTGATGCGGCTGATGCTGAATATCTATTCGCCTGATCAGGGCTCGGTTCTGATTGATGGCATTTCGGTCGGGCAGATTGACCCATTGAGCTTGCGCCGACAGATTGGTTATGTCCCTCAGGATGTCACGTTATTTCATGGGGATATCAAGGAAAACATTTTGCTGGGGGCGAATGATGTGAATGACCAGCAACTTTTGGAAGCGGTCAGACTGGCTTGCCTTGAAGAAACGCTCTCTCAGATGCCCCAAGGACTGGCCACCGAGGTCGGTGAACGGGGCGAACGTCTTTCTGGCGGCCAGCGTCAGGCTGTAGCCATAGCCAGAGCGCTGGCACGTCACCCAAGGCTGCTGCTATTGGATGAGCCCAGCAGCATGATGGATCCTGCAACCGAAAATCAGCTCATTAACAATCTGCGTGGCATGAAAGAAATCACCCTTATGCTGGTGACCCATCGAACAGCCATGTTGCCACTTGTGGACAGACTGGTTTTGCTTGACCAGGGCCGTATTGTGCTGGACGGGCCGCGTGATGAAGTATTAAAAAGGCTGCAGGCTACCGCGCCCAGTGTTGATGGAGAAACGGCATGAGCAATCCGCTTTTCCATCATGACCTGGATCGTGGCCCTGCGCTGGCGGCACGTATCTTTGTGAGCGCTCTGGCCGTTTTACTTCTTTTAATTTTGTTATGGATGGCATTTGCCAAGTTGGATATCTCTGTTCAGGCAATGGGTCAAGTTATTCCGTCAAGCCGTATCCAGCTTGTTCAAAGTCTTGAGGGCGGGATTGTGCGCGAGATAGCCGTGCGCGAAGGCGAACAGGTCAAGAAAGGCGACCTGCTGGCGTATATTGAAAACCTTCAATACGATGCCGAGCTCGGCGAAGGTCAGCAAAACCGTTGGGCCAAGGAAGCGGCAATTTCCCGGCTTGATGCTGAATTGGACGGCCGGGAGCCATCCTTTTCTCCGGAAATACGAAAGAATGCGCCAGGACTCCTAGCAGAGCAGCAAACCTTGTGGATGTCGCGGAGGCGGGAGCGTGACGCATTGCTGGAAACCGTGCAGCGCCAGATAGCGCAGCGGCAGGAGGAATTGGCAGAAGCAAAATCCCGGGCAGGTTCACTTTCCAGCATGTTGAGTCAGGCTCGTGAATCACTTGCCATCGAGCAAAAATTGATGGAACAGGGTGCCGGAGCGAAGGCTGATTTTCTTCGAGCACAGCTTGAGGTTACCCGTTTGCAGGGCGACCTTGATGCGGCCAGAATTGCCGTGCCGAGAATTCAGGCAGCGATACTGGAGTCCAAATCCCGTGCGGCCGAAGTGGTTTCAAGGTATCGGGCCGAATCCAGCCGTGAGCGCAGTCAGCTTGAGTCGGAACTTTCGGCGCTAGCCGAACAGATCACCGCCAGCAAGGATCGCGTAGCCCGGCGTGAAATTCGGGCGCAGTCCGATGGTGTGGTCAACAGGTTGTTGATCAGTACAGTAGGCGGAGTCGCGAAGTCTGGTGAAACTATCATGGAGCTGGTTCCGGTTAAGGACACGCTGCTGATCTCAACCCGGGTCAAGCCCTCCGATATCGCCTTCATCCATCCCGGCCAGACTGCCATTGTCAGAATTTCTGCTTATGACCCTTCCATTTTTGGAACACTCGAAGCCAGGGTTGTACGAGTCGGCGCAGACGCGATACTCGATGAACGTCAGCAACAGCAGTATTTCGAGGTTTTTCTTGAGACGGATCGCAATTATTTGGGGAAACCCGAAGAGAAACTGATGATCTCCTCCGGGATGCCGGCGGATGCAAGCATTCGTACCGGAAAACGTAGTGTGATGGAGTACCTGCTCAAGCCGGTTGTAAAAACGCTGGATAAATCCTTGCGGGAGCGATGATGAGAAATTTTCGTCTTCGCAGGCTGGTCTTGGTGCTGTTGGCTGCTTCTGCTTCGCCTCTTCAAGCCGCTCCGTTGAATGCGGTTCTTGAGCAAGTTCTTCAACAACATCCGGACGTAAGAACGAGCCGAGCCTTGCTCGATGCCAGCCGTGAGTCAATTGTTCAAGCGCGTTCCAATTTTTTTCCTGTGCTTGGGTTTACTGGCCAGGCAAGTGAAGGTCAGGATGAGCAAAGCGGTGTTCCGCTTGATCGGAATGTGCGGCGACTTGATGCGCAATTGCGCTGGAATCTGTACCGCGGAATGACCGATAAGCACAGCGTCCGCGCGGCGCAATATGACAGTCTGGCTGCGGAAGCTGATTTAAACGAGGCACACGAGCGCGTGGCGTTAGAAGTTACCTTCGCATATCTTGAAGTGATGCGTTTGCGGTGTCTGGTTGAATTGAGCAAGAACTTTGTGGAAGAGCAAGCCCGGTTAAACGATGAGATTAATCGTCGTGTAAGCGCGGGGCGGATTCCAGTCGCGGATGCAAGTCAGGCCAAATCCAGTCTGATTCAATCTGAAAGGCTGCTGACGCAGTCAAAAAGTCAGCTTTTTGCGGCAGAGCAACGCTTTCAGATGATTACTGGCCAGACAGCCGATGCATTGGTTACACCTGCTTTTGAATTATTGCAGGTGGGGCAATCGTTGGATGATTTGCTTGAAAAGGTCACTCTGGGCAGCTACAGGTTTAAAGCCGCGCGCGCGCGGCTGGATGCTCGATCCGAAGAAGTTGGCATGGCAGCAGGCGCACTATATCCAAGCATCGACCTGGAGTTTCGCAAGCGTCTTCAATCCGAGATTGACCCTCCAACAGTCACAGATACCGTGGAAAACCAGGCAGTGCAACTGAATTATCAGTTGCCCCTTGGCGGAGCCACATACAGCCGGAAACGTCAGGCAGAATTTAGAAAGTCCGCAGCCCGTGCTGAAACTGATGGCATTCTTCTGAGGCTTCAATCGGAAATAAGCCTATCCTGGGCTTTATGGAAGGAAACTGTCGATTTAAAACAGAAGTATGCAGAACGGGTCCAGGCAACAAATACCGTAGTGGCCGCCTATGATTTGCAATTTGATGCCGGTCGCCGAAATCTTAACGACCTGATTTCAGTGCGTTCAGAGCGATTTCAGGCTCAGTCGGATTTAATCGAAAACAGATTCCAGGAACTCGCTGCCAATGCAAGAATGATGAGCGTGTTCGGGGATTTGAAACGCAACATCCTTGAACAAAGGCATATAGAGCCTAATAATGAGGGGGGAAATTCAATTTGCTCTTCAACGGTTCAGTCAGACAAAAAAGTACCGCATTGTCCGCCAGAGGGCTGCAAAGATTCCCCTGATAAATCAATTCAACCCGTAAAAAATACCCCCCCGGCAAAACCGAGTAGCGAAACTAAATATATTTCGATGCCTATGGGGGGAGGATGCAATCCACCTTTTACAAAATCATGTCTGGCCGGACTCAAGGCCACGAAAAACACCCCGATTGCAATTACAGGCAACTTGGAGACGTTACAGCTATCGAAGCAATCGTCGCTGCGTTAAACCCAAAGCAAGCCAGAAGCCAATAAATCCCCAAAGTAGCAGCATTACAACGCTGAAAGGCCAGTCAGATGGTATGACTCCGTTTACCAACGGGCGGGCGATTTCTATGGCGTGGGTGAGCGGTAGCCAGGCGGAAATATCCTGTAAGAGCGGGGGAAGCTGGCTGACCGGGTAGAACACGCCGCATAGCAATACCATGGGCGTGATGACCAGAGTGAAGTAGTACATGAAAAAGTCGTAGCTGGGCGAAACCGCAGTCATGACCAGACCCATGCCGGAAAAACACAGCCCGATCAGAAAAGCCAGCGGGATCAGCCAGAGCGATAAAGCCCAATCGGCCTGCAAGCCCAGCACCCAGATCACCACAAGAATGGCCAGACCCGACAACAGGCTTTTGCTGGCGGCCCATAGCCACTCACCCATGAGCACGTCGTCCAGTTCCAGCGGTGTGTTGAGGATGGCTTCCCAGGTTTTTTGCACGTGCATGCGCGAAAAGCCCGAGTACAGGGTTTCGAACGTGGCGCTGTTCATGGTGGAGTAGGCAACGGTACCCGCGCCCAAAAAGGTCAGGTAGGACATGCCTTCCACATCCGGCAGAAGGCTGCCCAGGCCGAATCCAAGACCGAGCATGTAGAGCATGGGGTCGGCAAGATTGCCGAGCACGCTGGGCAGGGCGAGCTTTTTCCAGACCAGGAAATTTCGCTGCCAGACCGGGACAAAGCGCAAAGACAATCGTGGGAAGCGGAGCAGGTCTGTCATCAGTCGCGCAGCTCCCGTCCCGTCAGTTTCAGGAACACGTCTTCAAGATTGGCGGGCCGGTGAAGGTATTTAAGATTCGGCCGGCCCTTTAGCGCATCCAGCAGCGGCCCGGGCTGACGGGTGTAGCAGAACAGGGTTTCGCCAGCCTCTTCGATTCTGTCCGCATGGCGGGATCCCTCTTCACGTCCCCAGGCAATGGCTTCTTCGCCGTAAATTTCCATCACGTCGGGTTCGATGTGGGTGGAGATCAGGTCACGCGGGCTGCCTTCGGCAATGGTGCGTCCATGATCGATGATGGTCAGCCGGTCGCATAGCCGCTCGGCTTCTTCCATGAAATGCGTGGTCAGCAGAATAGTCTTGCCCAGAGAAAGCAGCCTGCGCAGCCCCTGCCAGATGACATGCCGCGCCTGGGGATCAAGGCCGGTGGTGGGCTCGTCCAGAAAAATGACATCCGGGTCATTGACCAGCGCGCGGGCGAGCGTCAATCGCCGCTTCATGCCGCCGGAAAGCGTTTGGATACGGGCTGCTGCGCGGCTGTTCAATCCCGCGAAATCCAGCAGGCCGGGAATACGCTCACGGATGGCTGCATCCTTTAGTCCAAAGTAGCGGCCGTAGGTCAGCAGGTTTTCCGTGACGGTGAAGTCAGGGTCAAGGTTGTCCACTTGCGGCACGACGCCCACTCGCAATCTTGCCTGCCGCGCAAGCGAAGGCACTGGCAGTCCCAGCACCTGAATTTCACCGCCATCCGGTGCAATCAGCCCCAGCAGCATTTTCAGCGTCGTGGTCTTGCCTGCGCCATTGGGGCCAAGCAGGCCATGACAGGTGCCGGGTGCCAGACTCAGGTTGAGTCCTGCAACCACTTCTGTCTCGCCGTAGCGCTTACGCAATGTCTGGGCACTTACCACTGGCATTGGCTGATAACCGCGTCTTTCAGTTCGGGTAGCTTGCCGTGAAAGAAATGTCCGCTGCCCCGGATGACGGTAAGCGGCACCTGATGCTGGTTGGCCCAGGCTTGTGCCGCGCTGAATGGCACGACTTCATCTTCGTCGCCATGTATCAGCACCGTGCCAGGCACAGGTGACTCAAACGGATACAAATTAACAGCGGGAGCTACCAGAATCACGCAGTCTGTGTCTATTCGGCTGGCTAAGCGATGCTGCACATAACCGCCAAAGGAAAAACCGGCTAGCCGCCAGGGCAGGCCGGGATAGCTTTTGCTTACGAATTCGATGATGGCGAGCAGGTCTTCGGTTTCGCCTTCGCCGCGGTCGTACTCGCCTTCGCTCATGCCTACGCCGCGGAAATTCGGGCGCACGGCAACGAAATCATGGTCAGTTGCCACGCGCGCCAGCGTGTGGACGACCTTGTTGTCCATGCTGCCGCCCTGCAGCGGATGGGGATGGGCGATCAACAACAAGCCTTTGCGGGCAGAATCATTGGAGCCGCCAGGGTCATCGATGATGGTTTCCATGCGGCCACCGGGTGTTTCAATCCGCAGCTTGTGACGTTTCAGGCGAAGATCGTCTTCGACTTGAGGTAAGGAAATGCCCATCAGATTTTCAGGCGATCGACAGTCCGGCCGTTCTGCAGGTGTTCGCGCAGGATTTCGTCAATGTCGGCTTCATCGATATAGGTGTACCAGGTGCCCTGCGGATAGACGACCAGCAACGGGCCTTCACCGCAGCGGTCCATGCAGCCAGCCGAGTTGATCCGGCATTTGCCGGGGCCGTTCAGGTTTAGCTTCTTGACTTGCTTTTTCAGGTAGTCGCGCATGTGCTGGCCGCCGGATGCGCCGCAGCATTTGGCGCCATCCTCACGCTGGTTGGTACAGAAGAACACGTGGTATTTGAAATAGGTGTTGTCCGGCATTCTTTAAAACTCGTTGTATTTGGCGGCGTTGCCCCGCGCCTGCTCGACGGGATATTTCCTGGCGTTGATTTCGAGCTTGTCAGCCGCGGCTTCCAGCAGGTCGATATCCAGCAAATCCGCCAGACGGGTCAGGTAGATAAGCACATCGGCAATTTCCTGTCGCACCTGCTCGCGGCGTTCCGGCTCCAGCGCCGCGCTTTCTTCGGGAGAAAGCCATTGAAACCGCTCGACCAGTTCCGCCGCTTCGACAATCAAGGCCATCGCCAGGTTCTTGGGGGTGTGATAACGCTCCCATTGCCGGGAAAAGGCAAATTCACGAATCCGCGCTTTAAGTGTATCGAGAGAGTCGATTGAAGTCTGTTGCATGTAAGGATGATACCGCATGGCACTGGCTGCATTTTCACCGGAACGTCAGGGTTTTGACACTACTGGCGGGTATCTGCCAGCTTGTATGGGCAAATTCGCCACCAGCGGTCTTAAATCAATTGGAAAACCAGATGTGCTAAGCTTGGCGCGCTTGTTGCTAACCAGTATGGACAAGTTTTGGCCGCCAGAAACAAAGGGTTTTTGGCATAATGCCCAGTTCCAAGCGATTTTTGAGGAGAAATCATGCCTGCCCTGAATAAAGTCATCCTGAGCGTGGTCGCGGCAAGTGCGGCTATATTGGCCGCAGGATGTTCAAATACCCCTACCTATCCCCCCGCGCCTGCAAAATCTGCGGCGCAGGACTGGACCTATCTGGTCGGCCCGGGCGACACCGTTAATGTCTTTGTCTGGCGTAACCCGGAAGTTTCAGGCAATTTTCCGGTTCGGCCAGATGGCAAGATGACCATGAACCTGGTGGAAGATCTTCCCGCATCAGGTAAAACACCCACCCAGTTAGCCCGGGAAATAGAGAAGGCACTTTCCAAATATATTCAGGAACCCATTGTGACGGTCATCGTGGGCGGTGGCGTTGGACCTTTCAGCCAACAGATTCGAGTGGTTGGCGAGGCGGCCAAGCCCCAGGCGCTTAATTACCGTGAAAAGATGTCCCTGGTTGACCTGATGATCGCAGTTGGCGGTCTGACCGATTTCGCTGCGGGTAACAAGGCATATATCCTGCGTACCGAGGGCGACAAGCAGCAAAAAATGGGTGTTCGCCTCGAAAGCCTGATAAAAGATGGCGATTATTCAGCCAATGTGGATTTGCGGCCTGGCGACGTGCTCGTGATTCCGGAAAGCCTTTTCTAATTTAATAAAAACGGCAATGCCCGCCCCTATGAGGCGGGCGCTCCCCAGGAGTCCCCATGGATCAAGTTGTTCAGCAACTAATGTCGTATGCGCGAGCCATCTGGCATCGCCGGTGGTATGTCGCCATTGTGGCTTGGCTGATATCAGTTGCAGGCTGGGTGGGCGTGTATTTGCTGCCGGATCGTTATGAGGCATCGGCTCGCGTGTATGTGGATACGCAAACCTTACTTAAACCATTGCTGTCTGGCTTGACGGTTGATCCTGGCGTGGAGCAGCAAATCAAGTTAATGACGCGCGCGTTGGTTAGCCGACCAACCCTGGAAAAAGTGGCGCGGATGACCGATCTTGATATCCACGCCAAGACGCCGGAAGACACGGAAGCAATGCTGGATAATCTGGCCAAGAAAATTTCCATTGCAGATACCGGCAAGGAAAACCTTTATACCCTGAGCTATCAAGATGAAAATCCTGAGCTTGCCAAGAAAGTTGTTCAGGCCTTGTTGACGATTTTTGTTGAGAGCAGCCTGGGTAAAACCCGACAGGATATTGCTTCTTCGCAGAAATTCATTGAGGATCAACTTCAGCAATATCAGCAGAAACTGGTGGATGCCGAAAACGCGCTCAAGGAATTCAAGCAAAAGAACATGAGCGTCATGCCGGGGCAGGGAGGGGACTACTACGCAAAATTGGAACAGGGGGCAACCCAGTTGCGCCAGGCTGAACTTGATTTGCGTGAAGCGACCAACCGCCGCGATCAACTGAAACGCCAATTGGAGGACGAGGAACCAGAACTGGCTGCCGCCGCCGCAGTTGTTTCCACCAGTTCAGAAGTTGATGGGCGCATCCAGGCTCTTGAGAAGCAAATGGACAGCCTGCGCTTGCAATATACCGACTTGCACCCAGATATTCAGGCCACAAAGCGGCTGATCGCCAAACTGGAAGAGCAGAAAAAGCAGGAGATCGCTGCGCGTAAGGCGGATCCATCTGGCGCCAAGATTCAGAACCCTGTTTATCAACAATTAACCATTGCCATTGCTGAAGCAGATGGAACGGTTGCTTCGCTGCGGGCGAGGGTAAGCGAATTTCAGGGCCGTTATAATGCGCTGCGCAGCGCATCAAACATGATTCCGCAAGTCGAACAGGATTTTACCCAGTTGATGCGGGATTATGATGTTTACAAGCGGAATTACACGGAATTGCTTGCAAAACGTGAGTCTGCGGCCATGTCCAGCGAAGTGGAGAGCAAGACCGATACGGTAGATTTTCGTGTGATCGATCCGCCTCGCGTCCCGCTTACGCCGGCCTGGCCCAACCGTCCATTACTGTTGTCGCTTGTGCCGCTTGGTGGCTTGGTTGCAGGATTTGCAGTGGCTTTTCTTATCAGCCAGATCCGGCGCACCGTAGCAGATCGCAAGACTTTGCGTGAACTGACAGGCCTGCCTTTGCTGGGCGCGGTTACTAAAATCGAGACCGAGGAAGCGCGAAGAGTTCGCCGCAAACGGTTGATGGCGTTTCTGGCCACGATTGGCAGCCTCTTTGGTGCCTATGGCGTATTGATTACCCTTCATCTGGTTTTGGCCAGGACGGCTTAAGGAGACCTGGATGAGCATTATCGAAAAAGCCGCCAAAAAACTCGAGAATTCGGCTCTGCAGGCAGCATCGCAACAATCCACCAAGGTCGAACCCAAATCTCCAAGGGATGAAAGCCTGATCGAAAGTGCGCTGGCTAGGCAAAAAGAGGTGGCGCCACAGCCTGTTCATTCTCCTGAACTCAGGCCAGAACCCACCCTGAATTTCCAGGAGGAGCCGGAAGGGACCAGCCAAATCCAATCCATCAATCTGTCCCGCATGCATCGCATGGGCATGATTACGCCTGATGCCGAGAGAAGCCAGATAGCAGAGGAATTCCGCATTATCAAGCGGCCATTGATTGCCAATGCCTTTGGCCATGGCGCGCCACGCATAAAGAACGGCAACCTGATCATGGTGACCAGTTCGCTCCCCGGCGAGGGCAAATCGTTTTGTGCGATCAATCTTGCCGTTTCCATGGCCATGGAAATGGATCGTACGGTATTACTTGTGGATGCGGACGTTGCTCGTCCGCGTGTGCCGGAATACCTGGGTCTGCATACTGATTTGGGTTTGCTGGATGTGCTGCGCGACAAAAAAATGAAGCTGTCCGATGTGATGATCAAGACGGATGTTGCGAAACTGACCGTATTACCCGCTGGCCGTACCTACAAGCGTGCCACCGAATTGCTGGCGAGCACCGCGATGACCGATCTCGTTGAAGATATTGGCAACCGGTATCATGACCGGATCATAATTTTTGATTCCCCTCCTTTGCTGGCGACCAGTGAGTCCAGCGTGCTAGCGACGCATATGGGGCAAATTGTCATGGTGGTCGAGGCCGAGAAGACCTCCCAGGAGGCCGTTCAGGAAGCTTTGAGCCACATTAAATCCTGTGAAGTGGTCAGCATGTTACTGAATAAGGCGACACCGTCACCCGGGGCGGATTATTATTACGGCTATTACGGCAGTTACGGGAAATAGGATCTTGCGTTTAATTTCTAAAGACAGGATGCGCGGACTGATTGGGAGCGGGTTGTTTCTGGCAATGTTGCCTCCAGCAACGATGGCTTTGGACTGGGAAATTGCTCCGTCTGTCAGTGCAAGCGCTACTGTGTCTGATAATGGCGGTCAAACTACCAGCAGCGATGGGGCAATGATACTCTCCGTCACCCCGGCCGTTTCAGTTACGTCTAAGGGCTCGCGCCGGGTTCAGGCCAATCTCAATTACAGTCTTAGCGCGGTCGAACGTTTTGGCGATAACAATAATGATTCCAATGATCTAAATCATTTTCTGAATGCAACAGGGAAGGCGGAACTGGCCGAAGACCTGTTCTTTGTGGAAGGGACGGCTGGCATTTCTCAGGCCCTCAAGTCACTGCTGGGCGCACCAGGCGACAGTTCATTGGATACCGGCAATCGCACCGCTGTCGGAACCTATTCCCTGAGCCCGTATTTGACCAAGCGCTTTGGCACTTTTGGGACGGGAATTTTGCGCTACCGCCGTAGTGGTGCCCTGCTTGAAAGCGGTGTTGGCAGCGATATCGAATCGGACTCATTTGAAGCGGGCTTTAATAGCGGTAGCCAGTTCAATGACTTATCCTGGGGGCTAAACTATTCCCTGCGCGAGGCAAGTACCCAGGGAGGCACAGATACCCAGTTTGAACGTTACAGCGCCTCGCTTGGGTATGCACTTAGCCGCAAACTGCGGCTGAACGGCACGGTTGGCTATGATGAAAATGATTACTTGAATGCGACCAATACCAGCGGAGAGTCTTGGAGTGTGGGCGCGACATGGGCACCCAGCCGGCGCACTACGCTGGATGCCTCTTTTGGCGAACGATATTTTGGCGATACCTATGGATTCGGGTTTACCCACCGCTCACATTTTACTCAGTGGAATGTCCGCTACAGCGAGGATGTAAGTGATATATCCCAGCAATTACTGAATTTTACGGGCGTACTTTTCTGGGATTGCAACGGTTCGGTGATTGTAACAGTGGATACATTAACGCCTCCTCAACCGGGGTGCACCTTGTTGACAGGTGTCGGCAATATCAATACCAGTTTGGCAAAGGGTGTTTATGTTATCAAAAGCCTGAATGGAGGACTGTCCTGGAGCAGGGGTAAAATCGGCGCCAGCCTGACCGTATATGACACCCGGCGAAGCTATCAGCAACTGGCTACTGATCAGGAAGACCATAGCCGTGGCATTACCGGCAGTGTCAGTTACAGATTGGATCCCCATACCTCTGTGACATCTTCGCTTGGCTATACCAACAATATTGTTCCTCCGGGTCCTCTTGAAAGTTTGTTGGTAGAGCGGGACGATGACACTTATACCTTCTCAATTGGAATAAATCGCCAGTTCCAGCCCAAGGTAAGCGGTTCCCTGGTTTATCGGCATCAGCAACGCGAGTCCTCTGACGCTGCTTCAGCGGATTTTTCTGAAAACAGCCTGACGGCGACCGTGACCATGCGATTCTGAGGACGCCATGTACGATTCCTATTACCACTTCACCGCCAAGCCTTTCCAGCTCAGTCCGGATCCTAAATTTTTCTATGGCAGCAAGGGGCACAAGCGTGCCATGGCCTATCTTGAATACGGGTTGTCGCTGGGTGAAGGGTTTATCGTGATTACCGGAGATGTGGGCGCCGGTAAAACGACCCTGGTGCGCAATCTGTTCAAACAGATGGAAGAAGAGAACATCATTGCGGCCCAGCTCGTCTCGACTCAACTGGATGCCGATGACACGCTGCGCAGTGTAGCGGCATCATTGGGGTTGGAACATGAAGGCATCAGCAAGTCTGCGCTATTGAAAAATCTTCAGGATTTTCTGACTGCCGCGTCCCGCCAGAACAAGCGTGTGCTGCTGGTGGTCGACGAAGCCCAGAATCTCACCCCGCGCGCGGTCGAAGAGCTGCGCATGCTATCCAATTTCCAGAATGATGATCGCTCGCTGATCCAGACTTTCCTGCTGGGCCAGCCGGAGTTTCGCGGCATTCTCCAGAGCGTGGACATGCAGCAATTGCGCCAGCGCGTGATTGCGTCCTATCACCTGGGACCGCTGGATACCGATGAAACGCGGGGTTATATTGAGCACCGCTTGAATCTGGTCGGCTGGAAAGGCTTGCCCAGTTTCAGTGATGAAGCTTTCCAGGCCATCCACCGGTTTACGGGTGGTATTCCTCGTCGCATCAACACGTTTTGTGATCGCCTGATGCTGTTCGGCTATCTGGAAGAAAAGGCGCATTTCGGCGACGAAGAGATATCTGAAGTCATCGAGGATTTGCGCCACGAAGTGGCCCATCAGGAAAGTTCACAAACGCTCATGTCGGCAAGGACAGGCGTTTTGCCTCCTCCAGGCATGGCCGAAGAGACCGTCAGGCTGTCTCAGCGTGTCGAACAGATGGAACGCTCAGTCAACCGCATCCTGCCCATCGTGCGAAAAATACTCTTTATGGTCAGTGAAAAGCAGGCTGGCAACGAAGAGATGGATCAACAGCCGCCCATCGAACGCGCGGGTTGATCCCCGCCGACAACAACGTCATGACGCAAGTGTTATGCATAGTCGGCGCCCGGCCGAACTTCATGAAAATCGCGCCAATCATGACGGCGTTTCAGACATCAGGCATTTCCGCCAAACTGGTTCACACAGGTCAGCATTACGACGAAGCGATGAATGACCGCTTCTTCAGCGATCTGGACATTCGGGCGCCGGATTACCACCTTGAAGTCGGCTCTGGCTCTCATGCCAACCAGACTGCCGAGGTAATGAAGCGCTTCGAGCCAGTGATGCTGGAAGAAAATCCTTCAGCCGTTCTGGTGGTGGGTGACGTCAATTCCACCATCGCCTGCGCGCTGGTGGCCAGCAAGCTCAATGTCCCGGTGGTTCACGTCGAGGCAGGGTTGCGCTCCTATGATCGTGGCATGCCTGAAGAAATCAACCGCGTGTTGACTGACCAGATTTCCAGCCTGCTGTTCACCACCGAACGTTCCGCGCTGGAGAATCTGAAGCGCGAAGGCATCGACGAAACCGCGGTGCATTTTGTCGGCAATGTCATGATCGACAGCCTGCATCGCAATCTCGTTCGAGCCGTGCCTGCCGGGCAGACGCTGGGCGGCAATTCAGATCAATATGCACTGCTCACGCTGCATCGTCCTTCGAATGTGGATGACAAATCCGTGCTGGCGTCTTTACTCGAGGCGGTCGATGAGATCAGCCGCAGCCTGCCGGTGATCTTTCCCATGCATCCTCGCACCAGCGCCAAGGTCGAATCATTCGGTCTCAACGGCCTGCTGAAAAACCTTCATGTCCTGCCGCCTGCCGGTTATCTGGAAATGCTGGGTCTGATGAAATCCGCCCGTCTGGTGATGACGGATTCAGGCGGCATCCAGGAAGAAACCACCGCGCTGGGCGTGCCTTGCCTGACCCTGCGGGAAAATACCGAACGGCCCATTACGCTGCATGAAGGTACCAATACCCTTATCGGGGTGGATACGAATGCGCTGAAAAAAGCGGTCAGCGAAATACTGGCCACAGGCGGCAAGGCTGGACGGGTTCCGGAATACTGGGACGGCCGGGCAGCGGAGCGCATTGCTCAGGTAATGAAAGACTGGCTACCCGCCTCCATGGAGAGAGAAGTCGCCTGATGAACATCACCAATGCCATGACCATTGATGTGGAAGACTATTTCCAGGTCTCGGCATTTGAAGGCAGTATCGACCGTCGTGACTGGGACAATTTGCCCTGTCGGATCGAGCGCAACATGGATGTGATCCTGTCCATGCTGGACGAAGCTGAAGTGAAGGCGACCTTTTTCACACTGGGATGGATAGCGGAACGATACCCGGGTGTGGTACACAACATAATCGGCAATGGTCACGAACTGGCCAGCCATGGGTACGGTCATCAGCGCGCAAGCGATCTGGATCGTGAACAGTTTCGCCAGGATGTGGATCGGGCAAAAAAAATTCTGGAAGACCAGAGCGGCCAGACAGTAGGCGGCTATCGCGCACCCAGTTTTTCCATCAGTGACCGAAATCGCTGGGCGATTGATGTGCTCGAGGAAACCGGGCACCGATACAGCTCCAGCATTTTCCCGGTCAAGCATGATCACTACGGCATGCCCGACGCGCCTCGTCACCCCTGGCAGCCCAATGGCAAGGACGGCCTGTGGGAACTGCCACCTACTACCGTGCCGATGATGGGGCGGAATCTGCCCGCGGCGGGTGGCGGCTGGTTCCGCTTGATGCCTTATGGGCTTTCGCGCTGGCTAATCAATCAGGTCAACACGAAAGAGCAGTCGCCCTGCATGTTCTATTTTCATCCCTGGGAAATCGACCCCGGCCAGCCACGCCAGAAGGATGCCCCGCTCAAATCGCGTTTCCGTCATTACGTCAATCTGAAACACATGCAGGGCAAACTCCGGCACTTGTTGAACGACTTTGAGTGGGACCGTGTCGACCGGGTCTTCCTCAATCATTGAGAGTGATGTCTGCAGTTCTTGAAGCCGAAATCGATTCCGTTCCGGCAGGCGAACTTCATGTCCGGCAACTGACGGAAGCGGAATTCGCACGCTGGGATGCCTATGTCATGGCGCATCCCAGGGCGACTTTCTTTCATCGTGCCGGCTGGCAGCGTGTCATCCGGCGGGTATTCAATCACTCCACCCATTTCCTGTTTGCAGAACGCGAAGGGCGGATAGCTGGCATCCTGCCGCTTGCCGAAGTCAACAGCCGATTGTTTGGCCACAGCCTGTCCTCGCTGCCGTTTTGCGCCTATGGCGGTGTCGTCGCGGATGATGACGAAGCGCGCAAGTCGCTTGAAACTGCTGCGGTCTCGCTGGCCCGCCAATTGAACGTGGGGCATCTTGAGCTGCGCAATCTTGAGCTGACGCATGCCGACTGGCCCGCCAAGCGCGATTTGTATGTGACTTTCCGCAAGGCCATCCTGCCGGACGTGGAGGCGAACATGAATGCCATTCCGCGCAAGCAGCGCGCCATGGTCAGAAAAGGCATCAAGGCCGGGCTGGTCAGCGAACTGGACGAAGGCGTCGAACGCTTTTTTGGCGTTTTTTCCGATAATGTCCATCGGCATGGCACGCCAGCATTGCCAAAGAAGTATTTCCAAATCCTTCGCGAGGAATTTGGCCCGGACTGTTCAGTCATGTCCGTGCTCAAGGATGGACAGGTTGTCAGCAGTGTGCTGAGTTTTTATTTCCGCAACGAAATCCTGCCCTACTATGCAGGCGACATGCCCGAAGCGCGTGACCTGGCCGCCAACGATTTCAAGTACTGGGAACTCATGCGGCGGGCATGCGAAGCAGGTTACACCCTGTTTGATTATGGGCGCAGCAAGGTTGGCACCGGGCCCTATAGCTTCAAGAAAAACTGGGGATTCGAGCCACAACCGCTGCATTACGAATATCAGCTGGTAAAGGCGGATAGCATTCCGGACGTGAATCCCCTCAACCCAAAATACCGCCTGTTCATCGCCGCCTGGAAAAAACTGCCTCTGCCCGTGGCCAATTTCATCGGACCCCTCATCGTCCGAAACCTGGGGTAGGGTGTGAAAAACCTTTTGTTTCTTGCCCACCGGCTGCCTTATCCGCCGAACAAGGGTGACAAGATACGTTCCTACCATTTGCTGAGGTTTCTCTCCGGGCGCTATCGTGTATACCTAGGCGCTTTCATCGACGACCCGGCCGACCGTGTTCATGTCGATGCATTGCGCCAATGGTGTACTGATGTGAAAGTGGTTGAACTGAATCCGCGTCAGGCAAAACTGGCCAGCCTGAGGGGATTGCTGACCGGCGAAGCGCTGACGCTGCCGTACTATCGAAGCGAACTTTTATCTGACTGGGTCCGGGACACAGTTTCAAGCAACAATATCGACATGGCCTTGGCCTTCTCATCCGCCATGGCCCAATATGTCCCGCAGGACATGCGGACAAAGCTCATGGACATGGTGGACGTGGATTCGGACAAGTGGGCGCAGTACGCGCCGACCAAGCCCTGGCCCCTGTCCTGGCTTTACCGGCGCGAGGCGCGCAAGCTTGGCGAATGGGAATCCAACGTCGCGCGGGATTTTGATGCCAGCTTCCTTGTCTCCAGCGTCGAGGCAGCGCATCTGAAACGCATGGCGACGGAAGCCGCGGGCAAAATCGACTGGTTTGAAAACGGGGTGGATGCTGCCTATTTTCAGCCGGATACGGCTATGTCTTCGCCCTATCCGGATAGCGCCATCCCCATCGTCTTCACGGGCGCCATGGATTACTGGCCCAATATCGATGCGGTTGACTGGTTTGCTCGTGAAATCTTTCCCAAAGTGCGCGATGCCATTCCCAATGCCATGTTTGCCATTGTTGGCAGCAACCCATCGGATGCGGTAAAAGCCCTTGGCGCACAGCCCGGCATCTGGGTAACCGGCAGGGTGGACGATGTGCGTCCCTACGTCCAGCACGCCGCATGCGCCGTTGCGCCGCTTCGCCTGGCGCGCGGGGTGCAGAACAAGGTGTTGGAAGCCATGGCCATGGCCCGGCCAGTCGTTGCCAGCCCGCAGGCCGCGGAAGGCATTTCGGCCCAGGCCGGAGATGACTTCATGGTCGCGGAAAACATCGCGGATTTTGCCGCCCAGGTGACGGCAGTCTGCAAGGGCCTGTATCCCGATATGGGCGCACAGGCCCGGGCCAGAATATTGCTAGCCTATGACTGGCAAACCAACCTGTCACGAATCCTGCCGCATCTGGAAGCCAGCCGTTCCAGCCCGGCGCATGAAAGCTCGTCATGTCTGTCATGAATAACACAGTTCCTGCTCCCGCAACTTTTCCCTGGACCAGGGCCGCCATGCTTGCCGGCCTCGTTCTGCTGATCATTTTTGCCCTATACTGGCCAACGTTCTATTCCATGGTGGAAATCTGGGAGCGTTCGGAAACTTTCACTCACGGCTTCCTGATATTCCCCATCAGCGCCTGGCTGATCTGGGGTCGTCGGCATTATCTGGCCCGCCTGGTTCCGGCGCCAGACTGGCGGGGCATGGTGATGTTGGGCCTGGCAGGAGCCGCCTGGCTGCTGGCTGATGCCGGCAGCGTGAACGTGGTTGCCCAATATGCCTTTATTGCAATGCTGATTGCAGTGGTGTGGGCGGTATTGGGGCTGCAGATTGTCTGGGCGCTGTTTTTTCCCCTGATGTTTCTGTTCTTTGCCGTGCCGGTTGGTGAATTCCTGATCCAGCCGCTGATGGGATTCACGGCGGATTTCACGGTTGCCGCCTTGCAGCTTACCGGTATCCCGGTTTATCGCGAAGGTATGTTCTTTTCCATACCGAGCGGAGACTGGTCCGTCGTGGAAGGCTGTTCCGGATTGCGGTATCTGATTGCCTCGGTCACCCTCGGCTGTCTTTACGCCTACCTGACCTACCGGTCCTGGAAGCGACGGCTGATATTTACACTGGCATCCCTGATCGTTCCTGTACTGGCCAATGGCGGACGTGCCTACATGATCGTGATGATTGCCCACCTGTCCGACATGAAGCTGGCCCTTGGCGTGGACCATTACATCTATGGATGGGTGTGGTTTGGCATTGTCATGCTGGTCCTGTTCTGGGTGGGAAGTTACTGGCGCGAGGATGAACCCGATGAGGCAGCAGAGCAACACCCGTCGGCATCTTCTGCAATTGCGGACAAACGCTCCATCATTCGTGCTGCCTTAACAGTCTTGCTGACAGCGTTTGTCTGGCCTGCCTACGCTGCCTGGCTGAATCAGCGCGATCTACCCCATATGCCGAAAATCAGTGTTGAAGCCCAGCATGCCTGGCAGCAAGGTGAAGCCTTTACCGACTGGACACCGCACTGGGTCGGCGCCGATCGCCAGCTCAGGCAAAGTTATACCAAGGACGGGCAGAATGTGCTGCTGGAGCTGAATTATTATGTTACCCAGCGTCAGGATGCAGAGCTTATCAATTCGCAGAATTACATGATCCCGCAAAAGCATCCTGTCTGGTCAAATGTTGGGGAAAGTATCGTCACTGTGGAGGTTGGCGGGGCTAACCGACAGGTAAGGCAGGCGAAACTGCGTTCAACGAATGGGCAGCGCATTCTGGTCTGGCAGTGGAACCTGATCAATCAGCGGCCAACTGTTAATGATCATTACGCCAAATTGGTGCTGGCGTTTGACAAAGTCAGAAACCATAGAGACGATGGCATGTCAGTTTTGATTGCCACGCCCTATGACACAGATATTGCTGGTGCTGCAAAGGTTTTGGCACGCTTCGCGGGTGAAATGCAGCCATCGGTCGAGGCCACACTGAATTATCTGGATGGCCAGTGATGCCAGCCAAGGTAGTGCATGTCGTTCATGCTTTTGACACCGGCGGCATGGAAAACGGCATGGTCAACCTTTTCAACCAAATGGATACAGGGAAGTTTGAGCATGTGGTCATCGCGCTGACAGGTTTAAGTGACTTTCGTCAGCGCATCACAGCCCAAACGGTCGAGTTTCATGCCCTGCACCGGCGGCCAGGCCATGATCTGGCCTGGATGCCGCGAATGTGGACATTACTGCGCAAGCTCAAGCCCGATCTGGTGCATACCCGCAACCTCTCGGCGCTCGAAGCCCAGTTTGTCGCCGCAGCGGCGGGTGTTCGCGCAACCATTCATGGCGAGCATGGGCGCGATGTATTCGATCTGTATGGCAAAAACTGGAAATACAATCTGCTGCGCCGCACGGCCCAGCCCCTGGTTTGCCGGTACATCGCCGTCAGCCAGGATCTTGCCACTTGGCTTGAAGACACCATTCACGTGCCGAATAAGAAAATCCGGCAGATTTACAATGGCGTCGATTGCGTGAAATTCCATCCGCGCGGCCAGGTGAGGCCGGACGTATTGCCGCCGGGTTTCGCTTCGGATGACAGTCTCGTCATTGGCTCGGTCGGTCGCATGGCCGAGGTCAAGGATTATCCAACCTTGGTGCGCGCATTTATCCGCATGGCGCGGGATAATGCCGGAGCAGAACACCGCGCGCGGCTGGTGATAGTGGGAGAGGGCGTTGCCCGCCAGCAATGTTTGCAACTGCTTGCCGACGCCGGACTAAGCGATCTGGCCTGGCTGCCCGGTGAACGGCATGACATCGCCGATATCATGCGCGCCCTGGATGTGTTCGTGCTGCCCTCACTCAATGAGGGCATTTCAAACACCATCCTTGAAGCCTTGGCATCCGGGTTGCCAGTCATTGCTACACGCGTGGGGGGTAATGTCGAACTGGTGGAAGAAGAAATCACCGGTAGCCTGTTCGAGCCGGGAAATGATGCCGGATTGGCACAGGCCTTGCTGACATATTTCCAGAATGCGGCGTTGCTGACGCAACAGGGTAGCGAGGCAAGAAAGCGGGTGGAATCCCGATTCAGCATACCTGCCATGGCCAAGGCGTATGAAGCTGTGTATGAAGAGGCGCTAACTGAGTAATGTTTTTTTGAGATGCAATTTTATAAATACTGGATCGCCACGCGCCTTCGGCGCTCGCGATGACAGCACGTAGTTTTCCAGTAAGTTTTTAACTTGAATTCAGATCGAAGCAATAAACAGAAAACATGTGCGGCATAACAGGCATATTTGATACGACGGGGACGCGGGAAATTTCCCGCGAACTTTTGCATCGCATGAACGAAACGCAGTTTCATCGCGGGCCGGATGAAGGCGGCCTGCACCTGGAGCCGGGCGTAGGTTTGGGGCATCGCCGCCTGTCCATCATCGACCTTTCCACCGGTCAGCAGCCGCTGTTTAACGAAGATTACAGCGTTGTGGTCGTGTTCAATGGCGAAATCTACAATTTTCAGGAACTGGTGCCGGAGTTGCAGGCGCTGGGCCACGTGTTCCGCACGCATTCCGATACCGAAGTCATCGTGCATGCGTGGGAGGCGTGGGGCGAGAAATGCGTGGACCGTTTTCGCGGCATGTTCGCCTTCGCCTTGTGGGACCGAAATCGCCAGACATTTTTCCTCGTGCGCGACCGCTTTGGCGTCAAGCCTTTGTATTACGCCTGGCTGGAAGATGGCACGCTGGTTTTCGGCTCCGAACTCAAGTCGCTCATGCAGCATCCCGGACTGCCGCGCGATATGGATCCGTTCGCGGTCGAAGAATATTTCGCCTACGGCTACGTTCCCGAACCGCGCACCATCTTCAAGCGGGTTCACAAGCTTCCGCCCGGCTTCACTCTTGTCCAGAAGCGTGGCGACACCCGTGCGATGCCCCGGCAATACTGGGATATGCCGTTTACGCCGGTTAAAGTGGGCTCCATTGAGGAAGTCGAGGATGAACTGGTCGAGCGCCTCAAGGAATCCATCCGCCTGCGCATGATCGCGGACGTGCCGCTGGGCGCGTTTCTTTCCGGCGGGGTGGATTCGTCCGCAGTGGTGGCAATGATGGCGGCGCAATCCTCTTCCCCGGTCAACACCTGTTCCATCGCTTTCACCGACCCCAATTTCAACGAAGCCGAATTTGCCAAACAGGTGGCAGACCGTTACCACACACGCCATTTTGTCGAAACAGTGGAGAGCGACGATTTCTCGCTCGTCAACACGCTGGCCAATGTGTATGACGAACCCTACGCGGATTCCTCAGCCCTGCCGACCTATCGTGTTTGCGAACTGGCCAGGAAGCACGTGAAAGTCGCCTTGTCCGGTGATGGCGGCGACGAGCATTTCGCCGGTTACCGCCGCTATCGCTGGTTCCGGTACGAAGAGCGCATGCGCGCCATGCTGCCTTTTGCGCTGCGCAAACCCATGTTCGGCCTGATGGGCCGTGTCTATCCCAAGGCCGACTGGGCACCAAAAGTGTTTCGCGCAAAGACCACGTTCGAGGCCCTGGCGCGTGACACCGTGGCGGGCTACTTCCATGGTGTATCGCTGCTTTCCGACGCCCAGCGCAAGGCACTGTTTTCCGATGAATTCAAACGCGAACTGCAGGGCTACCAGGCGGTGGAAGTGCTGCGCCGTCATGCCGCCGTCGCGCCAACGAATGATCCGCTGTCGCTTGTGCAATACCTCGACATGAAGACTTATCTGGTCGGCGACATTCTCACCAAAGTCGATCGCGCCAGCATGGCGCATGCGCTCGAAGTGCGCGAACCGCTGCTCGACCATGACCTGATGGGCTGGGTCTCAGGCTTACCCACGGATCTCAAGCTGCATGGCACGGAAGGCAAATACCTTTTCAAGAAAGCCATGGAACCCTATCTGCCGCACGACGTGCTGTATCGGAAGAAAATGGGCTTTGCTGTCCCGCTTGCTGCCTGGTTTCGGGGTCCGCTGGCACAGACCATTCGCGACGCGGTACTGGGCGAGCGGCTTGCCGGCACCGGCATGTTCAACACGGCTTATATGCATGAACTGGTTGAACAGCACAAGACAGGACGCCGCGATAATTCCACGGCCTTGTGGACGCTGATGATGTTCGATGCTTTCCTGGGGCAGGTGCTGGGTATGGGAGCGTTTCAGCAAAAGGCTGCCTGAAGTCCTGATCATGAAAATCCTCCACCTTTTCGACCACACCCTCCCGCTGCACTCCGGCTATACCTTTCGCAGCGCCGCCATCCTGCGCGAGCAGCGCGCACTGGGATGGGAGACCTATCATCTCAGCAGCCCCAAGCAGATCAATTGCAATGTGCCGGAAGAAACTATCGATGGCCTGCATTTTTATCGTACCGACGCGCCTCGCGGCGTGGTTTCGCGTCTGCCGGTTCTCGGTCACATTGCCCAGATGCGGGCAACCGAAAAGCGCCTGATCGAGCTGGCTGAAAAAATCAGGCCGGACATCATCCATGCCCATTCACCCGCATTGAACGGCATGCCCGCTGTGCGCGCAGGCAGGGCGCTGGGAATTCCCGTCGTGTATGAAATTCGCGCCTTCTGGGAAGATGCCGCGGTTGATCACGGCACGACCACGGAAAACAGCCTGCGCTACAAGCTTACGCGCAGCCAGGAAACCTGGGTCGTCAAGGAGGCCGATGCCGTCACGACAATTTGCGAAGGGTTGCGGAATGATCTTGCGCAGCGCGGCGTGCCCGCCGGAAAAATCACTGTCATCCCCAATGCCGTCGACATAGAAAAATTCCCATTGGGCGGAGACGCGGATCCCATGCTCAGGAAGCAGCTGGGTCTTGAAGGCGTGATCGTGCTTGGCTTCATTGGCTCCTTTTATGCCTACGAAGGCCTCGACCTGCTCCTGACCGCCTTGCCCGCGATCCTGGAACGCAAAGACGTGAAAGTGCTGCTGGTGGGCGGCGGGCCGCAGGAATCCGTGCTGAAAGAACAGGCACGGCAGCTTGGGATCACGGACAAGGTCATCTTTACCGGCCGTGTTCCCCACCAGGAAGTCAACCGCTACTACGACCTGATCGACGTGCTGGTCTATGCTCGTCATTCCATGCGGCTGACCGAACTCGTCACGCCCTTGAAGCCCCTTGAAGCCATGGCACAGGGCCGGGTTTTTGTGGCCTCGGATGTCGGCGGCCACAAGGAACTCATCAGGCATGGCGAGACCGGCATGCTGTTCAAGGCCGGGGACGCTCAAGCACTCTCGACAGCGGTACTGGGCATGCTGGACCATCCGCAGGACTGGCAGCAGCTCAAAATCAATGGGCGCCAGTTCGTGGAAACCGAGCGCAACTGGAAGGTCAGTGTTGCCCGCTATCAGAACGTTTACGGCCGCCTGCTGAACGGCCAGCGCAGGGCGGCATGATGCGCGTCGCGTTGGTCGGGCCGCTTCCCCCGCCCTCTGGCGGCATGGCCAACCAGACCCTTCAATTGTCTCGACTGCTGACCGGGGAGGGTGTGCAGGTCGAGACGGTGCAGGTGAACGCGCCCTATCAACCAGACTGGGTGGGCCACATCAGGGGCTTACGAGCTCTGTTCCGACTGCTTCCCTATTTGAGCAGACTGTGGCGCGTCTTTGGCAGATCGGATGTCGTGCACCTGATGGCTAACTCGGGATGTTCATGGCATCTGTTTGCTGCTCCGGCAATATGGATAGGTTATCTGCGGAACAAACCGGTCGTGGTGAATTACCGTGGCGGCTACGCGCAGGATTTCCTTCACCGCCAGTCTGGCATAGTGGGTTTCAGCATGCGGCGGGCGGCGCGTTTGGTTGTTCCTTCGGGATTTCTAAAAAAGGTCTTTGCTGACTTTTCAATTCCCGCGGATATTCTCCCCAATGTGGTTGATGTGACCCGATTTCGTCCGCCAACAGGGGGTAATAAAGGAAATCCTCCGGTCATTCTGGTGGCACGGAACCTCGAACCAATTTATGACAATGCTACTGCCATACGCGCTTTTTCCAGGGTACATCAGGTGTTGCCAGACGCACGTCTGATCATTGCCGGCTCCGGTCCGGAGGAGATTACCCTCAAATACTTGGCGGAATCGCTGGGCTTGAACAAGGCAATTGAATTTACCGGCTGCGTGGATACTGAGAAAATGCCGGCGCTCTATGCGCGCGCATCGATCGCGCTCAATCCGAGTCTTGTCGACAACATGCCAAACTCAATACTTGAAGCGCTGGCTGCCGGGGTTCCCGTTGTCAGCACGGATGTGGGTGGTGTGCCCTTCATAGTGGAGCACGAAAAAACCGCGTTGCTGGTATCTGTCGGGGATGACAAGGCAATGGCCCAGGCCATGTTGCGAATATTGCAGGATGAAACCCTGGCAAGAAATCTTTCCCATGCCGGATCTCAAGCAGTAGAAGAATATACCTGGGACAAAGTAAGGGGCCCGTTGTTTGAAATCTACAAATCCCTGACCCGGGATTCGCAAAGCCATATGAGCCATCGGGCTGAAGGCAGGGCAGAACAATGATCCCCTGGGTTTCCCGGCAGATTTACCGTATGCAGGAAGTGGCCTGCAAGCGGCCAACTTTTGCTTATCTCGATGAGCTGGAGCAAAGCCAGTGGCTAAATCGTGATGAGATCGAAGCCCTGCAATTGCAAAAACTTAATCGACTGTTGCAGGTTGCGCTGGCGCACAGCCCATGGCATGCGAAGCGCATACGAGAGGCAGGCCTTGAGGATGGTGTGGCGGCGGGTGAAACAGGATTCCCGGAATTGCGGAAACTGCCAGTGATGAACAAACAGGATGCGCGGCAAAATCTTGAACAACTGGCCTGGAGGGATATACCGGGCGGCGCATTCAAATACAATACGGGCGGTTCCTCGGGTGAGCCGTTGATTTTTTATTTTGGCCGCGAGCGGCAGGCATCCGATGCGGCCGGGCGAATACGGGCGAGGCGCTGGTGGGGCGTGGAGCCCGGCGAGCGTGAAGCCTATCTATGGGGTGCGCCGGTAGAGCTTAACAAAACCGACCGTATCAAGACCTGGCGCGACCGCCTCGTCAATCAGCTGGTATTGAATGCTTTTGCCATGTCGCCAGAGCGTATGGATGATTACCTGGTGGCCCTGCAAACCTGGCAGCCCAAATGTATTTATGGTTACGCATCCAGCGTGGCACTGTTGGCGGCACATGCCGAATCCCGCAAAGTCAAACCCCGCCTTGCCCGTCTCAGAGTTGTATGCACGACGGGTGAGCCCTTGTATGACCATCAGCGTGAATTGATAGGGCGTGTTTTTGGCGTGCCAGTGGCCAATGAATTTGGCAGCCGGGATATCGGGTTTACCGCGCATGAGGCACCGGGTGGCCAGATGTTGTTAATGAGCGAAAGCCATATCCTGGAAGTGCTCGACAATAACGGACAGCCTGTCTTACCCGGTGAGTCTGGCGAGGCGGTGATAACGGGTTTAACTTCTGCAGCGCAACCCTTTATCCGCTATCGTACGGGCGATGTGGTAAAACTTTCTGCTGAGCCTGATAAAGGTGGCCGTGGACTTCATGTGATTGCAGAAGTTGAGGGGCGTCAGACAGACTTTGTGGTGCGGGAAGATGGCACCATCATGCATGCGCTTGCCGTGATCTATGTTTTGCGAGCGGTGGAAGGCGTTTCGCAGTTCAAGTGCATTCAACACAGCCTCTTGAAAATGGAAGTGCAAATTGTTCCTGGCGCAAAATGGAGCGAACGGGCGGAACAATCAGTAAGAGAGGGGCTTAAAGCCCGCCTTGGACAGCATATCGAGGTTACGCTAAGGAAGATGGATGATATCCCCCCCGAAGCTTCTGGAAAGCATCGCTACGTGGTGAGCCATGTGAAATTGACTGACGAACTTAAACAGGCGGCTGCCTGATAACGCATCCAGTATTTATCCAGTATCAGATGAAACCATCAGACTTGATTGATCTTCCCTTACGTTACAAGCCATGGCAGACCCGCAACCTTCGGCTTGTCATTGACGACATGCTGGGTGTTGCAAGGCAAAAGGAACAGGATCATCGGACGCATCTGCGGGCTGCCATTGACTGGTTATGCCATGCCCAGGACGTGCGCCGGGGAAAAGCGGATGCGGGAGGAGTATCAGCGGGCTGGAGTTTCGAAGATGGCTGGCTGCCCAGTTATCCTGAAACAACCGGCTATATCATCGAGACATTTCTTGCCGCTGCCCAATATCTGGGTAAGCCGGAACTCACGGATCGCGCGCAGCGCATGATTGACTGGGAGCTTTCCCTTCAGGGTGCGGAGGGCGCATTTCCCGGACATTTTGGCGAAAAAGGCAGTCATCCTGTCATATTCAACCAGGGCCAGATCATGCACGGGCTAGTTGCGGGCTATATACAATTGAAGCGGCAGGATTGTCTGGAGGCAGGCGTAAAAGCCGGACGCTGGCTGGCCGCGCAGCAGGATGATGATGGATGCTATCGCAAGTTCGAGCATAACGGCGTGCCGCATGTGTACAACACCCGGGCGATCTGGCCTTTGATAAGTATCGGGTTGCTGGCCAATGAACCGGACCTGGTTGCGGCAGCCCGACGCAATCTGGATTGGGCGCTTACCCAGCAGACACCTTCGGGCTGGTACCGCACCAATGCCTTTCTCCCTCAACGTCAGCCTTTTACACACACTATCGCCTATGCCATTCGCGGATTTCTTGAGTCAGCTGTTCTACTTGGCGAGGAGCGTTATCTCAAATCTGCTGAACTTGCGGCCAGAGGGCTCATGGCAAGACAACGCCAGGATGGCTGGCTGGCCGGCACGTATGATGATGGCTGGATGCCAACGGCAAGCTATGCATGTGTTACCGGCGTTGCGCAAATGGCATTGTGCTGGCTCAGGCTGGCACAAATCACCAATGACGAACGTTACTGGGATGCGGCCTGGCGAGCGATTGCGTATGCAAAGCGCACTCAGCGCCTGGAGGAAGGTGATCCGGTTGTGCGAGGCGGCATTCCCGGATCGGCGCCGGTTTGGGGGGCGTATTCGCGTTTTGAATTTCCCAACTGGGCAGCCAAGTTTTTTGCCGATGCGTTGATGATGGATATGGCAAATATTTCTGTGCCCCCCATTCCTGATGTGGCCAAGGGGATCCATCGTTAATGAGTCGACTACGGCTAATGATCTTGTGTGGGCGCAGCGCGCGGCATTTGTTCGTGGCGAACGCGCTTTGCCAGGCAGGAGATGTGCTGGCCATCGTGCAGGAAACCGGGAGTGAATGGAACCTCAGGAGAGCACTGAAAAAGCTGCGTCCGGACAACCTGTTTCGAAAGGGCTGGCGATGGCTGCGTGACCGTCGCCGCTACACAGGTAATCCTGAAGCCAAATTCTTTTTCCCCGGCAGCGAACCTCGTCTTGATCGCCCAGAACTGGTGCGAGAAGTTCCGCATATCAATCATTCCAACGTGGTGAAGCTCGCACAAGAGTTGAAGCCGGATTTGATTTGCGTATTTGGTACTTCCCTGATCAGGGGCGAACTGTTGCAAGAGGGGAGGCTTGGAATTATCAACCTTCATGGTGGACTGTCTCCCGAGTATCGAGGTGCCGATTGCACGTTCTGGGCACTATATAACGGCGAGCCAGAAAAGATCGGCTGTACTCTGCATTACATAGATACCGGCATTGACACTGGTCGACTGATAGCGCACATCAGACCTGTAGTACGGGAGGGAGACACAGAACTGGTACTGTTCTGGCGTGCAGTGCGCGATAGCGCCGACGTCTATGCCGAAGCCGTGTCAAGGATAATGAAAGGTGAGCAACTCGGAATGGCGCAACCAGGAAAGGGGCGCCTCTATCAGGTCATGGATCGCGGTTTACGACACGAACGAAATCTGGCAAACAAGCTGGCTTCGGGCATGTTAAAGAATATGAGTTTGCCTAAAAAAATCACATGGTTCACCGCTGATACGGCAAGTGGGGAAAGTAGATGAGGGATATTCTTGTCACGGCTATTGTTTTTGGAACTCTACCTTTTATTTTCAGAAGGCCGTGGGTAGGAATACTGCTTTGGTCGTGGCTGGGCTACATGAATCCGCATCGGCAGGCATGGGGCTTTGCTTACGATTTTCCCTTTGCCTTTGTGGTTGGCATTGTGACCATTGCGGCCTTCCTGCTTTCTACAGAAAAGAAGGAAATGATCTGGACCAAGGAAACCATCACCTTGTTGATTTTCGTAGGCTGGATGCAGTTGACCACATTCTTTGCCTTCTATCCACAATGGGCATGGTTTCAATGGGACAAGGTCTGGAAAATCCAGCTCATGGTTTTCCTGACGCTGATGATCATCAAGGAGCGAAAGCATCTGCACTGGATGATCTGGGTGATTGCGGTTTCGCTTGGGTATTATGGGTTCAAGGGTGGCATTTTCACCATTGTTCATGGGGGTCAATTCAGAGTGCAAGGACCTTCCGGCACTTTCATTGCTGGCAATAATGAAATGGCCCTGGCCCTGGTCATGACAATCCCCCTGATACGTTATCTGCATCTGCAGGCCAAACAACAATGGGTTCGCTGGGGCCTGGCGACGGTAATGGTGATGACTGGCGTGGCCGCAATTGGAAGCCAGTCACGAGGGGGGCTGGTAGCCATGCTTGCCATGGGTTTGTTCCTGTGGCTAAAGAGCCGGAATAAAGTCATGACCGGGCTATATATGGCTGTGGCCATCGCAATCACGGCCTCTGTCATGCCTCAGGAATGGTATGACCGAATGAACACCATAAAAACTTACGAGGAAGATCCCTCTGTATTAGGCCGCATCAACGCCTGGCACACAGCATTCAATGTGGCAAAAGACCGTATCACAGGTGGCGGATTTGAAATGTTCCAGCCGCCAACATTCAGCCGCTATGCGCCAGAGCCATTCCGTGTACATGATGTGCACAGTATTTATTTCGAAGTGATGGGCGAACATGGTTTCATCGGTTTTGGGCTTTTCGTTTTGCTTGCACTCTTTTCGTGGATGCGAGCCAGGCAGATCATCAAAAACTGCAAGAATGACCCTGAAAATAAATGGGCCGCAGACCTGGCGGCGATGATTCAAGTCAGTCTGATAGGCTATGGTGCAGGTGGCGCATTCCTGGGCTTGGCCTACTTTGACCTGCCTTATCATCTTATGGCTGTCCTGGTGTTGACAGCAAAATTTTCAGGAGTGCTTGATGGTACGAAGCAGAGAATCCTGCAAGCCGAAAGCGAGTCCAAAGCAAGCCTGACTCCAGGGTGGACTACCAAGCCGGCGTGGCGCAAGGATTGAGGGCGTGCTTTCCCTGCTGTTGCGGCGTATATTGAATTACAGGTCTTGGCTGCTAGTGGGAATTAGCCTGCAGCCACTGCTCCAGCATCAATATCACCCAGATCATCACACCATAATAGCTGGCATGCGGCCCGCGCTGCATCGCAAGCATGTGGTCAAGGTATGATGGCCGAATCCAGCCGCGCTGCTTGAAGTCGGCCAGGTTGTCGCCGACCAGTTCACCCAGCGGCGCGTACTGGCTGCTCCACACGCCAAACGGCAAACCAAAACCATGCTTGCTTTTGTTGATGATTTTTTCAGGTAAAAGGTCATTCAGTGCTTCCTTGAAGAACCAGCGCAGCTTGTGCCCTTTAACCTTGTAATTAACCGGTAAGCGGTTGGCAAAACTTACCAGGCGGTCATCCAATAATGGATAGTGAACTTCGATACCAGCTGCTTCAGTCATGGTGCCAACCTTGCGGAGGTCGTTGTCCGCCAGGGTAAATTTCAGGTCGATATGCATCAATCGGTTGATGTAGTAATCAGAGTTGGTTCGATCGTATTCCTGGCCAAGCGCATCATCTGTCAAGGAAGGGACAACTTCCCTGATGAATTCGGGCTCGAATATTTCACTCAGCGGCGTGCGGTGCAGAAAATTATAAGTTTCAAGGCGCAATGGCAGCCTGATGTTGGCCTGGTCAACGTAGCTTTTTAACTTGCGCAGGGGGAAACGGTTGCTGAGGCCAGGAAAGTGGGCAACTGGTTCGATAAGCCCATAGCGGAGTGCTGCGGGAAGGTAGAAATATGCTTCAAACATTTTCTGCTTGGCATAACGTGCGTTCCCCCCAAAGATTTCATCTCCGCCATCACCAGCGAGCATATGGATGAACCCCGCATCTCGCGCAGCCTTGGCGCAGAAATAGGTCGGCACGGCCGAGGCGTTGCCGAAGGGCTCGTCGTATTCGCTGGCGATAATGGGAATTGCCGTAACAATGTCCTCTGGCTTCAGGTAATACTCGTGGCTGCGTGAGAGGAAGCGTTCGACTGCGCAGCGGGCGTACTCCATCTCGTCGAAGCCATCGGCATCGAAACCAATGGAAAAGGTGTCGACCGGGCCGTTGCGTACTTCTGTCAGGGCACCGACAACTGTGGAGCTGTCCGTGCCACCCGACAGAAAAGCTGCCGTATTAGACTGACCGGACGCATGGCTGACGGACTGGTCTAACAGATCGCGGAATTCCTTGCGATAGCTGTTGAAGTCCCGGTTTTCCGACGGGGTGTAATCGGCCTGCCAGTAAAAGCCAAGTCTGGAATTTTTTCCATCCAGCAGGAAATACTGGCCAGGCTGCAGTTTGCCAATGCCCTGGTAAATGGTACGCGGGCTGGGAATGGTATGAAAATAAAGGTAATCATAAATTGCCTGCGGGTCGATGTTTCGCCCGGCGGCGGGATGTGACGCTACACTCTGCACGCTGGTGCCAAACACCAGTTGATTGCCGGTTTGCGAGTAGCAGAGGCGTTCGGAGCCCATGCGGTCGATGGCCAGAAAAGCCCGATTCTGCAAGGGCTGAAGGATGGCCAGGGCAAAATTGCCGGAAAGCTGTTCAGGCAGTTTTTCGCCAAAGCGCAGCCAGCCTAGGGCGATGGCGGCAGCAGGATTCTGCTCGCGAGCTATCGCTGCCAGTTCGTCATCCAGGAATCCTGGCCGGCCATGCAGGGCGGCTGATACCTCATTTCCACTATGCAGCGAAGCCTTGCCAAAACGCGACGCGGCGGCAATGCCCAATGCCGGGGTGCTGCGTGAATGCAGGATCGTTTTGGTAGAAAGATGGGCGGCATGCGCCATGCGTCCGATCGAGTCCTGGTGGGCGCCTGACTCGCCGAGCCAGCCAAAAATGCCATCCATTTGTTATTGGGTCTTTACGCTTTGCGGGATAATGCGTGTAAATATAAACCAGCTTGGATGTTTGGCACGAATTCTGCTGTACTTTTTTGATTATTGGTTTTCGGCCAAGTTCTCATGGCTGCATTTTCTTAGATAGAATGCCGCCGGCCAGGCGCGGCCAGCAAGCCAGGTTATTCCACCGAATTTCGACAGAAAGCGCTATTAAGATTGAGCGACCTTGCAAGCAAAATATACAAGACCCTGATTTATCATGCGCGCCGTACCCTGCGAGATTTGCGCAGCCTTTTCTGGAGGATATCCAGGCCTGCCGCCCGGCGCCCAATTATTGTTGTGGGTTGCTCCCGTGCAGGTACCACGCTGGTTTACAAAACCCTGTCCGAATCTCGTGAAATCGGCAGCCTGCAGCGTGAGACGCATGATTACTGGGAAGGACTACATCCCTTGCGCAACAAGAACTGGGACACCCATGCCCTTGGCGCCGACGATGCCAGTCAACAGGACCGCGATACGGTCAGCCGCTATTTCTACAGCTGGACCGGCCATCATCGCTGGGTAGACAAGAACAACCAAAATGGACTGTGCGTTCCTTATTTGCACACACTGTTTCCGGATGCGGTCTTCGTATACGTCAAGCGCAGCCCCGGCGACAATCTCAATTCGCTGATCGAGGGATGGGGCAAGCCGGATGAATTTGCCACCTGGTCGGCGGATTTGCCTGCCGAGGTTGCCGTCGAAAGCGGGCGCTACCGGCGGTGGTGTTTTTTCCTGGCCGATGGATGGCGAAGTTATGTCAATTCACCGATCGAGGAGGTTGCGGCCTTCCAGTACAACGCCATCAATGCCGCCATCCTCGATGCGAAGGCCGCCATCCCTGAAAACCAGTGGGTTGAGGTGTTTTATGAGGAATTCCTGCGAGATCCGGTCAATACATTCCGCAGGATTTATGAAGCCTGTGGCCTGAGTTTTGATGAACGGCTGGAACAACACTGTGCCGAAGTATTGGATATTCCCTACAACGCCTTTTCCGAGATCAGGCTCGACAAGTGGAAGGATGGGCGTAACCGGGAGAAGATCGACCGCGTGCTGCCCAGTGTTGCGGCGATTGCGGCGCGAATGGGTTACTGATGTTTACTTTGAATTCCTTGACTGTCATTGCGAGCGAAGCGTGGCAATCCAGAGGCTTCTTGTGGATACGGATGCTCGGGCAGGGTGATTTTGTTGAGAAGTCATGGCGATGATTTTGATTGGTGCAATTGCCGCCATCCTGCTGCTATGGGCAGCCGTCCTGCTCGCCTTTTATCATCCCCTGCGCGCTCGCTGGCAAGAGCCCGTTTTTCGTTATCCGATCATGATCCTGGAAAGCGATGACTGGGGGGCGGGGCCACTGGAACAGGCAGAAGCATTGCATGGCATTGCCACTCTTCTAGAGTCTTTTCGGGAAAAATCTGGACGACACCCGGTCATGACGCTGGGCGTGATTCTGGAAGTGCCCGATACAGCTCGTTTGGTGCAACAAGACTTGAAAAGCTATTTGCCACGTAGTCTTGAAGAAGACTGCTTTTCCAAATTGCGTAGCTTTATTCAGACTGGCATGGAGACGGGCGTTTTTGTTCCGCAGTTGCATGGGCAGTGCCATTACTGGCCGCAAGCCTTGGTCAAGGCGGCCGAACATGATCAACAGGTGAAAGCCTGGCTGACTGGAACTGAATTGCCGGAAACAGAACGATTGCCTTCTCATCTGCAGTCACGCTGGGTGGATGCTTCGCGACTTCCATCCCAACCGCTGATGCCTGATCAAGTACGCAATGGCGTAATTGAAGAAACGCAAAATTTCCAGAAACTGTTTGGCATGCCCCCCCGTGTTGTTGTGGCAACGACATTTGTATGGAGTGAGGTGGTGGAAAAAGCCTGGAAAGACTGTGGTGTTGTGGTCATCATTACTCCTGGTCGACGCGCGACCTGCCGGGACGCCAGTGGAAAGCCTGGATGCGTGGACAAGTTCATACTGACAGGTGACCGGTCTCAATCAGGCCAGATTTATCTGGTGCGCGACACATATTTCGAGCCCACATTGGGACATGCGTCACAGCGGCTGCAAGAGGGATTATTGGAACGAACCAACCAGGGCCGCGCCTGCCTGGTTGAAATCCATCGATTCAATTTTCTGCAGTCGTTGGAGGCCAGCCTGAACACTCTTAAATCGGCCATTACGACTTGCCTGGACCGCTTTCCCGATTTGCGTTTCATGACGCCACTGGAACTGGCAAGGGCAGTTCAAGAAGAAGATAGTCAATTACTCGAAAGAGCATTCAGGAAGCGGCTGAAGGTGTGGTTGGCGCGATTGCCCGAAATTCCCCGTTTTAGCCGGGTAGCTAAACTGACTGGTTTGGCCATTCCGCTTCATTTAATGGAGCGTCTGGCATGAGCCCACGTTTCTCTGTCATCATCCCTGCCTACAACTCGGCTGCCACGCTGGGCCGCGCCATCGAATCGGTGCTTGCTCAAACATGGCCTGCGCACGAAATCATCGTGGTGGACGATGCATCGTCCGATGAAACTGGTGTGGTAGCTAGAAGATATTGCGAGGGTGTCCGCTATCTTCGCCGAGAACATAATGCCGGCGTGTCGGCGGCGCGAAATTACGGCGTCGAGCAGGCGAAAGGGGACTGGCTCGCGTTCCTTGATGCGGATGACTGGTATTTTCCTGAGCGTCTGAGGTTGCATGCGGAGTGGATTCAGAAAGACCCTTCGCTGGATTTCCTGACGGGGGATTACCAATATCGTGATGAGGCGGACAACGTACTTGGAACCTCTATGGCGCAGCATGATGCAGGCAAAATGATGCTGGACAAGGCAGCGGGCAATCTGCGTGTTGTCATGGATCAGGTCGAAGAAATTGAAACCTATGTGGCGGATCATTTTGGCGACACCCATACACTGTCCCTGCCGCGGAAAACATTCCTCGATCTTGGAGGCTATCCGCTGGGATTCAAAGTATGCGAGGACGTGCATCTGCTTGCGCGCCTGGTTGCACGCAGCCAGCGAATTGGCGTCATTTGCCAGCCGTTGGGGGTGTATTTGATTCATGGCAGCAGCGCAACTCGCCGCGCCCCTGTTGTTGCACAACAGGAAAATGTGCGCACCCTTATGGATCTCGCGCATCTGGCAGACAATTTCCCGGCCGCCGTAAGGGAAGGCGTACGCACAAGATTGCAGAGCGCCCGCTACAACCTGGGCTGCGCATTGAACAAGAACGGCCAGCGCAGAGAGGCTTTCCGTGCCGTTCTCCCGTTGATTGCCGAATGTCCTGGCTGGAAAAGCCTGCGCACAGTACTGTCGATGATCAAGGGATAATGACCATGGGGCGCAACTATTCGTCATCGCGAAGCCGTAGGCCGTGGCGACCCGGCCCCGTCATTGCGAGTGAAGCGCGGCAATCCATACCAGTCGAATGAAGTAGCCCACACGCCATGAATCGCCTGCTCGTCCTCACCGAACTCTTTCTCCCCACTAAGGGCGGCACCGCCGTGTGGGCGGCCGAAGTCTACAAGCGCCTCGGCAGCAAGGAAATCCACATCGTCACCGCCGATGTTCCAGGTGCGATGGAAGTCGATGCAGAGCATCCCAACACCATCCATCGGTTGAATCTTAAGCGGGTGGCATGGCTCAAGCCAGAATCATTGCTGATGTACTGGCGTTTCTTTACGCGCAGCCTGCGACTGGCCCTTGCCAATCGTTTCGATTCCATACATGCCTTTCGCGCCCTGCCAGAAGGTCTAGTAGCCTGGATAGTGGCAAGAATGACTTTTCGCCCGGTTGTGATTTATGCCCATGGCGAGGAACTGACAACCTGGGGGAAAGGAAACAAATACAAGGCCATGCGATTTGTCTTGCGCCATGCAGATCATGTAATTGCCAATAGCGAAAATACTCGGGATGAGTTGATAAACATGGGAGTACCACTGAAAAAAATCACCCTCATTTATCCCGGCGTGGATGTTGAACGCTTCCATCCTGGTTTGCCTTGTGAAGACCTTAAAGAAAACATTGGACTGCAACCTGGCGAAAAACTGATTCTCTCTGTTGGCCGGCTTTCTCGCCGCAAGGGCTTCGATATGGTGATCAAGAGTCTTCCAGATTTGATTGGTACCGGTATTGATGTGCGTTATGCCCTCATTGGTATTGGCGAAGATTGGGATTATTTAACCAACCTTGCGAAGGAACTGGGGGTAAATGACCGTGTCCACTTGGTAGGCCATGTCAGTCCTGAAGAATTGCCGCGTTGGTACAATGCATGTGATGTGTTTGCCATGCCAAATCGGGAAATCAACGGGGATAATGAAGGTTTTGGGATGGTCTTTATCGAGGCTGCTGCGTGCAGCAGGCCTTCAATTGCTGGCTGTGATGGCGGGACGGGTGCGGCTGTATTGGATAATGAAACCGGGCTTCGTGTAGAAGGTAAAAGTATCGATTCCGTCGCGCAGGCACTTGCCAATCTACTGATGGATGAAGACGCAGCCATGGCCATGGGGCAACGCGGTTGGGTGCGTACGCAAAGCGATTTTGCTTGGGAAAGAGTGGTGGAAAAAACCCGTGCCCTGATCGGTCAATGAACATTAGCGGACGGTGTTCGTCGCGCCGACCAGTCCGGGGCTATCCTTAAAACCACAGTTGAACCACGAAGACACAAAGAACGGCGGGGTTCGAGAAGGGTTGCCTGCTACGCCGGATTCACCTTCCCGGTGAGCGCTCTGAACAGGGCAACGCGCTGATTCCTGGCCATTTCGTGTCAGTTGTGTCTTTGTGGTCGAAATTCAGAATTTTGGAGAAACAGACATGCTTGGACTGCTACGCTACGCCGGTTTCCTGTTGATGGGCTTGTCGCTTTCTGCTCATGCCGCGCAACCCTATGGCCCCACTGCTGAAGAACTGAAGGTGCTTCCGGATTATTGCCAGAACCCGGGACATTGGAATCCGATCTTCGGGCCAGCAGCGCTTTGGAACAACCACACGTGCTACGGTATCAACTGGCTTAACCGCTACTACAAAGCCAGAAGCCCGGCAGAAAAGCGCTTTACTCTCCAAAACGCGCTCGGGGATTTCGGCTATTCGGTCAGCAAACTCCCGCCGGATTTCGCGCTGATGCCGGAGATCTACATGTATCGCGGAATAACCTATGGTCTTATGGATCGTGCAGGTCAGGCCGTCGCCGATCTGCAAAAAGCCATCAGCATGAACCCGAAGTTGGTCAGGGCCTACAACGAACTCGCCGACCTCTACGAGACCAAGCTTTCTCAGCGTGGCAAAGCGCTCGAAATCGTCACCGAAGGCCTGCGTCACAACCCCGATGTCAAATCCATGCAGCGCCGGTACACCCGATTGGGCGGCAAGCTTCCCTATCCCGAGCCGCTGTCTCGCCCGGAGCCTGTCGTTGCGGAAACGCCTGCCGTCCCCGCGCAAGTCGCTGCTCCCGAAGCGGCGCCCGTGGCAGCGCCTGTCGAGAAGGCTGACGCGGCTCCGGACACAGAAAAGCCCAAGATCGGATCACCGACAAACCCCCACTGCCGTTTCTGCCCCGACTGAACCCAGACTGCGGTATCAGTCCTGCAGGTCGGCCATGAAAGCCCTCGACCTGCGCCACAAATCGTCGCGTACATCCGGGTGCGCTGCTGATACGTCGTGCTGGCAACTCGGGTCGCTGTCCAGATCGAACAGCCTCAACGCGTAATTCCCCTCCAGCGGCTGGTACACCAGCTTCCAGCGTCCACGCCGGATCATGCGGTCCTTGGCCGCCATGATCCGTTCGCAATACTCGGGCTTGATGCCGAGCGTACCGCGCTCGCGGTCCGGGATGTCGAGCAGCTCCAGCAGATCGGGGTAGCGCAGGTGGTCCTCAGGCAGGCCCGGAATGTCGGTGATCCAGATGCCGGTTTCGTTGAAGGCATCGCGCTCGGGGCAGTCGCCACCTTTGGTGAGGCAGACCGCCAGCGAGACCCCGTCCATGCCGGGGTCGGCCGGTGCGTCGACGAGTTCGAGCAGCGTGGGCGCCAGATCGATCGAGCGCACCACGCTGTCGACCTTGCCGCGCCCTGGCTTGCGCGGATCGCGGATCACCAGCGGAATGCGCGGGCTGGCCTCGCCCACCGCCGAATTGCCCTGGCCCCAGCTGTCGTGCTCGAAGAATTCCATGCCGTGGTCGGAATACACGACGACGATCGTGTTCCCAGACAGCCCGCAGGCTTCCAGATGCGTGAGCATCCTGCCGACCTCGTCGTCGAATTCGGCCACGCAGCCGTCGTAGAGATCGATGATCTGGTCGAGGTCGAACTCCTCCTTGGGCGCGCCCTGGCGACGCAGGATATCGAACGGGTCAGTCAGCCGGGCCATGGCGAACTTCGATTCGCCCCGGTAGGTCGGGTCGGCAAAGCGCGTGTAGTACGGCCACTCCGACGCGAACGGCGGGTGCGTGGTCGAATAGAACACGTTGAGGAAGAAGGGCTCGCCGCTGTCCGCCAGCCGCGACACGAGGCGTCGCGCGCGCTTGCCGAGCGGCTGGGTCAGCGGCACGCCGCCCAGGTAGTACAACTCGGGCAGCAGCAGGCGGCCCAGCCGGTTGTGCAGGAACAGCGAGAGATACAGCCGCAGATCCTTGGGGCCCTGTCGGATCAGGTATTTCAGGTTCCACTGGTCTTCCGGCAGGTCGGTATGCTCGAAGCCGAAGCTGAACTTGCCCATGTCCGCGCCGCACCAGTCCGAGATTGCCGCGGTGCGGTAACCTCGCGCTTTCAGGCGTTGCGGCAGCGCGTCGACCTTCAGCCGCGTTTCCCCATCCGGAACGAAGTTGTCGCGGATGCCGTGGGTGTGCGGCCAGGTACCGGTGAGCAGCGAGATCAGGCTGGGGGCGGTGCGCGCGCATGGCACGTAGCAGTTGGCGAACAGCGCGCCCTTATCGGCCAGCCTGACGATGTGCGGCGTGAGCGCGCGGCGATAGCCCATCGCACCCAGGCGATCGGCGCGCAGGGTATCGGAGCCGATCATTAGGATGTTCGGCGGGGTGCCTTCCTTTCGCGCGGGTGGTTTGCGGAGCGGGCGCGCTTCCGGCTGCCAGGCTGCCCAGGCCACGCTGCCGGCGATGAACAGCACTGCCGCCCACAGCGCGATCAGGTCGCCCGCCCGGCCTTCCCCGGCCAGTTGCCACGAAGCCGCTGCCAGCAGCACCGCTGCCGCGGCGATCCACAGCGCCTGCAAGCCGGCGATGCGCGCCGGCGTCATCCATTGCCACAGCCCATAAAGCCGGCTCATGCGGTAGTGGCTCGATGCCACCAGCAGTCCCGGGTTGAAGCGCAGCTTGGCGATGAACTGCAGAGCGAAGGCACTGATGATTCCGAGCACGGCGGCTAGCGCCGCCAACCATCCGGACCATGGCGCCTGCAGTGCCGTGGCGAGCATGAAGTAGAGCAGCACACCGCCGCCGCCGGTGAACAGCATCAGAGCGAAGGCCCAGGCGGTCAGCCGTGCCAATGCATACAAGGTGTAGCGCCTGTAATGCGTCAGCACTTCTTCGCGGATGCGCGGGCCGGTCTGCGAGAAATTGGCGAGCGACTTGGCTAGCAGCGCCACTGACCCAAGGGCCGCGACGCCGGCAGCCGGCAGCAGGCCCGCCCACATGGCGTCGCCGCCTGCGAACCAGGCGATCAGGCCGCACGCGATGGTGACGAGTGCCAGCAGCTTGACGGCGACCATTCCCTGGTCGGGGGGCAGGCTGAGCTTATTCTTGCGATGTCCTGACTCACGTCGCCCCTGGATCTCGCCCAGTGCCGCAGCGACGCGCATCGAAAAAAATCTCCGCCTTGCCCATGACAGGCTGGTCACGCTGTGAAATCCGTACTCCGCCAATTTGCGCCACATATAGAGCGGCACGCGGCCTTGGCCGTGGATGCGCGAAGTCGAACGCGTGCGTTGATAGCTTTTCTTGAGCAGGTAGCCTAGGCGCAGGCGCTCGGTGTCGACATAATGATGCTGCACCATGCCCGGCACATACTGGCAGCGCGTGCCGCGCGACATCGCGCGCAGTACGTATTCGCTGTCCTCGCCGCCGCCCAGATCATGGCCATGCGGGCCGAGTTCGGTCGAAAACTGGCCCACCAGTTCAAACACCTGGCGGCGTACTGCCAGATTGCCACCACCTGGGATCGGACCTTCTTCCGCGGTGATGGTCTTGGGCGTGCCGCCTTGTTCATAGCGCGGTACCGGCAGTGGATAAATCCGGAACGGCCCCTCGTCATGCACCCAGGCGGGTTCGCTACCGTCCCAGTCGGGCAGGATGCGCCCGCAATACAGTCCGGCATCCGGCCAGGTTTGCGCAGCCTGCTCGATGGCCACGAGGTAGTTGTCATCGACCCGGTGATCGTCATCGACGAAGGCAGTAAGTTCGGTGTCGATTTTGGGAATCGCACGATTGAGTGCATGCGATTTGCCGGGCGTGGGTTCTTCGAGTAGTTGCAGCGGCAACCAGTCTTTCGAAGTCTGCTCCCTTTGGTATTCCAGTAGCCTGCTTATCGTGTCATCCGTACAGGCGTTGGCGACAACTAGAATCTTCACTGGCATCGCGGGCCGACTTGCTGCATTTAGCGAAGCAAGCACGCGCTGAAGAAGGTCCGCGCGATTGTGTGTGCAGATAAGTACTGTGAGGCCTGACATGTTTAGTTGCCGGAGGGCCTTGGCCCGAACGCCCAGCCGGTTATGTGGCCGAGGAAGTAGGCAACGTTCATTTCCTTGCGGAGCGTGGCATGACGACCGGAGTGGCGATAAACCTTCCATGCCGCACTCACTGCGCGGACGAACTGCCCATAGAGATAGGCGGGTGGCAGGCGTGAGCCCATGCCCCGCTTGCGGATCGCCTCCATGCGCCCCATGCGATAGTGCAGATCCAGAAAGTAGGATCGTTCCAGCTTGGCAGCCTGGATTCGATGGTGAATCACAGCCTCAGGCGTCCACCACACGCTGAATCCTGCGTTCAACAGGCGTCGATAGAATTCAACTTCCTCGCCGCCCGTGTTGTCGGTGCCCTTTCGCCCCAACATGGTGTCAAATCCGCCGATCGCGGCACACACGGATTTTCGAACACCAAAATTGCCGCCGAAAAACGACGTGCCGGGTTCGGTCAGTTGGGCGATTTCCTCGAATCGATTCAATTCGCCGAGAAACCCAAGTAGCTCGTCGGTGAGCCAGACGGGCCTGATGTCCTCGAACAGCACGCGGATGCGGCCACCGAACGCATCCGGTTGGTGTTCACCGATGAGTCGCTCGTAGGCACACAGCCAATCCGGATCGGCGGTCTCATCATCGTCCATGAAGATGACATATTCGCCGTTGGCCTCCGCAATACCCCGATTGCGGGCATTCGACAGCCCCAGCTTTTCTTCCCTGACCACGCGGACTTGCCAGCCGGCTGGCCAGCCATAGCTGGAAAGGAGGTCGGTGGTTCCATCTGTGCACCCGTTGTCAATGATCAGGAATTCCCAGGGTGACTGTGGTGGTTTGAGCGCGGCGAGATCGGCGAGCGTCCGTTCCAGCCGGTCGGCATGGTTGTGGGTGCACAGGGCCACTGTGTAGGCGATGATCATGGCGCCGCACCGATCAGGCGATGTTTCAGCCGGTCGAGGTAGTAATGCGCCATGTGGCCGAGTCGCCCGTCGTTGCTGCCGAGCCGGACTTTGCGCCGCAGCATGTCGGGCGTGTCGGTGCCGAAGACGTCCAGGCGCCGAATGCGGAAGCGATTTACCCCGGGCCGGTTAAAGCCGGGCTGGGTGGAGAATGCGGCGCGGTAGCCTGCGGCGCGTGCCGCGCTCTCGACGCGATCGTCGAGATGGCCGAACGGATAGGCGAGGAATTCGCTGCCGTAACCGAAGGTCTCGTTCAGATACCGCCGCGACCGGCTGAGTTCTTCCGCGAGCCGTGCATCGTCGAGAGCGGGCAGGCTAGCATGGGAACACGTGTGGGAGTGGAAGCTGATGCCGCGCGCGGCCATATCGCTGATATCGTTGGCGTTCAGCAGGGGATAGGTCGCGCCGTCGGGGTTATCTGCCTTGGTCCATTCATCCTGCTGGCCGATCAAATCGGTCACCAGGAATACCGTGGCGGGCCATCCATGCCGTTCCAGCACGGGGAGTGCGTGTTCCCGGACACCGAGAAAACCGTCGTCGAAGGTAATCAGGATGCTGCCGGCGGGGAGGGACGGCCCTCCATCGAGCCAGGCAGCAAAGTCGTCGATGCTGATGCCACGCATGCCCAGGGCTGCCAGGGCCGCCATCTGGGAGGCGAATCGCTCGGGCGAGACGCAATACTTCTGCTCCCAGGCATTGCGGGCTTCGCCGATGCGGTGATACATGAGCACCACGATTGCATTCGTCACCATGCTGAGATTCCCATTTCGATGCGAATTCGGATCGCCATTGCAGTACTTAGCGCGGGTAACCGAACCGGCTTGCGGCAGGGGCGGCTGCCCGGAGCAGCAGCCACTTTTCCAGGCTGCTGAGCAGGGCTTTCTTGCCGCCACGCTCGGAACTGCCCACCTTTGTCTTGAGCAGCGAGCGGTCAATGGTGATGTCGAGGTGGGCTTCGACCGTGTCCAGTGGCATGGCGCCGCTTACCAGGTCCTCGTACCTTACCATGAGTGCATTAAGCGTTTTGGCGTGCAACTCGAAGCTTTCCATCAGCTTGCGCCAATGGGCTCCAAAGGCGGCGGGGGTGAACATCGGTTGGTCGGGGAAAACGTCATACCAGTCGCGCCCATAGCGGCAATAGGAGCGATACGCATCCAGCGGGTCGCGATAGAGAAAGACAAAGCGCGCCTTCGGGTATATCCACTGGAGGTAAAGGCCGTGCTCACCCGTGAGCCGAACCTCCTTGATTCCCCAGCGGGCCGTGCCCGCGCGTTTCGCTGGCTGTGCAAACAGGGTGTCGAACAGGTTGCGCTGCCCCTGGCGCCAATCCGAAATGGATGGAAACAGATTGGCGATCCACTCGCCGGACAACTGGCTGGGGGGGGCGCCGTCATAGAAATATTCCTTCGGTGGCCAGTTCGCCCGAAAAGCACGCATGCTCCCGGCGAGGGCCTGGATCAGTCCGCACTCGTCGTATGGCTCGCCCCACATGAGCACGCGCGGATCTGACATAATCAGCCGCTGGAGCATCGTCGAACCGGAGCGCCAGCCGGCGGAAAGCAGGAAAATGGGCGCCACCGCGTCGTCGTCAGGCGGGGGGCAGCGTTTCCAGAGTTCCTGTACCGCCGTCGCAATGCCTGGGTCATGCAGCATGGCCTGCTGGTGGGCAGCGCGCGCTTTGCGTGTTCCCTCAAACGCTGCAAGAAAATAGTCAAACATGCTTCGCACTCCCGGTCTTGTCGTTGCGTGCGGTCCGCGCTTCCGCTTGCAGGAAGGCGGGGGGGCGGTATTCCACCGTCCCGGCGCGCTGCATGAGGGACATCAGGTTTTCTTTCGCCTGCTTGAAATCAAGTGCTTCGGCGCGGTAACTCTCGAGGATAGCTGACACGGCAGGGCCGGTGCGCCTCACGAGATGCTTTTGGCAAAGCCGGCGGTGTGCCGTCGTCAGGCGGAAAGATGTTTTTCTGGTCAGGGCGCCGGCCCAGCGCAGGAACGGGTTTTTGATGCCCTCGATATTCTGCAAAAGCAGTGCAACAACCGCGTTACGCGCCGATTCGTTGGTGATGAAGCCGTTCTTGTATCGTACCAGGATGTCGGCGGCTTTTACCTCGCAATAGCGCGCGCAGAATAGCGAGTCGTCGTGACGTCGGAAATAGTAGAGCGGCTCCGCGATGTGGCACGTGTTGAATGCGCGTGCCAGCCGCATGAAGTAGTCGTAGTCCTCCACCAGAAACAGTTCCGGATCGTAGTCGCCAACCGCTTCGTAGGCACGGCGTGTGTACATGAAGCATGCGCCGATGTGGTTGCTCTTCTCCAGCTGAGGCTGGCCCGGCAGTTTCTCGTGGCGCTTTTCCAGGGCATTGCCATCTGCGTCGATGTCGGCAAACAGGTAGTAGTCCGCATAAACAAAATCACAGCCACCGGCTTGCAGGCGTGCGACCATTTTTTCGATCGCCTGGTCGCCGAACAGGTTGTCGTCCGAGGTCCAGGTAAGGTAATCGCCGCGTGCGAGGGAGAAACCGCGGTTGAGAGCCCGCGGCAGCTTGAGGTTGGGGTCGTTCTTGACGTAGCGGATGCGGGGGTCGCCGAATGCAGCCACCACCTCGGCGGTGTCGTCCGGCGAGTTGTCGTCCACCACGATCAGTTCCCAGTTCGCATAGGTCTGCGCCAGCACGCTGCGGATCGCGAATGGCAGCACATGTGCCCGCTTGTAAGTGGGCAGGACGATGCTGACGAGCGGGCTCGGTTCTGGGCTCATTGATCTGCACCCCCTCCCCCGGTCCCACTCCAGCTTGCGGGAGAGGGTAGCTCGGCCAGGATCTTCTGCACGATCTTCGCGCTTGCTGTGCCGTCGCCGTAAGGGTTGGCACGGTTCGCCATCGCCTGGTAGGCGGCCGGATCGTCGAGCAGGCGGCTCGCCTCACGCACGATGTCGTCAGCATCCATTCCCACCAGTTTGAGGGTGCCTGCCTCGACACCTTCCTGCCGTTCGGTGACCTTGCGCAGCACCAGCACCGGCTTGCCCAGGCTCGGTGCCTCTTCCTGCAGTCCGCCGGAATCGGTCAGCACCAGGTGTGAGCGCTTCATCAGTTGCACCAGCGGCAGGTAGTCGAGCGGATCGAGCAGGCGCACGTTAGGGATGTCGGCGAGGTATTTGCCAACGACCGCACGGACATTGGGATTGCGGTGCACCGGATAAACCAGCTCGATATCGTTGGCGTATTTCCGGGCGAGTTCGGCCAGCCCCTTGCAGATCGATTCGAACGGTCCGCCGAAGCTTTCGCGGCGGTGTGCGGTGACCAGCACGATGCGCCGGGTGTCGAACGGAATCGCCTCCAGCGGCGAGCCGGCCATGTCGAAGGGGCGGGCGGAGACGTCGAGCAGCGCGTCGATCACGGTGTTGCCGGTAACCGCGATCGCCGATTCAGCGATGCCCTCGTTCAACAGGTGTTGTTTGGCCTTGCCACTGTGCGCAAAGAAGAGGTCGGCCACCGCATCGATCATCTTGCGATTGGCTTCTTCGGGGTAGGGATGGTGCTTGTCGAAGGTGCGCAGGCCTGCCTCGACGTGGCCGATCTTCACCCCGGCGTAGAACGCCGCGAGCGCTGCCGCCATCGAGGTGGTGGTGTCACCCTGCACCAGCAGCAGGTCGAACTTTTCTTCGCGCAAAATCCTTCCGACTTCCTGCAGCACGCTGACGGTGATGTGCTCCAGCGTCTGGTTCTCACGCATCAGGTTCAGCTCGTAATCGGCACGAATGCCGAACAGATCGATCAGCGGCGCGACCATGTCCTTGTGCTGCCCCGTGAGGCAGTTGCGGTTGTCGATCACGCCGGGGTGGCGCTCCAGCTCGGCGATGAGCGGCGCCATCTTGATGGCTTCGGGGCGGGTGCCGAAGACAGTCAGCACCTTAAGCATGCTTGCCCTCCGCCTTCAGTTTGAGCAGCCAGGCGTCGAGGAAGTACTTCACTCCCCAGCTGATCTCACCGCCCGAAATGTACTTGGCGCCCTTGCCGTAGCTGCCGAAAAAGCCGCCGGACTTGTTCTGGATTTTTTCCAGGTAGTCGATCGCGCGGTTGGCGCGAGCCGGGTCGCCGAGCGTGTACCAGACGATCGCGTACTGCGCCATGCCGGTCGAGCACACCCATTCCACGTCCGGATAAGCGGGAATGCTGCCGTCCGGCCGCTGGCGCTTCTCCACGTCGGCCATGCCCCGTGCGGCGAGTTCCAGCTCGCCCATTTCGCACAGGGCCTCCATTGCATAGGCATGAAAATGCGTGAGGCGGTTGAAAGGCACCAGGTCTTCCCGCTGCTTGTAATGCTCGAGCACGAACTTCGCCGCGTCCTCGTATTCCTTAACCCCCAGCAGCCTGCCGGCCTCGGCCAGCGGCGGCAGGGCGTAGGTGTGGATCAGGTCGCTGGCGATGTCGGTCCACAGTTCGGTCGAGGGCGTGAGCAGCCGCCCGCTGGGGTCCACCTGCGTCAGCATCCAGTCGCTCGCGCGGCGCAGCGAATCCGCCGCGCCGTCCACGTCTTTGATCGCGGCGCACAGTCCGCGCATGATCTGCGCGGTGTCGAAGGTGTAGGGCACGCCGTCGGGTGCCGGGAAGGCGCCATCCGGCAACTGGATCGACATCAGCCATTTGGTGCAGGTCCGTGCCAGTTCCTTCTCGCCCCAGTTGTAGAGCGTGGGAATGAAATAGCCCGTAACCTCAGGGTAGGGTACCGGTTGTTTGGTATGAACGATGATGCCCTGGCCGGGCACCATGTTGGCCTTGAACCAGTCCATCGCCCGCTCGTAGCTAGGTTTTTTCTTCTTCCAAAAAAGCATTGTTCTGTTCCCGATTTTTAGCTGCTAAACCACAAAGGCACAAAGAGAGGCATTCTAGTTGTGAGATGCACCAAGAAAAAGCTCTTGGTGTTCTTCGTGCCTTCGTAGTTCGCCCCAATTGTTTTCAACCACAAAGACACCAAAAAAAGTCCGTAAGCTACAGTCACCGCATGAGATCTTCTTCGTGTTCTTCGTGCCTTCGTGGTTCGCCTTACTCCGTTTCTCTGACCCGCAGCACCTGATTGGCCTTGATCCCTTGCAATTCCTGTACCACCCCGCTCGGCCATAGCACCGTAATCTTGTCGACCTGCGTGTGCTTTGCCAGCCCGAAATGCAGGCGTGCATGGTTCTGTCCGCGCTCGTGCACGCCGCCGTCCTGCACCCGCGTCTGCGTCACCCCGCCTGCGGTCACGCGCACGATTGCGCCGATGCCGTCGCGGTTCGATCGTGTGCCTTCGAGGTCGATGCCGATCCAGTGATTACCGTTGCCAACGTTGCGGAAGAGCTGGTAGCGCCCGTTGTCCGAGGGCAGCCCCAGGCTGCGGCCCATGCTGCCGCCGCTGGCCGTCAGAATGTCCAGGAAGCCGTCACCGTCGATGTCCGCCGTGGTTATCGAGTCGCCCACGCCCGCCAGCAAGCCCGCCGCGCCACCGGCATGGCGCACCACCTGGAAATTGCCCTTGCCGTCGTTGAGCAGCAGCAGGTTCGGGGTCTTGCCGGCGTCGCCCGAGCCGAAGATGAAGATATCGTGGTCCATGTCGTTGTCGAAATCCCCGGCGACGGCATTCACAGCCGAGATCGGCAGGGCATTCACGCCGCGCTTATCTCCCTCTTCGACGAGCTGGCCGCCGCGGTTCATGAACAGCCGCTGCGCTGCGGTCTCATCCACGGCACCGTCGCCGAGCGCCTCGACATCCTCGATCACCTCGGTGGAACGAATGCGCACGTTGACGTATCGCGGCTTGGCTTTGCCGCCGAATACTTCGGGCTTGGCATGTAATTCAATCTGCCACTGCCCCGGCTTTGGGCTGCCGACTAGCACGGCGGGGCGGGGGCCGCCCGGCGGCTGGGGCAGGCCGCGAGCGGCGTCCGTGGCCAGTTCGAACACGAGGCTGGCCGGGCTGGTCCCCGCCGGACCGAGCTTCACGTCGGTCGGCGCCAGTTCGCCGTCGTGCTGCCCGGCCACGGTGATGCTCAGCGTGCCTTGCGTGTGGAAGCGGAATGCGGTGGGTGCCTGGATGTTCTGCGGCGTGAGCTGGATCTGCACGGTCAGGCTCTTGTCGCCACCGCGCGCCAGCGCCACGCGTCCGCCCGGATTCTTGCGTGCGAGAAACAGGTCGATGCGGCCGTCGTTGTCGAAGTCGCCGGCGACGACGTCGTCGAACGCGGTGTTGGGCAGCAGATCGAGCGTGCGTGCGGGCGAGGTCGACGTATTGAACACCTGCACCGGACGTCCCTTGCCCATCAGGCGGCAGACCACTTCGGGGTGGCGATCCCCGGTGAGTTCGGTGATCACGCAGAACGGCGCCGAGCGCGAGTCGGGTTTGAGCAGCGGCGTGGCATCGGCAAAGCGGCCATCCTGCTGCGCGAACAGGAACGGCGGTGTCAGATCGTCGAAACGCGCCTCGGCGCCATGGAAAAGATCGAGCTTGCCGTCGCCGTCGATATCCAGCCACAGCGGCATGCGGGTGCGCCCCGGGGGGTTGTCGACGCCGAGTTCGACCGCGCGCTCAGCCAGCTTGCCGTCTATGTTGACGAACAGGCGCTTCGGTTCCTCGCCTATGCCCATGATCGCGCCGGTAAGTTGCACCAGGTCGATGCGGCCATCGTTGTTGAAGTCGGCCCAGGCCGCGCCGTGCTTGTCGCCACCCAGGTCTTTCGAATCAAAGACTTCGGTTGTCACATCGGCAAAACGGCCGCCGCCCAGGTTGCGAAAGAGCGCCGCCTGCTTGAGGTGGTTGGTCACGTACAGGTCGGGTAGGCCGTCGCTGTCGAAGTCGCCCCAGGCGGCGCCGTGGGTCATGCCCTCATATTCGCCCAAGCCCGCCTGGGCGGTGATGTCTTCGAACACCGTCAGTTCGACCTCGCTCGGGGCGCATCCCGTGATGACGGCAACCAGGGTGGCAAGCGCCAGCAGGCGGCTCGCCGAATCGCGCATCGTGCGCGCTTGAGTCTGCACGTGTTCCGTCCGTGTTTTCATTCAGGCTTCCTCCGGGCGCAGCGGCTTGATGCGCTCAAGTTCTGAGTAGATTTTCCAGCGCTCTTCATAGAAGCGGGGCCGGGACTGATGCAGCGCCACGCCCGGGCTCGCCTCAGACGCGCACTCCCAGATCGGTCCGATATTGTGGATCATCGGCTTTCGCTCCCCGGAAAAGCTCAGCACGATATCCTCGCCGTTCATTAGCGTGCGTTGGTTGGTGATGCCTAACAGCGGGCACAAGCGAAAATACTCGTCCAGATGTGCGCGTGTGAAGGCGAACAAGCCGTTGAGAATGTCCACCGGCCCGCTGGCATTCCGCCGGTGCACGAACGGCCATTCCTTGGACGGATCCTTGCCGGGCGTAAATGCAGCGCCAAAAATGCCGTGGGTCCGTTCCGGGTAGTGCCGCAGGTTCCAGTACACCCACTGCAACTGAGCCGGATGCAAAAATATGTCATCGTCCACTCGCAGGTAGTACTGCGCGTGATATTCCTGTGCGATTTCGAAGCTGATACCCACGCCCGACGGTTCCGGCTGATCGATCAGCACCAGACGCGGGTCGCGCACCTTGACGTAGTCCGAGATTGAATAAGCCTGGCTGTTGTTCGAAATGATCATCCGGCCCACGAAACCCGATCGCAGCGCGTACTGTGCGATCTGGCCCACGTTTTGTGGCCGCTTGTGGTTCAGCACGATGACCGTCAGTTTTTCCGATTCCGGAATGTCGGCACCAACCAGGGGCGAGCCGCTTGCGCTGTGATGCCGGCTCAGCATTTCCCGCGCGAAACCGACCGTCGCCCCCACCCTGCCGGGCAGCGCGCGGCCACCGAAGGCGCGCCAGGCGGTAGCGAGCTGAAACTTCCAGAATGCGTTGCGGTTCTTCATATCCAGTGGGGGGCCTCGTGGCGCGGATGCTAGCGGATCTCCGCTTCAGCGGCGTTGCGGGACAACTGAGCTTGCCGGGATCTGATCTGTTGTGCCAGTTCACGTACCACGGGCGGGCAATCGCCGAAGCGGCCCAGCCAAAAATCCCGGAAGCCCATGTAATAAGCGCGATTGCGTGGATCGTCGATCGCCTCACGCACCGACCACCACCAGCGCCGGAGCGTGAATGCACCGCCCATGCGCCGACCGACAAGCGCTGCCCCAAACCGGGCGACCAGCGACCAGGCCGCCGTGCCATAAACGCGCAGCCGCGTCGTCATGCTTGCGTGTCGCCGTGCCCAAAGCAGCCGATTGCGCGTGATGAAATAGAGCGCAAGCGGGGAGCCCTCCCCGCCGAACGAGACCGACACCTTGTGCCAGAGCTTGGCATCCGGGACGAAGATCGACGGGTGGCCGGCCGCCTTGGCGCGGTAGCACCAGTCCGTTTCCTCGAAATAAAGAAAGAAATCCTCGTCCAGCAGGCCGATCTCGCGCAGCCGCCCGGCCGGCAGGAAGAATGCGCAGCCGCAGGCGTAGCCCGTTTCGCAGGTGTTCGAAAAGTTCGTGCCGTCATCCAGCAGTCCTTCTCCCAACAGGTCGAAGCGCGCGTTCTTCGGATTCCACTGGGCACCGGCATACCAGATGCGGTTCGGCTCGGCGTGGAAATAGATCTTGCCGCTGAACACCCCCGCATCTGGAAAGTGCCCAGCCGCTGCGACAAACGCATCCAGCATTCCAGAATCGACTTCGGTGTCGTTATTGAGCAGCAATATGTAGTCGGCACCCCGCTCCAGTGCATGCCGAATCCCCACGTTATTGCCGCCAGCAAAACCCAGGTTTCGTCCGGTCTCGATGATTTCCACATCGGGGAATGCCGAACGGATTGCAGCGACTGAATCGTCGGCGGAGCCGTTGTCGACCACGATTACGCGAAAGTTTGGGTAGGTCATCCCTGCCACCGAGGCAAGGCAGGCGAGCGTGTCGTCGCGTCCGTTCCAGTTGAGGATGACGATAGCCACGTGGGGCGGCCTATCCTGGAACGAAGGTAACTCGGTCGACTTAATGGAGGACTTGAAAGCGGTCACGACTTCTGTGCTTTGTTGTTGGGATGGAATCGCCAACCAATGTTCCTATCGTAAGCTTTCCTAAGCCTGCGAATAACAGAGGTGACGGCGTTTAATTCCTTCCTTTCGCCCAAGTCCTCCAGCACCCGGCGCCTTAATCCTTGGATTTCCTTATTGCTTGTCTTATGTCGCTGGTAAATGAGTCGGAAGTCTCTTAGTTTCGAACTGTTATTGCGCGTAGTTACGCTGTCGTTCGCCGTCGGGCGAATTCGTATCTCAACCGTCATCTGGTTAATGTGTCGGAGTGTCCATACGTTTGCAAACCTAAGAAGCAAATCCCAGTCCTCGTGGGAACTCATGGCTTCGTCAAAGAAGCCGATCTGATTGAGGCATTCCTTTCTATGTGCCCAAGTGGGCAGCGGTATGAAATTCCAGGCAAGCAATTTTTCTTGTGGCGTTTGCAGTGTGGCCTCTATATCGACCCTGTCTAACTCAATACGTTGCTCCCCCAACCACTGCTCCGTAACTTTGAGTGCACCCGTATATATAAACGGGCTAGGTGACTCTCGCATCGCCGCTACTATCCCTTCGAGATGGCCGGGTAGGTACCTATCATCGTCGTCCAGGTAACAAATGATTTCTCCTTGCGCAACACGCAAGGCTGTATTTCGTGCACGAGATTGGCCGAGCTTTTTCCAATGTGTCAGCAACAGTATTCTCGAATCATTCCCAAGCTCTTTAATTACGCTTTGGACATCCTCGCCGCCGTCATTGACCACAACTGCTTCCCAATTGGAATAGGTCTGCGCAATTAAGGAAGCTAGCGCGTCCTTCAGTAGTTGGGGTCTATTGAGCGTTGGTATGACGACTGTTACCAATGGATCATGTGGCAATGATGAAAACAGGAATGTTCCAGGGTATTCAGACAAGAGTCCCCATTTACGCCGCCAATATCTGTGCCGTGCAACTTCTGATTCGGCATGTGATAGTCCTTTATTTGATAGCTCCATCCCGGATGGCGAGGCAAGGTATAACCCCAGCACTTCCGGCAGGTGTGCGAACCGAATGCCCGCGACCGCGAGTCGTAACCAGAACTCGTAATCCCCCGCTGACCTGAGCCTTTCGTCGAACACCCCATGCACCTTATGCAGATCTCGACGCCACACTGGTTGCGGGCCAATGTAACAAATTTGAAACAAACGACGTAGATCGAACTTCGGCCAGTGGAATGAGCCACAAATGCTTTGTGATGGCCACCGGTCGTTCTCTAATGTCGTGATGAAACTATCGGCATAGGCTACGCCGATCTCGGAGTCTTGCTCAAGAAGGCTAACCAGTTTCTCTATCGCATCGGGCCGATGTCGATCATCTGCATTGGCGTTTGTTAGATACTTCCCTTGCGCTACGGCGATGGCACGATTCCACGCTTGGTAAATTGTTTCGCGCGCCTCCACACGTATGTATCGGATATTGGAGAAGCGCTGCTGATAGTCGCGAACTATGTCGCCTTCATTCTGCGGCGAGCCGGTGTCGACGACGATAATTTCCATTTGCGCCGCGATCGTTTGGCGCTCCATGTCCTCCAGGCAACCTGCAATAAAGCGCTCAGCGTTGTAGACGGACACGATTGCAGTCACTAGGAAATCACTCTTTTCCATTCTTCCGATTCCTCAGTAACGCTTGTTAATGGTACGTCTTGACGGCGTATTCATGTTGTCAAGAAATCGGTATACGCCGTTGCCAAACCGTCTGTTAACACAGTATGTGCTCGCCACCCCATCGCATTGAGCCGCCCCACATCCATCAGCTTCCGGGGCGTGCCGTCCGGCTTGCTCGCGTCGAACTCAAGCCTTCCCGTATAGCCCACCACGTTCGCCACGGCCTCCGCGAGTTCGCGAATACTGAGGTCATGACCCACGCCGATGTTCACCAGCGGCGCCAGCCCGTCGTTGCGGTCCTGCCCCAGCATCGGCAAGAACTGAGCATCGGGCAGGTTCATGAGATACACGCAGGCGTCGGCCATGTCTTCGCTATACATAAATTCACGCCGCGGCGTGCCGGTGCCCCACACGGTCACACTCGGCGCGTTGGCCAGCCTCGCTTCGTGGAAACGGCGAATCAGCGCGGGGATGACGTGGGAATTCTCGGGGTGATAGTTGTCGCCAGGGCCGTAGAGGTTGGTCGGCATCACGGCGAGATACTGGGTCTTGTACTGCCGGTTGTACGCCCAGCACATCTCGATGCCGGCGATCTTGGCCAGCGCGTAGGGGCGGTTGGTGGGCTCCAGCTCGCTGGTGAGCAGGTGCGCCTCCTGCATCGGCTGCGGCGCGAGCCTGGGGTAGATGCAGCTCGACCCCAGGAACAGCAGGCGCTTGACGTTGTTCTTGTGCGCGGCGTGGATGACGTTCGTCTGGATCGCGAGATTGTCGCGGATGAACTCGGCCGGATACGTGTCGTTGGCGTGGATGCCGCCGACCCGGGCGGCAGCGAGAAAGACATAGTCCGGCTTCTCGTGTGCGAAGAAGGCTTCGACCTCGGTCTGGTTCGTGAGATCGAGCTGGGCGTGGGTACGCGTGACGAGATTTGTGTAGCCACTGGCCGCGAGCTTGCGCATCAGCGCCGAGCCCACCAGGCCGCGATGGCCTGCCACGTAGATTCTGGCGTTCAGATCCATGGGCTTATTCGTGATAATCCATGGCCTTGTAGCCATGCTTCTTCACCAGCTCGTCGCGCTCGGCGGCCTTCAGGTCCTCGCGCACCATCTCGCTGACGAGTTCGTCGAAGCTGATCTTCGGCGTCCAGCCAAGCTTCGATTTCGCCTTGCTCGGGTCGCCCAGCAGCGTCTCGACCTCGGTCGGGCGGAAGTAGCGCGGGTCGACGGCGACGATGCATTTGCCACCCTCTCCCCGGCCCTCCCCCCTCCAGGGGGAGGGGGTAATGAGGTAGCCCTTCTCCTCGACGCCCTGCCCTTCCCAGCGGATGTCCATGCCAAGCTCCTTGGCGGCGGCGTCGACGAAGTCGCGCACGCTGTACTGCACGCCGGTGGCGATAACAAAATCCTCGGGCTTGTCCTGCTGCAACATCAGCCACTGCATTTCGACGTAGTCCTTGGCATGGCCCCAGTCGCGTTTGGCGTCCATGTTGCCGAGGAAGAGGCAGTCCTGCAGTCCAAGCTTGATGCGCGCCAGCGCGCGGGTGATCTTGCGGGTGACGAAGGTCTCGCCGCGGATGGGGCTTTCGTGGTTGAACAGGATGCCGTTGCAGGCATACATGCCGTAGGCCTCCCGGTAGTTGATGGTGATCCAGTAGGCGTAGAGCTTGGCGCAGGCGTAGGGGCTGCGCGGATAGAAGGGGGTGGTTTCCTTCTGCGGGGTTTCCTGCACCAGGCCGAAGAGTTCGGAGGTGCTGGCCTGGTAGAAGCGGGTTTTCTTTTCCAGACCGAGGATGCGGATGGCTTCGAGGATGCGCAGCGCGCCGAGGGCGTCGGAGTTGGCGGTGTACTCGGGTTCCTCGAAGCTCACCGCCACATGGCTCTGCGCGGCGAGGTTGTATATCTCGTCGGGCTGCACCTGCTGGATGATGCGGATCAGGCTGGAGCTGTCGGTGAGGTCGCCGTGGTGCAGGATGAAACGGCGGCCGGTCTCGTGCGGATCCTGGTAGAGATGGTCGATGCGGTCGGTGTTGAACAGCGAGGTGCGGCGCTTGATGCCGTGCACTTCGTAACCCTTGCCAAGCAGAAACTCCGCGAGGTAGGCGCCGTCCTGGCCGGTTACGCCGGTGATGAGTGCTTTTTTCATTCTTGTTTCCACAGGAAAACGTGTCTCGGGAAATTGCTCATTTGATGGCTTCGATATTCAGGCTGATAGCAAATTCGCGGCCGCCCCAGGAAATGTTCCGTGATGCCCAGTCCTCAAAGTCATGGTTGTCGCAGCTTTCGGGGTCCCAAGCCTTTGTCTCGCGAAATCCGCTTTTCAGCATGGCCTTGCTTAGGAAGACGTTATTGAAGACAGCGTAGTGATAGTTAAATGGGTAATCTTGGCCGCCCATTAAAGGTTGTTCGATTGCCGTGACATCACGTTCGTTGGCTTGATAAATCTCAATAATCTTGTCGAAGTCGGGAACGGAAATTCTGAGCACGCCGTCATCTTTCAGTACTCGTCGCATCTCACGAAGAGTTGCGACGATATCCCGGTGGCTTACATGCTCCAGAACATGACTCATATAGATCAGGTCGGCAACATTGTCCGGGATCATGTCTAGCCGTAATAAATTGGTGGTAACAATATGAACATGAGGCCGCGGTCTTGCATCTACGTTGATAAAGCCGGGTGCACTGATGTCACCACAACCGATATGGAGCATCGTCTTTCCATCAGTGCTTCGCGGCAGCCGTTTCGCAAGGCCTGTCCATTTGTTTTTAGTTCTCATGGCTTTGCGACTGTCCCGGGAATCGCGCCAAAGCTGTGCGATTCGTTTAAGCAATTGTTTTAGCCTCCACATATGGCAGTCATCCTTCCGCTATATGTTGTGAAGCTGGAAAGCACCCCGCTTCCTCAACTGCGTTCATGTGCAATATCCACTCGCCATCGATCACTACAAAACCCTCCTGCATGGATTGTGTTCGATGACGATCCAATGCCACAACATGAAAGTTCACCGCACCCTCTTGGTAGTAAACAGGGTGAGTGATGTCACCAGCGTTGAGACCTAAACGTACGGAATAGACGCCCGGAAGAAAGGGAAATTTATGAATATGGAAATTGATTTCATAGGTTCCGGGATCAAAGCACTGGCCATAGAATTTTTGCTCGCTAATTTCCGTGGCCAAGTAAAGAAAATCGATCGTGTGAATGCCGAATCCAAAGATGGGATTGACTAAAGCATTGTTCACTCGGTAGACGATTTTCAGTGTGACATCGGATTTGTATGCGATACGGTCGGTTGGCTTCCCCGTGGAGTCAATAAATGTGGCTTCCAATAGATCAACATCACCCGTCGTTTCGGCCTTTGCACGTGAGGCCATAGTGGCTGACGAGGTTTGCTTAACTTTTTCGTCGTTGCGTGCAAAAAATAAATCGCATACCTGCCGAGGATCTCCATCGGCTAATCTGCTGCCTCGGTCAAGCAGAATCACACGCGAGCAAAGTCTTTCCACTTGGCGAATGTTGTGGCTGACCAGCAATACGGTTCTTCCCTGCCGCTTGATCAGGTCTTCCATGCGGTCGAAGCATTTCCGCTGGAACGCCAGGTCGCCCACTGCCAGCACCTCGTCGACGATCAGGATTTCCGATTCGATGCTGGTCGCCACCGCAAATGCCAGTTTGACCTGCATGCCCGAGCTGTAGCGCTTGACTGGTGTGTCGATGAATTCCGCCATCTCGGCAAAGTCGACGATCTCGTCGAACTTCTGGTCGATTTCCTGTTTCGACATGCCGAGGATGGCGCCGTTGAGATAGACGTTCTCGCGTCCGGTGAAGTCGGGCACGAAGCCGGCGCCAACCTCGATAAGCGGCGCGATGCGGCCGTTGACCTTGACGCTGCCGCTGGTAGGCGTGCTGATCTTTGCCAGCATCTTGAGCAGGGTGGACTTGCCGGCGCCGTTGTGGCCGATGATGCCGACGACTTCACCTTGTTCGATGGAAAAGCTGACGTCGTCCAGCGCCTTGAACATAGGGCGCTCGGGAATTTCCTTCCCCATGAGCCGCGCGCCGGTGTTGAGCAGGGTCTGCTTCAGGCCCTGCAGGGCGCCGAGGCGGTATTCCTTGGTGAGATGGCTGACTTCGATGACGGGCGGCATGGATTTCTGGCTCAGATGACGTCGGCGAAATAGCTTTCGGCGCGCTTGAAGTAGAGGTAGCTCAGCGGCAGCAGGATGGCGATCGCGACCGCGCCCGGGAGCATGGCGTTGAGGTCGGGCGGCGTGCCGCGCAGGACCACGCTCTGGAAGGCGTCGATGATGCCGGCCAGGGGGTTGAGGGTGTACAGGGTGTAGAGCGTATTGGACCATTCGCCCGCGGCCTGCTGGGTGAGTAGCTTGTCCTTGACCAGTTGCAGGGGATAGATGACCGGCGAGGCGTACATCAGCAGCGAGAGCAGCACCGGCAACGCCTGGCCGATGTCGCGGAAATAGACGTTGACGGCGGCACCGAAGAAGGCGATGGTGAGCGCCGCCAGGATGGTATACGCGATGATGAGCGGCACCCACAGGATGTAGACGGTGGGTGCCATGCCGTACCAGGCCATGAGCCCGGCAAGGATGACGAAGCTGATGCCCAGCTCCACCAGCTTGGTGAGCACCGAGGTGATGGGGAAGATTTCGCGCGGGAAGTAGATCTTTTTCACCAGCGCGGTGTTGCCGACCACGCTGTTGACGCCTTCGGAGGTGGACTCCTGGAAGAAGGTCCACGGCATGAGCGCGGCGAATACGAGCACAGGATAGGGGATGTCGCCGCTGTCGATGCCGACGAAGCTTTTAACGAGCGTGAAGATGAGCATGAGCATGACGGGCTTGAGGATGGCCCATGCGATGCCGAGGTAGGCCTGCTTGTAGCGCAGGGCGATGTTCTTCCACGCCAGCGTGGCCATCAGCTCGCGGTAGTCGTAGAGGTTCTTGGCGATGGTGAGCATGGGCTTATTGCGGACCGGGCAGGGTTGCCAGGGTCATCTGCCGGTTAACGGCTCGGTTGCGTGCGATTTGAGTCATGCCCGGTCCTCGATGAAGAAATGCGGGCGCCGTTTGGTTTCAAGGTAAATCTTGGCTAGATACTCGCCAATGATGCCGATGCAAAGTAGTTGCACCCCGCCCAGCAGATAGATCGGCACGACGGTCGAGGTCCAGCCGGGTACCGCCATGTCCGAGAACAGGCGAATCACAAGCGCCCAGATCGTAATGCCGAAACTGCCGAGGGAGATCAGCAGGCCGAGGACGGTGATCATGCGCAGCGGAACGGTCGAGAAGGATGTCACGCCCTGCCAGGCAAGTGCCAGCATCTTGCCCAAGGGGTACTTCGATTCGCCGGCAAAGCGTTCGGCCCGATCGTAGTAGACGATCGAGGAGGGGAATCCCAGTTGCGGGATGATGCCGCGCAGGAACAGGTTGACCTCGCTGAAATCCCGCAGGGCCTCGATGGTGCGGCGGCTCATCAGGCGGTAGTCGGCGTGGTTGTATACCACTTCGACCCCGAATCGCTCCAGCAGGCGGTAATAGCCTTCGGCGGTTAAGCGCTTGAAGAAGGTATCGGTGTCGCGGCTTTTGCGGACGCCGAAGACGATGTCGCTGCCCTTGCGATGCGCCAGGATCATTTTTTCGATGGCGCCGAGGTCGTCCTGGAGGTCGGCATCGACACTGATGACGGCATCGCCTTTGGCATCGAGCAAGCCGGCGAGGACGGCGTTTTGATGACCCTTGTTGCGCGAGAGCTTGATTCCATGGATTGCATCGGAACTGGCTGAGGCTTCCTGGATGATCTGCCAGGTGCGGTCACGGCTTCCGTCGTCGACAAATATGACGTGGCTCGTCGGATCGATCAGATTCTTCTCGACCAGATCGCCCAGCAGTGACTTCAACTGGCTGATGGTTGCAGGAAGGACTGCCTCCTCGTTGTAACAGGGGACGACAATGCTGAGCATCATTTCGTGGTCTCCGGATCAGCTTTGACGTCCGCGAATGTCCAGGTGCGGTTGGCGATGAAATTCCAGACGAGGGTGACGGCGGTCGCGACAATCTGGCCGGCTATGTAGTGTATCTGTATGACGGAAACCATGAATCCGAGCACGGCCGCATTCAACAGAAGTCCAACCAGTGCGATGGCAAAAAACCGTGGCAGGGCATGCAGGTGGGCTGCATCGGACCGGAAGGTGTAGACACGGTTGAGCTGGTAATTGAGCAGGGCGCTAAGGATGTAGCCGGTCGTGCTTGCCGTGACGGGATGAATGTCGAGCAACGTGACGAGCAATACCAGGATCAGGTATTGCAGCGCGGTGGATATGCCGCCGATGCCTGCGAAGCGGATGAATTGCCCGAGGATGTTCATTTCGCCCTCTGCGAGTTGTGTGTCGCCAGCGCGCAGGCAGTCCAGACGCAGAGTACCCATAACATCGGTATGTGATACTTGCCGCTCGATTCGAACACGCTGTGCAAGGCGAACAGATAGAGCCAGCACCAGGCGGTGATCCTGTGCGCGGCGGTCTGGTGGCGTGACGACCAGACCATGACGGCGATCAGCAGCCAGATCGCCAGCCACCAGGCATTGGCGGCAAGCTTGGAAAGGTTGTAGACGATGGGGGAGTCCGTGCCCTCGCCGCGCTTGAGCGTGTTGTAGATGCCCGCTGCATCATCTCCCATGAAACGTATCTGCTTTTCCACAACCAGCTTCAGGAAGTCACCTGGGTTTTGCTTGATCCATTCGATCGCGTGTTGCCTGGCTACGCGGTCCTTTTCGACTTCGTCATACGATGAGTAATCAATCGCGCCACTGAGGGTGTAGCCGCCATCGGCGAGGGGGTTGTTGGCGCGATAGAAGTTGTCGCCGCCATTGGTGCTGACAAGAACGAACTGTCCGAATTGCTGGTAATTGCGCAGCGTCCAGGGCGCGATGACTGCCGCGGCGCAAACGAGCAGCAGGATGGCCCCGTGAAGCTTGCGCCAGCCATGAAGCATGGGGATCAGGATGGCGAACGCGATCACCAGGAATTGCAGCGAGGGTTGCACCAGGGTGGCCAGTCCCAGCGCCAGGCCGGCCAGCGCCATGGGCAGGATTCTCGGCGTCATCACACCGATGCAGACCCATGGCAGCAATGCCAGGATCAGGGGTTCCTTCTCCGGTGTGCCGGTTAGCGCGATCAGGTTGGGCCACAGCGCGAAAAGCAGCGCGGCTAGTCGACCAGCCTGTTCGCCGGAAAGCATCTTGGCGAGTTTGTAACAGCCGACGGCGCCGGCCAGGTAAAGGGCAAGCTGGCTAAGGGTGACTGCCAGCTTCGAATCAAAAACCAGTAGCCAGGGCGTGAGGAAGAAGGGATACCCCGGCGGCCAGTAGGCGCGCGTGCCGGCTGTCTCGAAGCGGCCTTCGGCCAGCAGCCGTTCGGCCAGTCCAAGGTAGGAGGCGCCATCCGAGTTCGGGATGGCAGGAAAAACCATGACCCATATCACCCGCAGAACCAAGCCTGCAACGAGGATGGCGGGGAGCGAGGGGGGCTGCCAATTCGATAGGTGTTTCAGTCCGGTCTGGCCGACATTCGAACGAGTCGCGAGGGCAACAAGCAGTATTCCCCCTGCCAAGCCGGTCAGGACTACCAGGAGTTGCTGGAAACCGCTATCGATGCCAAACCCGCGCGCGAGAAGGACGGGGGTGGCCGCCCAGGCAAGGCCGGCGAATGCGAGCATGAGCCAATCAAGCCATCTGCCGGCAAGCAGCGTGTTTGATGACCAGGCAGGCGAAGCGTCGCGGTCGATGTTGTGCGTGGGTGCCATCGACTTCAATGGGTGCAGGAACTGGATTCCCATCGCCAGGCGTCTTCGATGATGGCATCGAGGCTGTCGTGAGCGGGCTGCCAGTTAAGTGCTTGGCGGGCGGCAGTGCTGTCGGCTACCAGACGGGCCGGGTCGCCGGCGCGTCGCGGGGCGTCGACTATGGGGAGTGGGCGGCTGGTGACGCTGGCGGCTGTGTCGATGACCTGCTGTACCGAAAAGCCGTTGCCGTTGCCAAGATTATAGGCGGCGGAATCTGCGCCACTTAACAATTTTTGCAGCGCCTGCCAGTGTGCATCGCATAGATCGGCAACATGAATGTAGTCACGGATGCAGGTGCCGTCCGGCGTGTCGTAGTCGCGGCCAAATACCGATATGTGGGGTCGTCTGCCGGAAGCTGCTTGCAGCACAAGTGGGATCAGATGGGTTTCGGGTTCGTGCCGTTCACCCAGTTCTCCTTCCGGATCGGCGCCAGCTGCGTTGAAGTAACGCAGGGCGATTGACCTGAGGCCGTAGGCATTATCGTAATCCTGCAGAATCTGCTCCACCATCCATTTGGTTTTGCCATAGGGGTTGATGGGTTGCTTGGGGTGGGCCTCGTCGATGGGCACATACTGAGGTTCTCCATAGACGGCGGCAGTGGAGGAAAAAATAAACCGCTTGACCTCATGCTTCACCATGGCATTAAGCAGATTGAGCGTGTTGGTGACGTTGTTTTCGTAATATTTTGTGGGCTCCTTGACCGATTCGCCCACCTGGATGAAGGAAGCGAAGTGCATCACGCCGTCGAAGCTATGGGTGCTGAACAGGGCTTCGAGCGCAGCCTTGTCGGCCAGGTCGCCCAGCACGAATTCACCGCCCAGTACGGCATCGCGATAGCCTGTTGAAAGATTGTCATAAGTGACGACATCGCAACCTTGGCGCAGCAGGTGCTTGACCATGTGCGAGCCGATATAGCCGGCGCCGCCCACGACCAGGACACGGAGCGGAGATGTTGAAGGGGTTGGATTGGTGGTTTTCATGGCGGGCTATTGTAGTCCGGAAGTGTGACTGCAAGGCTTGTGCCTGTTTTTTCTGGATCGCCAAGCGCCTTTGGCGCTCGCGATGGTGCAGACCAAGGATATTGCATTTAAATTCCCTTCCCGGTTTTTCACGTCATGATAAGCAGACAAAAGCCAAGAAAGGAATATGCGGTGACACGGCAATCGGGAGTTGAAGATTTCAGGAAATGACGATCAGATTCGCTGTGCTGGCACCCTTTACGGCGTCAAGCGAAATGCCGCGATCAAGCGTGACAAAGCGTCCGCGATGCGCGACGGCAAGAGCCAGCAGGTAAGCATCCGTGACATGGCGTGAGCTCAGAATACGCTGCCATTTCAGAATGCCGGGCTGAAGCAGACTGATGGAATCGTTCCAGAATTCGTGGGCCGGGTGATGTGTGGCTTCGGCAAGGCGTTCGGCGACGATTGGGGCGGGCACTGTGTTGGGATAGTTGGGCTGGGAAAGTATGCGTATGCAGCCGTTTTGTGTGATCGGGCACGAGGCCCATCCCTTGTCCATGCTGGCGGCAAGCCAGTTGCTGGCTGCGGCATGATGCGCATGGCCGCCATCCAGCAGGGCGATCAGGACGTTGACATCCAGCAGGGCGCGCATCAGATACCCTCGGTTTCCCGCAGGCGGTTGACGGTTTCATTGGTAACGACAGCCTTGCCGGGTGGAAAAGGCCGGAAACCGGCCACGCCGGGCTCTTGCGTTTTTGAGCCCTTCACGGGTTTGACTTGAGACGCCTGGCCAGTCAGGGCGTTGCGCAAAATCTGTGATACCACTTTGCCGGCCGTAAGATTTTGCCGCCTGGCAAGCTCCTTGGCGGCTTCCAGAACGTCCTCGTCTATGTCCAGAGTGGTTCTCATGAAAAATATCCTTCAGAGTGATGATTTGATGCTGTGATTCTATGGCATCAAATCATCAAATGCAATGAAGTGGGGGCAGAGGTTGATTCTGAAGACGGTCTAAACAAGGCTTTGGTTACAATCAGGTTTTCGCTGCATAAAAATCGCAACATGCAAACCCTGACCGTCGATCTCGGCGACCGCAGTTACCCCATTCATATCGGACCTGGCTTGCTGGATCGGGCCGGCTTGATTACGCCGCATCTGGCGCAGAAGCGGGTGGCGATCGTGACCAACACTACGGTGGGGCCGTTGTATCTGGACCGGCTGACAAAAACCTTGACGGGCGCAGGCGTGGCCGTTACGCCCATCGTGCTGCCGGACGGCGAGGTCTACAAGGACTGGCAGACACTGAACCTGATTTTTGACGATCTGCTGAAAAGCCGCGCCGAGCGCAAGACGACATTGGTTGCGCTGGGTGGCGGGGTGATCGGTGACATGACCGGCTTTGCCGCAGCCTGCTACCAGCGCGGCGTGCCGTTCATCCAGGTGCCGACAACGCTGCTCTCCCAGGTGGATTCCTCGGTAGGCGGCAAGACCGGCATCAATCATCCGCTGGGCAAGAACATGATCGGGGCGTTTTATCAGCCGAAAGTGGTGCTGGCGGATACGGATACGCTGAAAACCCTGCCCGCGCGTGAACTGTCTGCTGGGCTGGCGGAGGTCATCAAATATGGCCTGATCTGGGATGCGGAATTTTTTGCTTGGCTGGAAGCCAACATGGAGAAACTGCGCGCGCTGGATGCAGACGCGATCAGTCATGCCATTTACCGTTCCTGCGAGATCAAGGCGCAGGTGGTGGCGCAGGACGAACGCGAAGGCGGCATTCGCGCCATTCTCAATTTGGGCCACACCTTTGGCCACGCCATCGAATCCGGCATGGGCTACGGCAACTGGCTGCACGGCGAGGCGGTGGCGGCGGGCATGGTGCTGGCGGCGGATGCCTCGCGGCGCAAGGGCTGGCTGACCGAGGCCGATGTTGAAGGCACTCGGGCGCTGATTCGCCGCGCGGGCTTGCCGGATACCGCGCCCGATCTTGGCATCGAGAAATACCTGGATTTCATGGGCCACGACAAGAAAGTCGAGGCGGGAAAAATCCGCTTCGTGCTGCTGAAGAAAATTGGCGAGGCGGTGATTACTGCCGACTTGTCTCGAGAGGATCTTGACGAGACACTGACTGGCCATGTCCACGCGATCTGAACTCGCTCCTTACGCCGCCCTCGACGCACAAACTAGGGGCCGCGTTCACCCCGAGCCGTCAGCTTTCCCAAGAGGCGAATTCCAGCGCGACCGCGACCGCATCGTGCACTCCACCGCTTTCCGCCGGCTGGAATACAAGACGCAGGTGTTCGTGAATCACGAAGGTGATCATTTCCGCACGCGGCTGACACACAGCCTGGAAGTGGCGCAGATCGGCCGCACCATTGCGCGTTTGCTTAACCTGAACGAGGAGCTGACCGAGGCGGTGTCGCTTGCGCATGATCTGGGACACACCCCCTTTGGTCATGCCGGGCAGGATGCGCTCAACGCCTGCATGAAGGACCATGGCGGTTTCGAGCACAACCTGCAATCCCTGCGCGTGGTTGACAGGCTGGAACAGCGTTACGCCGAATTTGATGGCCTGAATCTGTGTTACGAAACCCGCGAGGGGATTCTGAAACATTGTTCACTTGCCAATGCCCGCGAGCTGGGTGATTTGGGGCAACGTTTTCTGGACAAGAAGCAGCCTTCGCTGGAAGCGCAGGTCGCCAACCTGGCGGATGAAATCGCCTACAACAATCACGACGTGGATGACGGGCTGCGTTCAGGTCTGATCGACGAAGAGGGGCTGCGCGAGACACGGCTCTTTTCGCGTCATTTCGACGAGGTGCGGGCGAAATATCCCGAACTCAACGGACGGCGTGTGGTGCATGAAATCGTGCGCCGCATGATCAATACGCTGATTCTTGACCTGGTGGCAACGTCTCGCGCCAATCTAGAGCAGGCCGGTGTCAGGTCGCTGGAAGAGGTTCGCAATGCCGCGCCGCTGGCGGGTTTTTCGGCGGACATGCTGGAACAGCAGCGCGAACTCAAGCGTTACCTGCGCCAGCACCTCTATCAGCACTACAAAGTCATGCGCATGACCAGCAAGGCTGCGCGCATCATACAGAGCCTGTTTGATGCCTTCATCGCCGAGCCCCGGCTCCTGTCGCCGGAGCATCAGGAACATGTCCAGCGCGATGGCGCACGGGCGATTGCCGATTACATCGCTGGCATGACCGATCGCTATGCCATGCGGGAGTATCGGCGATTGTTCGGTATAGACGAGATCACGGTGTAAGTTGGCCGGGGGTTGCCCGGCGGCAAATTACTTTTCTTGCGCCGCCAAGAAAAGTAATCAAAAGAAGGCGGTCCCGCTGTGCTGCCCCTTCGGGGTAAACCTCGACCAGTCGCTTGAAATGGGCGGCTGCGGAACTCGCCCGCATAAAATTCATGCGGGCTCAAACAGTCCTCGCCTCCAAAACTCCCAATTCAATCGCCTGATCAAGGCAGCCCAGAAGGGATAAAAAACCTCGAAAACTTAACCCCCTGGATGAATATCACGCCCGCGCCACCACCAGACACGACACTTCTTTCGCGCCAGCCTGTTTGAGGGTTTCGGCCAGCGCATCCAGCGTGCTGCCGGTGGTCATCACGTCATCGACAATGCCGATGTGCAGGCCGCCGACTTCCGGTTTGCACTTGAATGCCCCGCGCATGTTCTTGCGCCGGGCATCCCGTTTCAATCCCGCCTGCGGTGGCGTGTCGCGCTCCCGTGCGGCCCAGGCGGCTTGCATGGCAATGCCAGTTTGTTGGGACAGCTCGCGGGTGATTTCCACCGCCTGATTGAAACCGCGTTCTTTCAGGCGGTTGGCATGCAGTGGCATGGGCAGCCAGATGTCAGGTTTGTTGACGACGTACTCTGCCAGCAGGCCGCCAAGCAGAGGCGCGAGCGCCAGATTTTCCGCATATTTCAACCGCTGGATCAGCTTGTCGATTGGGAAACCGTAGGCGAACAGGGCGTGCGTCCGGTCGAATGCGGGTGTTTCCTTCAGGCAGTGGCCGCAGGTGTTGCCACCTGGCGTCGGCTGGGCGCAAACCGGGCAAGCATGATCGGGCAGCCAGGGCAGGTCAGCGCGGCAGGCGTCGCAGAGCGGGCCTTCTGCTGTCTGGCACAGCAGGCAGGTCCGAGGAAAAAGATGGTCAACTATTGTGCTGATGTTCAATTGTTGTTTGGCTGTATTTTGACAGCAAGACGGCAAGGAAAGGATAATTTAAATGTTCTCATCAACCTCCAGCCCATGAAAGCCAAACGCGTCATCGCAGGAAAATCTTCCCGGTTTGCCGCGCAGCTTTTCAACATTGCCAGCGTCGCGGCGATTACGGCAGGCATAACGGCGTTAATGCTGGGCAAGCTGCTGGCAAGTCACAAGATCGGTTTTCTGCCCTTTGTGCTGTCGTTTCCACCGCTGATGATCTGGCTGGCGGCGTCTATTTTCGTTTATGCCAGCATCGCACACCATCCCAATGAACGCACACGGCTGTATCACCGCTGGGCGGGGTATCGCTTCTATGGCGCGACCGGCGCCATGGTCGTGGTCGGCCAGCCCATCTACGGCTTGCTTGGCGGCTGGAACGGCCTGGCGGCGGTGTGGGCGTTGCTGTTTTTTATCATCGTGCCGCCCGGCCTGTATGCCATCTGGAAAGCGGCAAGGGAAGACTGGCAGGACATGACCATCGAGGTAGCCATCAATGAGTAGCTGCAATTGTGCATCCATCCACGTTCACAAACCGGCGGAAACGAAAGTGCCGATGGAACAGGTTCTGGCCTTGTTCGAAAAGCCTTTCAGCGATTTGTTGTTCGAGGCGCAGACCGTGCATCGCCAGCACTTTGACCCCAACAAAATTCAACTGTCCACGCTGTTGTCGATCAAGACTGGCGGCTGTCCGGAAGATTGCGGCTATTGCCCGCAATCGAAACGCCATCCAGGCGCGGTGGAAGACGAACCCATGCTCGATGTTGAAGCCGTGCTGACGGCGGCGCGCGCCGCGAAAGATGCGGGCGCCACCCGTTTCTGCATGGGCGCGGCCTGGCGCGGGCCGAAGCAGAAAGACCTGGATCCCGTGTTGGAGATGGTGCGCGAGGTGAAAGCGCTGGGCATGGAAACCTGCACCACGCTGGGCATGCTGCGCGAAGGCCAGGCCGAGCAGTTGAAGGAAGCCGGGCTGGATTACTACAACCACAATCTTGATACCGCGCCTGAGTTCTACGGCGAGATCATATCCACCCGCGATTTTGACGACCGGCTGGATACGCTGAACAAGGTTCGCGGCGCGGGTATCAATGTCTGCGCGGGCGGCATTGTCGGCATGGGCGAATCCCGGACCCAGCGCGCCGGGCTGCTGGCGCAACTCGCCAGCCTCGATCCGCCGCCAGAATCCGTGCCGATCAATCTGCTGGTGCAGGTGGAAGGCACGCCGCTGCATGGTATGGCTGCGCTCGACCCGATCGAATTCGTGCGCGCCATTGCCGTGGCGCGTCTGCTCATGCCGTCATCTTACGTGCGGCTTTCCGCCGGTCGCCAGCAGATGAGCGATGCGGTGCAGGCATTGTGTTTTCTGGCTGGAGCCAATTCGATTTTCTACGGCGACAAGCTGCTGACCACCGGTAACCCGGAATGGGAACGGGATCAGGCGTTTTTCGGAAAGTTGGGGCTGTCGCCTGCATGATTTTTTTCGCTGGGTCGCCACGTCCAGTCGATTTGGGCATTGCTTATTCCCCCTCTCCCTCTGGGAGAGGGTTGGGGTGAGGGCGCAGGCCTGAAGATGACGGCTGTGTGTCATTGCGAGGCGTAGCCGAAGCAATCCAGTCAATATGTCTGATTTCACACAAATAACCCGCTTGAAACATGGTCTCACACAGCTCAAGGCGGACGACCTGCTGCGCAGCCGCTCGCTGCTTGAATCGCCCCAGGGGGTGCACGTTCGAGTCAACGGCCGCGATGTCGTTTCTTTCTGCAGCAACGATTATCTCGGGCTGGCGAACGATCCCGCATTGATCGCGGCAACGAGAGAATCGCTCGAACAATGCGGTGTGGGCGCGGGCGCCTCGCATCTCATCACCGGCCATCATCAATTACACGAAGCTTTCGAAACTGCCTTCGCCAGTTTTATCGGCAAGCCGGCCGCGCTGCTGTTTTCCACCGGCTACATGGCCAACCTGGGTGTGATGACGGCGTTGCTGGATCGTCATGGCGAGGTGTTCGCTGACAAGCTTAATCACGCTTCGCTGAATGATGCCGCGCGGTTGTGCGGCGCGAAATTTTCCAGATATGCGCATGGCGCGCTGGACCAACTGGAAGGGCAACTTACGCGCAGCACGGCTCGCGACAAGCTTATCGTGTCAGACCTGGTGTTCAGCATGGATGGCGACATCGTGGACGTGGAAAGGCTGCTGTCACTCGCGGAGCGTCATGACGCCTGGCTGTATCTGGATGACGCTCATGGTTTCGGCATGCTGAATGATGGCCGCGGCGGATTGACCGAAGCTGCCAGAAACAGTGACCGCGTGATTTATCTGGCGACGCTTGGCAAGGCCGCGGGTGTATTTGGCGCGGCGGTGGCGGCGCATGAAACTGTCATCCAATGGCTGGTGCAAAAAGCACGGCCGTATGTCTACACCACGGCCATGCCGCCCCTGTTGTGTGGCGCGCTGCTGGAAAGCCTGAGACTGATCGAGACTGGCGCGGCGCGGCGCGAGGTATTGCGGGCGCATGTCATGGCCTTGCGTCAGGGGCTGGTGGATTTGCCTGGCTGGCAGCTTATACCATCGGGCACACCGATACAGCCCCTTGTTATCGGCAGCAATGTGGATGCAGTGAATGTGTCGAAGAAACTGCTGGAGCGCGACTTGCTGGTGCCAGCCATCCGCACACCGACCGTGCCGAAAGGGACTGCGCGATTACGCATCACCCTGTCTTCTGCACACGGTGACGACGACATTGCCCGGCTGATTGCCGCACTCGGCGAAATTGCTGGAGCATGAAGGGGCACCCCATGATTTTTCTGCACGGCTGGGGCACGCATCCCGTGATCTGGGAGCCGCTGCAGAGATACTTCCCCAAATCGCATGCGCTTCCGTTGCCGGGTTATGCCGGCACGGCTTCGACAGAAACACTGGATGACATGGCAGACCGTATTGCCGGGCAAATTCAGGCAGAAGCGGTGTTGATCGGCTGGTCGCTTGGCGCGCAATTGGCCATGCGTATTGCCCTGGCTTGTCCGAAGAAAATTTATCGGCTGGTGCTGATCGGCGCAACGCCCTGTTTCGTTAATCGAGAGGATTGGCCGCATGGTGTAGCGGACGAAGTGTTCGAGCAGTTTTCCAGAAATCTGGCCGAGGATTACGCGGGCACGATCCGGCGTTTTCTGTCTTTGCAGGCACAGGGTTCTGATGCCGTGCGGACAGTGCTGGCCGAGCTGCGTACCCGGCTGCTGGCACAGCCAAGGCCTGCGGCAGGTGCGCTGGAGACGGGTTTGCAAATTCTGCGTGGCACAGACCTGCGGAAAGACATGGCGCGGCTCTCCCAGCCGGTAACCCTGATTCATGGCGCTGGCGATAAATTGGCGCCGGTCGGTGCAGCCCGCTGGCTGGCGCAATCGGTTCCGGATTCAAGCCTGCATGAAATCAAGGGAGCAGGGCATGCGCCCTTTCTTTCGCATGCAGGGGAAGTGGCGGAGATCATCGCAAATGGATAGCCCCGCGCTTCTGGACAAGCATGAAATCGCACGAGCGTTTGGCCGGGCGGCGCAACACTATGACGCGCATGCGGTGCTGCAACGCGAAGTGACTTCGCGACTGGCCGAGCGGCTGGGACTGTTCAAGCTGTCGCCCGCCCGCATTCTGGACGCGGGCTGTGGGACCGGGCATGGCCTGTCGCTGCTCAAGGCAGCTTACCCCGATGCCGAGCTGATTGCGCTGGATCTTGCGTTGCCCATGCTTGAAATCGCCCGAAAAAATAACGAGGGAAATGACGGACCAGCAAATTGGCTTGGCAGGTTGCGTCAGCGTCTCACGCCTCGTGCCTCACACCTCACGCAGCATGTTTGCGCGGACATGGAACGCCTGCCGTTCAAGACTTCCAGTCTGCCCATGTTGTGGTCCAGTCTGGCATTGCAGTGGGCGAATGACACGGAAAGCTGCCTGCGTGAATGGCATCGCGTGATCGCACCAAACGGACTGCTGGTCTTCGCCACGTTTGGACCGGATACCCTGAAGGAGCTGAGGCAGGCATTTGCGCAAGTGGATGGCGGCGCGCATGTCAGCCGCTTTACCGACATGCACGACATCGGCGACATGCTGGTGCATGCCGGATTCCAGCATCCCGTGATGGAAATGGAAATGCTGACGCTGACCTACGGCGATCTCAAATCGCTGATGCAGGATCTGAAGGGCGTCGGCGCGCACAATGCAGCCACTTCAAGATCGCGCAGCATGATGGGCAAGTCGGCCTGGCATAAGCTGGAGGCCGCTTACGAGGGCTTCAGAAAGGACGGCAGACTGCCTTCAAGTTACGAGGTGATCTACGGCCATGCCTGGGCGGGCGACAAGAACATTCTGGTAGACGGCAGGCAAGTAATCCAGTGGAAAATCCAACATAGGCGCGCGGGATCGTGACATCGCTTCCTCACCCTTCAAGCCTCACGCCTCACGGTCTCTTTGTTACCGGCACCGATACAGGTATTGGCAAAACACTGGTTACGGTTGCCCTGATCGAGGCATTGAAGCGGGAAGGGTTTCGCGTTGCGGGCATGAAGCCCGTGGCGGCGGGGCTGGACGAAGCGGGCGAGAATGAGGATGTCGCGCTTATTCAGCAAGCATCCAATGTCTCTGCGCCGATTGATGTGGTTTCACCTTATCGTTTTAAACCGTTTGCCGCGCCGCATATCGCGGCGAGCATGGCTGGGGTGAGGATGCAAATCGAGGTCATTGCAGATGCGTACACGCTGCTTGCCCGTCAATCTGATTGGGTGGTCGTCGAAGGCGCTGGCGGGTTCATGGTGCCTTTTAACGAGAGTGTTGGAATGGATGGCATTCCCACGCGCCTGAATGTGCCGGTTGTTCTGGTAGTGGGTATGCGTCTGGGGTGTCTGAATCATGCTCTGCTGACTGCCGAAGCCATTCGTGCTCGCGGGTTGGTGCTGGCGGGATGGGTGGCAAACCGTATCGATCCATCGATGGCGGCATTTGATGAAAATCTTGAAACCTTAAAGTCGCGTCTTGCTGCGCCATGTCTCGGGGTGATCCCCTGGCTGGGCAATCAGGATGCGCGCTCATCTGTCTCGATGCTTCTCTCGGTTGGTGAATTAGTAAATCAGAATACGCAAAAATAACGATTTACTTCTTATAAATCAATTGCTTATCTCCAAGTTTCGTCTTGCGTCCCTTGCTGGAACCAGTGTACAGTCTGTGGCAATTTGTCGCAGGCCTGATAGTTGATGCCGATTGTTCTGGATGATTTTTCCGCTAAGAAGGAAGCAGAATTCTGCTTTACCTCACGTCCGAACTGTTCGTTGTCAGCACGCGGCCGTAAGGCGGTTTTCTGGACTATTGCAGCGGTAACGCTGTTGATTGCCACTGTTTTTGCCGCTTTGGGCTATTGGCTGACATTGCCTTTCGCGGGACTGGAAATCGGTGTGCTGGCCTGGGCGTTCGAATCCCTGGGCAGACAAAGCGGTGATTTTGAAACGCTGACGATTGAGGACGATGAAGTGCGGGTTGAGCGCAAGCGTGGTGATTTTCAGGAGTACTTCAAGCTCAATCGCCAGTGGGTAAGCCTGATTCAAGTCAAAAAGCAGGCGGGTGGCCAGGTCAGGGTGGCCTTGCGTTCTCATGGCAAGGAAACCGAGCTGGGATTGTTCCTGACGGACGAAGCTCGCTCGGAGCTTGGCGTCAAATTGCAGTCCTGGCTGAAGCCGGGGCAAAAACACTAACCGGATGCAATAAAAACTTTTGAGGAGGATGGGGGAGACTATGAAAAAAAGCACGATCAGCTCAATGCTGGCGGCAATGACCGGGATGCTTGTCTCGGGTGCGGTTTGGGCGGATTACCAGCTCAATCTTCGTGAACCGCAGTCAGCCCTGGCCAGGGATGTCTTTGATTTACATACCTTGATCAATCTGGTGTGCCTGGCCATTTTCATCGTGGTGTTTGGCGCGATGTTCTATTCGATCTGGAAGCATCGCAAATCCGTTGGGCACAAGGCAGCGAATTTCCACGAAAGCACAACCGTGGAAATCATCTGGACCATCATCCCGTTTTTCATCCTCATCGGCATGGCTTATCCAGCCACCAAGACGGTGTTGGAGATGAAGGACACATCCAACCCGGACATGACCATCAAGGTCACTGGTTACCAGTGGAAGTGGGAATACGATTATCTGAAGGATGGCGTCAAGTTCATGAGCACGCTGTCCACACCGCGCGAACAGATCGAGAACCAGAAGGCCAAAGGCGAGCATTATCTGCTGGAAGTCGACAATGAAATGGTAGTTCCGGTCAACAAGAAAATTCGTGTGCTGCTGACAGCGGGGGATGTCATTCATGCGTGGTGGGTGCCGGAACTTGCAGTCAAGCAGGATGCGATTCCCGGCTTTATCCGCGATGCCTGGTTCAAATCCGAAAAAACCGGCACCTTCCGCGGGCAGTGCGTGGAATTGTGCGGCAAGGACCACGCTTTCATGCCGATCGTGGTGAAGGTCGTGACGCAGGAAGAATTCGACGCATGGCTGGCATCGAAAAAACAGGGCGCTTCTGTTGCTGCGGCGGAGAATACGAAAACCTTCACGCAGGAAGAGTTGATGGCTAAAGGGGAGCAGGTATACAACACCAGCTGTGCGGCTTGCCATCAGGCCAATGGCATGGGTGTTCCCGGCGCTTTCCCGGCAATCAGCGGATCCAAGTTGGCCACCGGCCCAATCGATGACCATATCAAGTTGGTGCTGAATGGTGTACCGGGCACAGCAATGGCAGCCTTTGGAGGCCAGCTGTCCGAGGCGGATGTCGCGGCGGTGGTCACCTATCAGCGAAATGGCCTGGGCAACAGCGTGGGCGACATGGCGCAGCCATCGCAGGTGGCGGGTTTGAAGGGTGGCGCGGAAGCGGCTGCTCCGGCAGGTAATTAAACGGATAAGGGACAAGAGGAGACACTAACTATGGCGCACGACGCAGCTCACGCCCACGATGCCGGAGATCACGGCGGACATCATGGCCACCCCACCGGCATCATGCGGTGGCTGACCACCACCAACCACAAGGACATTGGTTCGCTGTATCTGTGGTTTGCAGGCATCATGTTCCTGGTGGCCGGAGTAATGGCCATGGTCATCCGGGCAGAATTGTTCCAGCCCGGTTTACAGGTGGTGAACCCCGATTTCTTCAATCAGATGACCACGCTGCATGGCCTGATAATGGTGTTTGGCGTGATCATGCCGGCCTGGGCGGGCTTCGCCAACTGGCAGATTCCGCTGATGATCGGCGCGCCGGACATGGCCTTCCCGCGCATGAACAACTGGGGTTTCTGGGTGCTGCCAGTCGCGGGCGCGCTGCTAATCATTTCCCTGTTCATGCCTGGTGGTGCTGTCGCTGGTGGCTGGACCATGTATCCGCCGCTGTTCATCCAGGGTGGCATCAGTTATGACA